>ENA-USUK01001898-USUK01001898.1-human-gut-metagenome-genome-assembly--contig:-NODE-1898-length-14903-cov-7.981721_pt1 | contig 14903 bp, 10 predicted proteins | sample MGYA00250062_ERZ773400 | MGnify/ENA primary metagenome ERZ773400 (study PRJEB29103, sample SAMN06111961) | human gut metagenome | biome: human gut; feature: ankylosing spondylitis patient; material... | reverse complement strand
TTCAATCCAAAATCCCTCTATTTTATAATCCTATTCAACAAATAGGTTTTAATGAAAATAAATTTATATAATTATTTCACCAATCTAAATTTATTATTGTATTTGCTCTAATAAATTATTTTATATTCATCTTGACATTATATACTATTCATACTAAAATAATAGTAAATAAGATATAAATTTCTTTTATTCTTTTAATTTATAAATATATTTTAAATCTATATATAAACAAGTAATTATCATATTTTCATAAACTTTAAACCTACTATAAAAGTAGGATAGGAGGGTATATTTCATGACTAAATCTCTTTTAAATATTACGGACTTATACGCTAGTGCTGAAGATAAAACAATTTTACAAAATTTAAATTTAAATATAAATAAAGGTGAAACTCATATTTTAATGGGCCCTAATGGTGCAGGAAAATCTACATTAGGCAATGTCATTATGGGTAATTCTCAATATAAAGTAGACCGTGGAAGTATATTTTTCAAAGATGAAGATATTACTTCTACTAGAACTGATGAACGTGCTCAAAAAGGATTATTCTTATCTTTCCAAAGCCCTATAGAAATTCCTGGTGTTTCTATCTCTCAATTTATCCGTACTGCTATGGAAACAAAAGAAAAAATCCGCCTAAAAGCTTTTCGCGATAAATTAAAAACTGTTACTAAGACACTCGGTATCAATGAACAATGGATTAATCGTGAATTAAATGTAGGATTTTCTGGTGGCGAACGCAAAAAAATTGAAATGCTTCAATTATTAATGCTAAATCCTAAATTAGCTATCTTAGATGAAACAGACTCTGGTCTTGATGTTGACGCTGTAAAAACTGTTTCTCGCGGTATACAGACATTCCAACAAGATGACCAAAAATCTTTATTAATCATCACTCACAACAGCAAAATCCTTGAATATCTCCATATTGATTATGTTCATATCTTAATCAATGGAAAAATCATCAAAACAGGAGATGCTTCTTTAATAAAAATCATCAACGAACAAGGCTATGAACCTCTTATCACTGGACAAGGAGAATAAAATCATGAATGAAGCAGAAAAAAGACAAAATGAATATATAAATCAAACTGCTGAACGTGTAGAAAATCGTTATGATTTTAAAAAAGCAGAAAAAGATGCTTATCGTCTCAAAAAAGGTCTCACGCCAAAAATCGTAGAAGAATTATCTGCTAAAAAAAATGACCCTGAGTGGATGCGTGAATTTCGCTTACGTTCTTTAGAAATCTACCACAGCTTAGATGTACCACCATGGGGACCATCTATTGATGATTTAAATATAGACAATATCGTAACTTATGTAAAACCAAATACTGATATGCAAGGTTCATGGAAAAATGTACCTGAAGATATCAAAGATACTTTCGATAAACTAGGCATTCCTCAAGCTGAACAAAAATCCTTAGCTGGTGTTGGTGCTCAATACGACTCTGAGGTCGTTTATCACAATCTCAAAGAAGAAGTTGCCAAACTAGGCGTAATTTATACAGATATCGAAACTGCTCTCAAAGGCCCTTATGAACCTATGATACGTGAACATTTTATGAAACTTGTAACACCTCGCGATCATAAATTTGCAGCCTTACATGGTGCAGTCTGGTCTGGTGGTTCTTTCGTATATGTGCCACCTGGAGTAAAAGTGGACATTCCACTTCAATCTTATTTCCGCCTAAATGCAGCAGGTGCAGGGCAATTTGAACATACATTGATTATCGTAGATAAAGGAGCTGATCTTCACTTCATCGAAGGCTGTTCTGCTCCTAAATATAACGTAGCTAATTTACATGCTGGCTGTGTAGAATTATTCGTCGCTGATAATGCAAAATTGCGTTATTCCACAATTGAAAACTGGTCAAAAAATATGTATAATCTCAATACAAAAAGAGCAAAAGTAGGCAAAAATGCTACTATGGAATGGATTTCTGGCTCATTCGGCTCTCATATCTCTTACCTTTATCCAATGACAATTCTTGCAGGTGAAAATGCCAAAGCAGAATTTACAGGAATTACATTTGCAGGTAAAGGGCAAAACCTCGATACAGGAGCTAAGATGGTGCATAATGCCCCTCATACATCTTCTTTAATCAACACAAAATCTATTTCTAAAGATGGTGGTGCTAGCACATTTAGAAGTTCTGTCGTTGTAGCCAAACAAGCCCAGCACAGTAAAGCCCTAGTTTCTTGCCAATCTTTAATGCTCGATAATATTTCTCGTTCAGATACAATTCCAGCAATGGACGTGCGTACAAATAAAGCTAGTGTTGGGCACGAAGCCAAAATCGGTCGCATTAGTGATCAAGCTGTATTTTATCTCATGAGTAGAGGTCTAAGTGAAGCCGCTGCTCGTGCTATGATTGTAAACGGATTTGCTAATCCAATATCTAAAGAATTACCAGTAGAATATGCTGTAGAAATGAATCATTTAATTCAATTAGAAATGGAAGGCGCCATTGGCTAAAAGGAGATATGACTATGAATATAAAAATTGAACATGCAAATAGTTTACCAATGCCAACATGGCGTTGGTTAAAATTAAATGATACAACTATATCTTATGATAATATAGAGAAATTAACTCCCCTCAAACCTCAAATCATCAATTCCACAGAAAATATTTCCCTATCTTCACAAAAAGATATAGCTTTTGCCGACTTTCCTCACATCAATACTGGTATCGGCTCAGATGCTAATAATTTTGTAGTAAATAACGCTAGTAACAAAAACTATTTCACTATCAAAGCAAATACGATTACCCAAAAACCTTTAATCTTCATTTATGATTTAACCGATAATCTTGATTTAATTGATGATAATTATATTTACGCTCAAGAAAATAGCCAAGCCACTATAATTATCGTTTACAATTCACCTTATCATAATCAAGGTTTTCATGCGAGCAGTACAAAAATTTTTGCTGAAAAAAATGCTCAAGTTAAAATAATTCAACTCCAAACACTCGGCAAAGACTATTTTAACTTTGATGATATCGGCACACTTGCTCAAGAAAATGCTCGTATATCCATTCAACAAATTGCTTTAGGTGCAAATAAAAATTATCTAGGTGCAAATATTGATTTACTACAAAATAATGCACAACTAAATTTCCAAACAGATTATTTAACTACTAAAAATCAAATGCTCGATATGAACTATATTGTCAATATCCTAGGTCAAAAGACTAAAACTAATTTAACGACAAATGGTATCTTAATGCATAACGCTCAAAAAACACATCGTGCAACTTTAGATTTTAAACAAGGTTGCAAAGGTTCTATAGGTACAGAAGCAGAAAATGTATTATTACTTGATGAAGATATCCACAATAAATCAATTCCTCTAATTCTCTGCGGTGAAGATGATATCGAAGGCAATCACTCCGCTTCTATCGGTGAAATGGATAAGGAGCAATTATTTTATCTGCAAACTCGTGGCTTAAATGAAAGACAAATTCGCCAAATGCAAATTGATTCCAAACTTCAATTAATCACAACAAATTTACCTGAAGAACTTCACGCTTATATTTCCACTTATCAACAGGAGGCTTTCTATCATGAAAACTAATTTTCGCCAAGATTTCCCTATATTAAATGATGAAGCAAACCCTGTCGTTTATTTAGATAGTGCTGCTACTACGCAAAAACCACTAAGTGTGATAAAATCCCTAGAAAATTATTACACATCTCAAAATGCAAATCCCCTTCGTGGTCTCTATAAATTGAGTGCTACTGCTACAAGTGAATACGAACAAGCTCGCCACAGCGTAGCACAATTCATCAATGCTAACGAAGATTGTGAGATTATCTTCACTAGAAATACTACTGAATCTTTAAATCTCGTCGCCTACACTTACGGCATGGAAAATATCCAAGAAGGCGATGAAATCGTAATCTCCATTCTTGAGCATCATAGCAATATACTACCATGGCAAATGATAGCAAAATTAAAAAAAGCTACATTAAAATATATGTATATAAATGATGAAGGCATTATTTCTGATGAAGAAATTCAAACAAAAATCACACCTAAAACAAAGATAGTTTCTATCACTCAAGTTTCAAATGTCTTAGGCGTTGCCACTCCCTTAAAAGCTATAATAAAAAAAGCTCATGAAGTAGGTGCTATCGCCATTGTTGATGGTGCTCAAGGTGCTCCTCATATGGCAACAGACGTCCAAGATTTAGATTGCGATTTTTACGCATTCTCCGGTCATAAAATGTTAGCACCTATGGGAATTGGCGTCTTATATGGAAAAAAATCCATACTTGAGCAAATGCCTCCATTCTTACGCGGTGGCGAAATGATCGAAACAGTATCCGAACAAGATGCTACATTTGCTCCACTTCCAGAAAAATTTGAAGCTGGTACACCTAACGTATCTGGAGCAATAGCATTAAAAACCGCTATCGAATATATAAATCAAGTAGGATTTTCCTACATTAAACAACAAGAAGAAAAATTAATGAAAATCGCCATGGAAGAATTATCTAAATTGCCTTATATCACCATTTATGGCTCACCAGATTATAAAAAACATAAAGGTGTATTGAGCTTTAATATTCAAGATATTCACCCTCATGACGTATCTTCACTTGTCGATTATCATGGGAATATAGCCCTTCGTGCAGGCAATCATTGTGCTCACCCATTATTAAAATATCTAAATGCACAATCAACAAATCGCATAAGCTTTTATTTCTATAATACAAAAGAAGATGTTTATCAATTCATTGAACAAATAAAAAAAGTAAGGAGTTATTTAGGATACGATGTTTAATCTCTATAATGAAATCTTAACTGAACACAACCTTCACCCTAATAATAAATGTTCACTAGCAGATGCTACACATCACCAACATGGTATCAATCCTAATTGCGGTGATGAAATCACGCTCTCCTTAAAACTCAATAATAATATTATTGAAGATGCTAGTTTCCAAGGTTCAGGTTGTGCTATTTCCCAAGCTTCCACAGATATCATGATTGATTTAATGCTTGATCAACCAGTCGATAAAGCTAAAGAATTATGTCGTTTATTCATTGGCATGGTTCAAGGCACAATCACTGATGAAAAAGAGCTTGCCCCTTTAGATGAAGCTCTTACCTTTAAAAATATATCCAAAATGCCAGCTCGTGTAAAATGTGCCGTACTCAGCTGGCATACTATGGAAACAATCCTAGACAAAGCCCTCCAAAACTCTCAATAAATAAAAAGTATCATCTTGATTTAAATAGTTCAAAACTAAAATTAAGATGATACTTTTTTATTTTATCTAAAATTTACCAACCAAAATCAAGAAAAATCTCGCTAATCCTTGATAAATAAACATTTTCACTAAATCCCTTCAAATCTCATTATTGCTGGTAAAAAATAAGTAAAATCCTTGTTTATCAACACTTTTAATAGTACAATAAAATCATAAAGATTAATTTTTCTAGCATTTAACTTTAACAAGAGTTGTATTTGAATATCTACTTCAGGAGATGATATTTGTGAAGAAGTGTAATTTAACTTTAACAAGAGTTGTATTTGAATAGCAGTATTCTTCTACGCTTCCACTTTCTGTTGGAATTTAACTTTAACAAGAGTTGTATTTGAATTTCTTGTAGCCATGTAGTACCATTATCTATAGATTTATTTAACTTTAACAAGAGTTGTATTTGAATGTTATTAGAGTTTTATCTGTTAAACAAATAATATATTTAACTTTAACAAGAGTTGTATTTGAATTCAACGATTTTTCTAGGTATGAACTGATATTCACTAATTTAACTTTAACAAGAGTTGTATTTGAATTCTCGCACGAAATACAGCACACTATCAGGCTCTTGATTTAACTTTAACAAGAGTTGTATTTGAATATTAAGAAATTATCTAAAAAAAGCAAGGTCGGATATATTTAACTTTAACAAGAGTTGTATTTGAATTATTACAGTGAGGGAATTAATGGACCAACCACCGAATTTAACTTTAACAAGAGTTGTATTTGAATCAAAAAGCTAGACAGCAGAAAAGGTTGGAACGGATTATTTAACTTTAACAAGAGTTGTATTTGAATAGTTCAGGTTCGTTATATTATACAGGAGAAACAGCAATTTAACTTTAACAAGAGTTGTATTTGAATTAGATTACCACATGAGAATCACTGCCTTGTGATGGGATTTAACTTTAACAAGAGTTGTATTTGAATTTGTTGCATAAGAACCACGAGAACGCAAAGAAGCTATTTAACTTTAACAAGAGTTGTATTTGAATGAATAATAGTCGGCTTCTTTTTTGCTGTCAAATGTAATTATTTAACTTTAACAAGAGTTGTATTTGAATATTTGATGGTCGAACCAAAATAAAAAGCCCCTAGTGATTTAACTTTAACAAGAGTTGTATTTGAATATCCCAGTCGTTTGTTTCGTTGGCGAACTTTGCTTCATTTAACTTTAACAAGAGTTGTATTTGAATAATGATGGTACACACCCAGTTAATTATTTAGCAAATTTAACTTTAACAAGAGTTGTATTTGAATCTGCCACAAATCGGACATTCATAATCACTTTTTTGAAATTTAACTTTAACAAGAGTTGTATTTGAATAGAATAGTATTTTAAATATCAGCTTTGGTCAAGGTGCTATTTAACTTTAACAAGAGTTGTATTTGAATTATTGAACAGCACCTATTGAGTTTTGCAGAATATTTATTTAACTTTAACAAGAGTTGTATTTGAATGCTGGTGGTGTTATCTTAAAACCGTTCACTTTAGCGATTTAACTTTAACAAGAGTTGTATTTGAATATCGGTTAGTAAAACAGATAAAACAATTATGATGCAAATTTAACTTTAACAAGAGTTGTATTTGAATTTGGATAGAAGAAATATCACACGACTTTTATTCAGAATTTAACTTTAACAAGAGTTGTATTTGAATAATCCCCATTGTAGAATTAGACCATTACTATATTATTTAACTTTAACAAGAGTTGTATTTGAATTAATCATGCTTATAGTGGGCGAAAAAAATTACAATTTAACTTTAACAAGAGTTGTATTTGAATGATGATAATATTGATAAAGAAAAAGAATTACATTCATTTAACTTTAACAAGAGTTGTATTTGAATAAAAGATATACAACTAGAATTTTAATTTTTTTAGGTATTTAACTTTAACAAGAGTTGTATTTGAATTAATGTTCTTCCATTGTTTCACCTCGCTATCAAAATTTAACTTTAACAAGAGTTGTATTTGAATTAGTAATTAGCAATAATACTCCAACATCTTTTATATTTAACTTTAACAAGAGTTGTATTTGAATATTCTAATGATTACTTTATATTTATTAACCCCTATATTTAACTTTAACAAGAGTTGTATTTGAATACATAATAAAAAAATAATGTCAGATATTGTTCGTGCTATTTAACTTTAACAAGAGTTGTATTTGAATTAACAAGAGATAACATGGGAAAAGTAGTGGTTTGATTTAACTTTAACAAGAGTTGTATTTGAATTACGCTTTATTTGTTACACCGATTACAGTTTCATATTTAACTTTAACAAGAGTTGTATTTAAATTAACTCTCTAGCATTAGTATAACAATGAAAAAAGCCTTAGGAACTGACCCTTCCTAAGGCTTTTGTGCGTCATCATGAGTTTGATTTCGTCTATACTTAGTATAATATATTACATAGATTTTGCAATACAAAGCTTGTTATTGTGCAAATAAATATTTATGATAAACTACATCCTAAAAATCAAATAAAAACGGCAGCAAAATGGCAACAATAAAAAAGTACCTGCATAAAACAGGCACTTTTATAAATAAATATACGAATATTATTTTCTCACAAAAGTCATAATTATAGTATCTTCACTATAATTATGTTTCATTTTCTCATAGTCTTTAGCCTCAATAGGTGTTATAACTACAGTCTTTAAGCTAGGATTTAATTTATTTACTTTTTCTACCACGCCTAAATGTTCATCACCATGAAAACTTCCTTGTATATGGAGAACTTTTGTATCTTTATGTTCTTTTAAAAGTTCAACAATACTTTCCGCCATGGTATCGTCTTTTAAGCATTGAGCTTTATAGAAAGCTTCTATTCTTTCTGGTGTCATCATCATATGACCTTGACCATCACCCATAGACATATAATTTTTGAATTTATCATAATATCTTTCATATTCTACTAAATGTTTTTTCGGCAAATAAATTTTATCTTTATCTTCAATTAAAGCTAAATCACCTACTTTTGTATATTGATTAGCTATTCTTCGTGGAATATTCGATGCTAAAACATACATATCTTTTTCTTTAGCAAATTCTACTAATGGTTTATAATCTGTTTGGTAATTTTCCCATGGACGAGAATTATTTATAAATTCTGTTTCTGTTATTTCATCATTCAAATATTTATCCATTACAGGCTGAACATCTCTTTCAAACATTTCCATAGATAATATCATATCTTTATTTTGTTTATACATCTCTTGGAAAAATGATAATTCTGCTTCATGAATAGATTTTTGGTCGTGATATTCATCAAAAAATACTACATCATAATTTTGAGAAATGCTCACCGCTTTATCTAAATCAAATTTTTCCCCTTGATAATAATACTCTACGTCAGATTTTCCATTTTGTGCTTGAGCCATACCTCCCAAACAACTAGTCAATACTAGCCCACTACAAGCAATTATCTGCCAAAACTTTTTCAAAACACCATCTCCTTTTAGTAAAAATTTATTTATTAATTAAAACAAAGTAGCAAGATTTTACCCTGCTACTTTATTTAATTTATCTTATTATCTTAGAAAGTCCATTCTGCACCCAAACGCCAAATCATACCATCTAAACCAATATCACTAATTTTTTTATCAAAAATATTATCTACACCTGCATAAACTCTATTTCCTTCACCAAATTTTTTATTGAGTACAAAATTAGTTGTATTAAAATTATAATCATTATCATCATAATGGTATTTATTAGTCCATTGTTGCCATAAAATCGCACTATATCCCCAATCATCATGATCATCATATAATAATTGCAATGTAGTCATATTTCTTGCTCTATTATCTAAACGATCACCACTCACTTTATCTGTTGCATCAAGCCAGTTACTTGTTGCTTTTATTGTCCATTTATCGTCTAAATTGCGACCAATTTCCATTTCCACACCATCAATTTCAGCTTCATCTACATTTATATATCTCTGATCATAATAACTACTACCTATTTGTTTTGTAGTGATTAAATTTTTAACATCATTATTGAAATATGTTAATTTACCAAAATTATTATCTTTTTCAGCTTCAAAACTGATATCCCATGAAGTAGATTTTTCTGGTTTTAAATCTGGATTGCCATAAACATTGACAGTTTGCCCACCCATTGCACGATGCATTGCCATATATAATTCACTAATAGTTGGAGCTTTGAAACCTTTACCCCAATTAGCTTTAATGCGACTATTATCACTGATAAAATATGTCGCACCTATTTTTGGTGTAACTTCCCCACCAAAAGAACTATCATGGTCATAACGCATAGATGGAATTACTAATAATTTATCATTCACTTGCCATTCATCTTGGATATATCCTGCCCATGTATTTATTTCTTTATCTGAATAATATTTATTACTCACTATTCCATTTCCTGATTGACTTACTTGATGTACATTATCACCTCCATCACTCAAACGAGTACCTTCGACTTTATTTTGACGATATTCGCCACCAAATGTCAAAAGATGATTATCACTTAATTGCACAGTATTTTTACCTTCTATGCCCCAAAGCGTATAAGTGGATTTATCCCAATCATATTTTGGATACATTGAACCCAAAATATTTTCCATTGGTCCTGGAAAATTATTGCGATAATTATATAAATTATTTTCTTTATCCAATCTACTATAAAAAGTCCTAATCATATAATCACTATTATCAGTTTTGCCACTATAACCTAAACTATAATCATATCTTCTATAATCATACCATTCCTTTTTATCCTTACTAGTTTGAAAAACGCCTGTTGATGTATATTTATCAGCATAATCTGCCTTTGTATGCTCATTATAATAGCCAAGCGTCAAATCAATTTCTTTATCATTTCCTAAATCCCATGTTCCAGCAAAATTAAAATCTTGGATAGGGCCATAATAATTACTTCCTTCGTCTCCAGCTTGCATATTCTTACGTACATCACTAAAACGCATATCAAAAGTAGAACTGAAATTTCCCTGTTTACCAAAATCTATATGATAATAATTATTTATAGCTTCTGATCCTGTAGAGATACCTACCATAACTGATGGCTCTTTTGATTTCTTAGTGATGATATTAATTACTCCACCTAAAGCATCTGAACCATATTGTGCTGAAGCACTGCCACGCACAATTTCAATACGCTCAATATTTGACAGACTCAAACGACCTAAGGCATAAACATTTTGTGTGGCACTTGTATCCTCTCCAGCAAATCTTTTACCATCTATTAAAATTAAAGTATGATTTGTGCTCATTCCACGAATCATCACATTATGACCTGCCATACCTGCTGAAGTTACATCTACATTAGCTGCCAAACGAAGTGCAGAATAAACATCTGTTGCTCCTAATTGTTCAATATCTTCTTTAGTAATTACTTCTACAGTTTGCGGTACAGCTTTTACTTCCTCTTGAGTTCGTGTCGCTGTAACTACTACATCTGGTGTAACTATCACGTCATTATTTTGTATATCTTGTGCATATACTGGACTTGATAAACCTAATAACACTGATAAAGTCAATAAAGTTTGTTGTTTTTTTGTAGATAATCTCATTATATTAACTCCTTTGTATGTAATTGTTTATATTAACAATAATCATTATCATTAATATAAACAGATTAAACGTATTATTTGCTTTTCTTTAGCTATGAATATTTTTTATTTAAAAAATAATCTCTGCTCCTACACGCCAAATTCTGCCTTCTAAATAAATATCTCCTATTTTTTTATCTCCAATATTATCTACACCTGCATAAACTCGTCCACTTCGACCATCATCAAAAGCGAATTTTTTATTTACTACAAAATTTAAAGTATTATAATCATAATTTTCATTAGCATAATGATAATTACTTACCCAAGAATTCCAAAGCTTAGCACTATATCCATTAATATCATTATCATCATAATTTAATTCTAAAGTGGAAATATTATCGGCTGTCGCAGATACTTTTTCCCCATCACTATCTTTAGCATTGAGCCAATTACTAGTCGCTCTAATAGACCAATTGTCATTAAATTGGCGACCTACTTCAAATTCTACGCCATCAGTTTTGGCATCTTGAGCATTGATAAATGTATTTTTTCCATTTACCTTATCATATGTTATTAAATTATCATATTTACTATTAAAATAATTTAATTTCAACCAATTATTATCTTTTTCAGCTTCAAAACCCAGTTCCCATGTAGTAGCTTCTTCTGGTTTCAAATCTGGATTTCCATATATCGTAGTAAAACCATGATCTTGCCCAGCATATAATTCCACTAAATTCGGAGCTCTCCATGATTTACCCCAATTCGCTTTTATACGACTATTATCACTTAGAAAATAAGTTGCACCTAATTTAGGTGTCGTTTTTCCGCCAAATTGTTCATCATGGTCATATCTTACTGCTGGAATAAATAAAATTTTATCATTTATGAACCATTCATCTTGAATATATCCAGCATAAGCAGAATTGTCCTTGCTATTACCTTCACCTAAAGCTAAGATTGGGCCTTCTACACCTATATTTTTATATTCAACACCATAAGTTAATAAATGCTCATCTCCTGCTTGTACTGTATTTTTAGCTTCAATACCTAAAGTATCAAATGTATTTTGTTTATAACTATTATTTTTACTGCCCTTATATTCTTCCTTATCATATCGATTATAATAAGCTCTAATCATATAATTACTATTATCGCCTTTTCCATTATAAGCTATACTATAATCTTGATTTGTCTTATCATAATTTGCAGAACTTTTGCCCATTCCCATAGAAGAATAATCTGTTATTTTCTTTGATTTTTCATCATAATAACCTATATAAAAATCTAAATTATTACTATCATCAAATGCATACGTTCCACTAAAATCATAATTTGTTCTAGGACCAAAATAATTCGTTCCTGTGCCACCGACAAATTCACGTTTACGATATTTAGCAAAATTAGCATTCACTACCCCATTGAATTTACCTTGCTGACCTAAATCAAAACGATAATAATTATTCATGACATCAGTTCCTGTATTTGCTCCTACAGTTACAGATTGTTCTTTGGATTTTTTCGTAATAATATTGATTACTCCACTTTCAGCATCTGCACCATATTGAGCGGAGGCTGCACCTCTAACAATCTCAATGCGTTCTACACTAGATAAATTTATCTTATCTAAATCAAAAGCTCCTCTAGTCATTGATGAATATTCATTTGACATTCTTCTACCATCTAATAATACTAAAGCACCTGCATTTTTCCCACGAACCATCAATCTATGACCTGCACCTATTTGAGAAACATCAACATTTGTTGCCAATTTCAAAGCAGAATAAATATCTGCTGCTCCTAATTGTTCAATATCTTCACTTGTGATGACTTCTACTGCATTAGGTACAGCTTTCACTTCTTGTTGAGTTTTCGTAGCTGTTACCACTACATCTGGTGTTTGGATTACTTCGCTGGCTTGCGTGCAACTTGTCAATCCCATCAATATAGATAAAGTTAAAAGTGTAGATTTACGTTTTTTTGTTAGCATTACTCGTCTCCTTTATTATAAAATCAATTCCTATTAATAATAATCATTATCATTCATACTTTAAAAATTATGGCAGTTATCAAAATTAATCATAACTGCCTTATTTTATTTATACATTTAACCTTGTGCTGCTATTGGCTGAACTTCAAAAGATTTTTTGCCCATCAATAATTGTTGTGTAAGTTCTATTATTGTCTGTGTGATATTATTTTGCCAAAATTGACCAGCAATCGTCATTTTATAAGTATGACCACATTTTTCAAATAAGCCATATTCCACCCAAATATTGAGTACTTCTTCTAATTGTAAAAGTTCTTCACTATATACTTGAGCTAATTTTTGTATATTTACCATACAATTTTCAGTCTGTGCTTGAATATCCTTAAATAAAACTTTGCCTTCTGCTTCTTTTGTTAAAACCATCAATGGCCATTTTCCTTCATCAATAGCATTCATATAACGCTGTAAATCTCTATTTAAAAACATAGAAATATCTCCTACAAAACCGCCAGCCCCTGAACCAAATGGTATCACATCAGCTCCTGATTTTGCCAAAGTATTATACATACTGCGTTCACGATTTGTTTTTGCCCAATGACAGACACTCAATCGCTTATAAGCTAATTCATCTAAATATGAAATAGCTGCTTCTAAATATTTTGCCTGTTGTTTTGTCGTTGCCGCAGGTGGTATTTTGCCATTATCTATTGCTTTTTTTAATGCAGATTGTTCAAACACATTTAATTGATACAAATCCATACCATCAATTGGCAAACTATCTGCTATTTTTAAATCATTTACAAAGTTATCCACATCTTGAGCAGGTAAACCATAAATTAAATCTATGATTAATACTGCTTGATTATAACTTGCAGCTCGTTTGAGATTTTCAATAACAGTTTCTTTATCATCTTTGCGTCCCATACTTTGACGAATAGCTGTATCAAAAGATTGTACACCCACAGATATGCGATTTACACCATGTTTAAACCATACTTGCAATTTTTCATCAACTAAATCATGTACACGAGCTTCCATAGTTATTTCGCAATCATTAGCAAGTGGCAATACTTCATTCATAGTTTTTAATAATCTATCTGCATTATATGGCGATAATGTAGATGGTGTTCCTCCACCAAAAAATACAGCATTAATCACACTATCTTGTACATATTTATATTCTTTTGCCATCAATAATTGCTTGATTAATCTATCTACATACATGGTTTCGCGTTCTTCATTAGAATAATTCTGGAAAAAACCACAGTATAGACAAATTTGACTGCAAAAAGGAATGTGTATATATACTGCTTTCTTTTTACTTTTATCTCCTTTTCTTTGCATATATTCAAGCCAAATTTCTTGCTGTTTTATAGGTGGTACCATCTGTCCATTTGCCCCTGGATGAACTACTCTTTTTTTTCTAAAAGTCTCCGTCAAAGGCTGACAAGATTTTTCCCCTATCATCATCTTATATTGTTCAGTTGATAGATTATCTAATATTTCTCTTATTTTGCTCATAAATTCATTTCACCACTCATTTTTGCTTTAATCTCACTAAATACTTTCTTTGCATTAGCCAAATCTTGCTCATCAGGGTGTGTACTAGCTTTGCGATGACGTTCCAAACGCTTTTCATCTACTGCATGAAAATTTTCTTTAGAAACTTTTGTACCAAACATTTTTTTCATTGCCTCTAATAATTTAGGATCAATCTTTCCTTGGCAGATAAATCGCCCCATAACCTCATTAGAACTATCTAACATATCTATACCATTTTGCAAACTAGTTTTTGCATGTTCTGAATCTGGTTCAGCTCCTAACGTAGCATATACAGCCACTTTACTATTACGAATGGATTTCAAAAATTTACTAGCTTTTGCATCAGCTGTTCCTTTGTCCACCCAAAAACCTACAACAACTAAATCATAACCTGTAATATCAGGATTATCTTCTACTTTATAAATATCACAATTCGGAGCTAAAACTTCGGCAATAGCTTCTCCTACCTCTATAGGGGCATTCTTGTTTGCTGGCATAAGCGATTCATTTTAATTCATGCTGCAAAGATAATAAAATACTCC
>ENA-USUK01001893-USUK01001893.1-human-gut-metagenome-genome-assembly--contig:-NODE-1893-length-14924-cov-29.018926_pt1 | contig 14924 bp, 10 predicted proteins | sample MGYA00250062_ERZ773400 | MGnify/ENA primary metagenome ERZ773400 (study PRJEB29103, sample SAMN06111961) | human gut metagenome | biome: human gut; feature: ankylosing spondylitis patient; material... | reverse complement strand
ATGGAAAGCCATGTAGCTGGCTATGCATCCGCAAAACAAGTTGCAGCTCGTAATCGTATTGGGAATATTCCGGGTTATCACATTAGCCATATCCTATATATAAAAGGTATAAATATAATAAGGTGTAAATATTGTATTGCAGGATTAAGGCAAGCGGGCAATTACCGTTTCGTTACCGGTTGTCTTTTGCCCCATGCTGACGCAAACTTCCGTACCTAACGGCAGGTACACATCCACTCGCGAACCAAATTTAATGAATCCCATGTGTTCGTCAATGTAACAGTCTTCACCCGGTACGGCGTATGTTACGATGCGTCTTGCCACCGCACCGGCAATCTGCCGTGCCATAACCGTATGACCCTCAGGCGTTTCAATTACCACCATAGAACGCTCGTTTTCCGTACTGGCTTTGGGAAGCCACGCCTTCATGAACCGTCCGTTATGATGGTCTACATGTTTTACCACCCCGTCTACAGGATACCAGTTGGCATGTACATTGGTGATGTCCATAAAGATGGAAATCATTAGTCGGCGGTCATGGAAATATTCATGCTCATCCACCTCCTCAATTACCACGATACGTCCATCGGCAGGAGCGACTACGGTTTTTTCCGTATCTCCTTTGAACAATCGGATGGGACAGCGGAAAAAATTGACCATCAGCAAGTACACTACGATACTTACTGCTGCCACAATATAAAATGGAATCCGGCACTCTATCCCCCAGTATAAAGCAGCGTTTACAAGAAGCAGCAAGATTGCACTGGTAATCAGAATGGGAGTTCCTTCATGATGGAGACGGATTTTTTTTAGTTTCTTTATTTTGTTCATTCGGGTCATAACAAAGTTGAATGTTTTATCGTGCGAAGATAGGGCTAATTTGAGAACTCTGCAAATAATAGAAACAGAAAAACGATTCCGAATACGTATTTCCTCTTTTAAAAGAGGAAAAAAAATGATTTTTGGTACCTTTTGAAAACGCAAGTGCGTTTGGATTAAAACGTCCTTGTGTTTGAAGTCAAACGCACTTGCGTTTTAACTAAAACGTACTTGCGTTTTGGACTAAACGTCCTTGCGTTTTTTGATAAGAAAAAACGGTATCTCAAGGGACGATGAAAACTTTTGTAAAATAGATGTTTTATATCATGTATGCTATTTTATTTGCTTGATAATTAGAAGTTTATTTATTATTGTTTTTTCTGCCTTTTTAGGTGATGAATATTTTTGCACCCTTAAATGAACTATTTTGTCACCTCTTTCTATAATTAAACTGTACATTTGTGACGAAAACTTTAAAATCTAAATTTAATCTAAATTCTTGTATGCAAACCGAATTCCGAACTATTCTATGGAGAAGGGGATTGAGCATGATGTTGTTCGTCTTGTTCTCTGTAACTGTGGCTATGGCCCAGGTACTCGTGAGGGGTACTGTGGTTGACCAGACGGGTGAAAGCGTTATTGGTGCCAGTATCCAAGTGAAAGGGACTACTCAGGGAACTATTACTGATATTGATGGTAAGTTCTCATTGGGAGTACCAGACAAAAAATCCGTTATTGTGGTCTCTTTTATTGGCTATGCCACAAAAGAACTGCAGGTGGATACCTCTAAGCCGATGTCTATCGTATTGGAAGAAGATACGAAGGTATTGGATGAAGTAGTAGTAGTAGGTTACCAGGAAGTAAGAAAGAAAGACTTGACCGGTTCCGTGGCTAAGGCAGATATGAATGAATTGCTGAATACGCCGGTCGGCTCGTTCGACCAGAACCTGGGAGGACGTATTGCCGGTGTGAACGTGTCTTCCAGCGAAGGTACGCCGGGCGGAACCATGAACATCGTGATTCGTGGTAACAACTCGTTGACACAGGATAACTCTCCGCTTTATGTGATTGATGGTTTCCCCGTAGAAGATGCAGCTATTGCCAGCACTATCAACCCTTCGGATATTGAATCGTTGGATATTTTGAAGGATGCATCAGCTACGGCTATTTACGGTGCCCGTGGTGCGAATGGTGTTGTTATCATTACTACAAAGAAAGGAAAGGTTGGTAAGGCGCAATTGAGTTATGATGGTAGCGTAACCATGCAACATGTAACGCGTACTATTCCGATGATGGATGCATACGAATTTGTAAAATTGCAAGCCGAAATGTATCCGGAACAGATGACTTCATCCAATGGTGGTTATTTGATGGAATGGGAGGGTAAACAATGGACACTGGAAGATTACCGTAATATTGACCAGTATAACTGGCAGGATGAAATTTTCCGTACCGCTTTGCAGCACAACCACAACCTGCGTTTGAGTGGTGGTACGGAAGGAGTTCGTTATAATGCTTCTCTTTCTTATTATAATCAGGAGGGTATATTGCTGAATTCTGGTTATGAGCGTTTGCAGGGCCGTATGAACACGGTAGTTCGTCGTGACAAACTGAATATGAGTTTGACAGCCAACTATTCTCGTTCTATTCAGACTGGTTCCACTCCTTCAGAGAACTCTTACAGTGGTATGAACAACTTGTTCTATAGCGTGTGGGGGTATCGTCCGGTTACTTTCCCGAACAAACCGCTTAGCTCTTTGATGGATAACGTAATGGATGATGCAGTGGATAACAGCAACGACTACCGTTTCAACCCGATTATGTCGTTAAAGAACGAATACCGCAAAAATTATATCAATAACTTGCAGTTGAACGGTTTTGTGGAATATGAATTTATTAAAGGCTTGAAGTTGAAAGTTTCGGGTGGTTATACATACGATGCACGTAAGAATGACCAGTTTAATAACTCCAAGACACGTTATGGTGGTCCTACTTCAACAGATAAGGTAAATGCCCAAGTTGTTCGTAATGAACGTCTGACCTGGTTGAACGAAAATACATTGACTTATCAGACTAATATCAAGAAAAAACACTTCTTTAATACATTAGTCGGTATTACATTCCAGAATTCGGATTATGAATATTATTCATTTAAGACCATTCATATACCTAACGAGTCATTAGGTATGGCGGGTATGAATGAAGGACAGGCAAGTACGACCAATTCATACAAGACTTCATGGTCAATGATGTCTTATCTTGCCCGTTTTAATTATAATTACAAATCGAAATACTATGCAACGGCCTCATTCCGTGCCGATGGCTCTTCTAAATTTAGTAAAAAGAACCGTTACGGTTATTTCCCTTCTGGTTCTTTGGCCTGGAATTTTATGGAAGAAGAGTTTATGAAACCGTTGAAAAAGGTACTTGATGCTGGTAAGCTTCGTGCGAGCTGGGGATTGACCGGTAACAACCGAATTGGTGAATATGAATATTATGCCTTGTTGCAGGCGCTGAAGTCGAAAGTGGGAGATTATATTTCTAACGGAAGTATTCCAAGTGGTGTTTATCCTATTAATGGTAGTACTACCAATGTAGGAACGGTTCCTACTTCTATTGGTAATAGCAACTTGAAATGGGAAACCACGGAACAGTGGAATGTGGGATTGGATTTAAGTTTCTTCAAGGAACGTTTGAATTTTACAGCAGATATTTATCGTAAAACTACGCGAGATTTGCTCTTAGAGGCTTCTCTTCCGTTGACTTCCGGTTTCTACAGTGCAACGAAGAATATTGGTAAGGTACGTAATGACGGATTGGAATTGAGCTTGAATACAGTGAATATTCAGACAAAGGACTTTACCTGGTCAACCGATTTTAACATCGCGTTCAATAAGAATGAAGTATTAGCATTGTCTGAAGGGCAGAACAGCTTACTGACGGCAGCCTCATTTGACCAGAATTATAACTCACAGCCCAGTTACATTGCTCAGGTAGGATTGCCTATGGGTATGATGTATGGCTATATTTATGAGGGAACTTATAAGTATGATGATTTTAATAAATCTGGTGATACCTATACATTAAAGAAAGGGGTTCCATATTATTCTACAGAAACCAATACACAACCGGGTATGCCTAAATATAAGGACGTGAACGGTGACGGAATCATTGATTCCAACGACCGTACGATTATAGGCCGTGGCTTACCGATTCACACAGGTGGTTTCACTAATAACTTTACTTACAAAGGATTTGACTTAAGTGTATTTTTCCAGTGGTCATACGGTAATGACATTATGAATGCCAACCGTCTGTTCTTTGAAAGCTCGAACAACAAGTCGCGCGAGCTGAACCAGTATGCCAGCTATGCCGGTCGCTGGACACCGGAAAACCCGGACAGTGACATTCCGGCAGCAACTACTTCTGCTTCAAATCGTGTGATTTCTTCCCGAATTGTAGAAGACGGTTCCTTCTTACGTTTGAAAACAGTGACATTGGGTTACACTTTCCCAAAAACGTTGATTGCAAAGGCTAAGTTAAGCAATGCAAGAGTTTACATTGCTGCGCAGAATTTGTGGACATGGACCAGCTACTCTGGTTATGATCCGGAAGTGTCGGTTCGTAACAGTGCGTTGACTCCGGGACTTGACTTCTCTTCTTATCCGAGAGCTTATTCTATCAGTTTTGGTGTTAACCTAGGTTTCTAATAAGAGTTTACAAAGTTTTAAGGGATTAATTATGAAAGCATTAAAATATACGATTTTTACTTTATTGTTTGGCGGTGCACTGACATCCTGTAATTTTCTGGATAAAGAGCCTTACCAGCTTACACTGTCAGACTATTTTAATACGGCAGATGAGGCCAACTCTTTTTTGACCGGAATTTATGCAGAGTTAGGTCAGTCTACGTTCTATGGAGCAGACTATATGTATCTTGTGGGAGGTGATGATTTGTCTCACTATGGAGGTTCAGGACGTGCACCTGCCACTAAAGGACTGATTTGTAATAATGCTACTACCAGTGATGCGGCAGTAACAGGATTCTGGTATACTTTGTATTCCGGCATTAACCGTGCGAACATTTTTTTGGAAAATATTGATAAGGTTTCTGATATTGATTCTGGTTTGAAAGCTCAGTATACAGCGGAAGCAAGATTTTTGCGTGCGTTCTATTATTTTAACTTAGTGCAGTGCTGGGGGGACGTGCCTTTTAAAACAGAATCTACGAAAGATGTGGTAGGATTGGATATTCCTCGTACAGACAAGCAGGAAATTTATGATTTCATTATTAAGGAGATGCAGGAAGTTTCAGATGAAAAGACTGGAGGCTTGTTGACAGCTGCAAAACTGAATTATAAGCCTGGTCGTGTGTCAAAATCAGCCGCATGGGGTATTTTGGCGCGTGTATATCTGTTCCGTGCAGGAGAATATCATCGCGATAACCGTGCAGCTACAGATGCTGAAAAAAAGGATTATTATCAGGCTGCAAAAGATTATGCGTTGAAAGTCTGTACAAATCAAGGACATGACTTAGCAAAGGATTATTGGGATTACTTCATTGATTTATGTTCTGATCGTTATAATTCCACAGCTAATGAGAGCATTTGGGAAGCTGAATTTTCCGGTAATAACACTACGGATGTAAAGGCAGAAGGACGTATTGGTAATATTATTGGTTTGGCAGCTCCTGATATGTCATCTAATTCAGATATAGTAGGTGCAGCAGATCCGGGATATTCGTATGAGTTTATGTTTGCAACTCCTAAATTGTATCGCTTGTATTGTATTGAAGAACCAAGTACTGAGAGACTGATGTCTCTTCATGTAAATTGGAATACAGGTGATAAAACAGAAAAAGCAGAAGGTGAGGCTTGCAAGACTATTAAATTGAAGGATAGTCGTTTCTTGTGGAATATTGCTCCTTTTGTTTATATGGAAAAAGATGGCAAAAATACCGGTGTGACGGGACGTAAATTTTATGAACTGGGTTTCCGGGATGCTGTCCTTGCTCATGATAATAACAGATCTTATTCTTATGGGAAAAAAGATTGGGCTTCTGGAACAACAGAACCCAAGGAAGGAGATTATGATTATAATAGTAAATTTACGACGAATATAGCTCGTGCATGTTCTAAATACCGTCGTGAATATGAGGCCGATAAGAAAGATAAGAATAATACTGCTATTAATTTCCCAATTTTACGTTATTCTGATGTGCTGCTGATGGTAGCGGAAGCTGAAAATGAATTGAACGGACCGGATGCCGCTTATGATTATCTGAATAAGGTGAGAGAGCGTGCTGGAGCAAGTACAATTGTAAAGGGAGCTTTAAACAAAGATGAGTTCCGCCAGATGGTGAAAGATGAGCGCGGTCGTGAACTTTGCTTTGAATATACTCGTCATTTTGACTTGATTCGTTGGGGAGACTTTGTAGAGGATATGAATGAGCTTATTGATTACGCTCGTGCAGGAGGGGAATGGAATCAGGGCCCTTCAAATGTGTATACTTATTTCCAGGTATCTTCTACTTATAATTATTTCCCTATACCTGATGCGGAAATGGCTGTGAATAAGGCAATCACAAGCAACAATCCGGGTTGGTAATGATAAATGTATTAATGAAAATTTAATTATTGGTAAATGAAAACTTCAAAATTATATATATTGTTGCTTTCTACGTTGGCTTTTGCGTCTTGTACAAAGGAGATGACCGAAGGACTGGACGAAGTAAACGTAAGCGTGGTGACATCAGAGACTGTTACTGCCGAAGGGAGTATAATTACTGTAAAAAAAGGAACTCCGGTAGAGTTCTCTTTTGCGGGAGAACCTGATTTCATAACTTTTTATAGTGGAGAACTTGGACATCAGTATATTTACCGTCAACGTGTGGAAAATGAAGAATCAGATATTGTTTCTTCAAAGTTAAAATTTAATATCTATCAGGAAGGTACTTCATACGCAGAGTCAACAGGGCGTTATACTAATTGTATTGATGTCTTTTATGCTTTTTCCGATCCGGAAAATGGGGTAGAAGGTTTCCCCGGTTTATCAAAAGATAATTTTGATGCTGATTCTACGCTGGTTGTTGATTTCTGGAAAGCGGGAAAGTGGAAGGAAATTTGTCCTAAAGCTGAGTACGATAATCTTGGAACGAATATAACTGTGGCAAAGTCTTGTGAGTTGGATGTAAAGGATTTTGTAGGTAAGAATTTGGTTATAGCGATAGCTTATAACAAAGAGGAAAGACCTAATCCTAGCGTTAATGGAAAGAATGCTACTACTCAGTTGAAATATTATTTTGACTCTATGAATATAGAGAATCTGCTTCGCAATAACAATGTGACGCATCAATATGCAGGTGAATTCATGTTTACTGCGTTGAACTTCAATCATGAAAATCTCTATAACCAGTCAATTAAAGACGATGATAAGGGATATAAAGGTAACGATTGGACTAGCGTTTCAAGCTATTTACCTGATGATTTAGCGTATGGCACAGTAACAGCAAATGTTTCAGGGATGTGGAACATGAACAATGTGGCAAATGGAGGATTCTATATTCACAGTACGGGAAGTGCTTATTCGTGGAAAACTGCCTGGCTGGTGTCTGACCCTATTAAGATTACCTCATGTGAACCTGATCAGGGGGTAAGCATCAAGAACTTGTCGCAAGACATTCGTTCATATAGCTATACCTATGAAAATGTGGGTACTTACAGAGCAACTTTCTTGATTACAAATGCGAACTATAAGCATGACGATTCACAGGTATATACTGTGGTTGTCAATGTGACAGATTAACTTTAAATTATGAATTACGTTATGAAATACATAAAATCATATATCCTTTTGGCTCTCATGGTATTGGCTGTGACGGGTTGTAAGCAGGAGGATTTGAAGGACGATGTGAATGCTCTCAAGGATAGAGTGACTCTGCTTGAAGAACAAGTAAAATTACTGAATGAGAATATTGCATTCTTCTCTAAAGTATTGGTTTGTCAGACGATAGATAATGGTGACGGTACTTTTACCGAAGTTCCGGCTTATTCTATTTCTGAGGTATTGGTAAATGATGGAACTACTTTTACTGCCAAGTTTAATGACGGGAATGTATTGACACTTGCAATTGGTTCAAAAGTCTACCAGTGTCACAGCCTGACTGAGAATAGTGACATCGCCTTTCACAATACCTTCTACAAATTCCGCTACCGAAAGCTGACGCTTTTTGGGCTTACGTTTCAAATAAGGATTCACGGATGAGGGCTGTTCGATGCCTTTATTGACAACGAGTCCTTTATATTCTTCGTTATTTTCAGGATGTTCCATGGCAATAAGAGTTAGCGTTTGATATTTATTTCAACTTTCGGACGCAACGGGTCGTTTGTAATCATCAAGATACGTAAATGATGTTTCTTATTACCTACATCCCGCTTGTGGATCGTCACTTTCAACTTGGTCATTCCGTCCGGCGGAATGACCGTCTTTTTCAGTCTTACTCCTACAGAAGAGTTGAATACCTGTAACTTGCTGATGACTAACGGGGTCTTTCCCGCATTAGCGATCAATATATCATGGCTGACTTTATTCTTCTTGATCAACGGAATACTCAGGTCAATATTCGTCTCCGAGATGTGGATGGAAGGAGCATTCAAAGAATCTTTCTCCGTCATACGCGAGAAATCGGGAAGAAGAATGGCCGAAACGGGTATTTCATTGTCTTCACTCACTTTATCACCGGAGAAACGGGACAGGTAGACAGAGGTCTGTGTCAGTCCGAAGTCCTGCAGCTGGCTGGCATCCAGTGTCAGCTTGATCGTTCCTTTTTTACCTTTCAGCAGTACTTTAGGTTCCGCTTCCATCTTCAGATAAGGAGGCAGGTGCATCAACACCGGTTCGTACGGGCGGTCGGAAAGGTTGGCAATACTGAACGTCATAGACGGTTGCTGTCCGCGATAGACATCGGGGAAGGAGAACTCGTCACGGTCAATGCGGATATTGCCGATGGCGTACGGAAGAAGTTTTGAATAATCTTTGATTTCCTGCACTACCTCACCGGTGAATTTCAGATAAACCAGATTCGGAGTGGCATTGCTGTATATGCCTATCGACTTGTCAAAACGTCCCAGCGCTTTCGCGTCAAAAGAGGCTTTCACAGTTCCTTTGGCACCCGGAGCAATGGGTTCCTTTGTCCAGTCGGCTACGGCACAGGCACAGGAAGTCGTGACATTGGTCAGCACCAACGGCTCGTTTCCGGTATTGGTGATGGTATATTCTACTGTTACCGGCTTTTTCCATTCTATTTGTCCAAAGTTGTGCGTCTCCTTGTTAGAGGAAATACGGGGTTGGGCAACAGCCGCCAAAGTGACAGTAAGCAGAGTAAATATCAATAGTAAAGTACGTTTCATGTGATATATTTTATTTTGGTCCACAAATGTAGGAGTTTTAGATGAGTTTTTCATCACAGATTACATAGATTAACACCGTTTGAGAAAATACTTTACCCTGTGACAACTCCTGCAACGCGGTATTCATCAACAAAAAGTTCCCCACCGATGAAGGCAGCCTTCATCGGTGGGGAACACCTTCCTTATCGGTGGCGAGTGCCCTGCTCACCGGTGGGGAAGAAATCTTCTCCGCACGTTATTTAATAATAATTGTCATCGAAGCCGAGTGCGAAGCGTATTCCGGCGCATAGGCGCATTGCATGGTTGCCAAACCTGTCTCATAGGTTCCTACTCTGCTGATACGATAGCTATGCTCCAACACATACACTCCTTTTCCTAAATGGTCAAAGAAGAAATTGGTGGAAGCATCCTTGATGTCTACGTAATAGCCGATTCCATTACTCCAGTTGTAACCGGATACGCTGCCGATCGGTTCGAAGCAGGCGCCCCGCTGATCTTTCAACTGTACGAAGTCCATCGGACGGTCTGCACGAATGCTCAAACGGGAAACTACTTTATCGCCTACCTGAAGAACGGTCTTTTCTGTAATAGGCTGTAGTTGAGGAGCATTGTTCACCATACGTTCCACATACAGTTGCTTTTGCACATTCAGTTCTCCTCCCTGTTGTCTCACATCCTTGATGGGTGATTCATATTCCGCATAAACGGCTCCCCACGCAATGCCCGGATTTCTCTTTTCGACTTCTATCTTACGGGCGTCCACTACATTCTTCTGTGTAAACGAGCGTTTGATATAGCCCAGTCCCGGTACGGTAGTCTTGCTTGGAGAGACAGTCTCCAGCACCTCATTGGCAATGACAATACGCACGTCTCCCTGATTGTCGAGCAGGTTTACGCCTTTCATCAGTAAGGCATAGACGGCATCGGCAGTAGCTACCGGAGAATTCCACTGTTGGGTCTGCTTCTGTTTGAGCAGCCAGAGTTTCATTTCTTCTACGGTATCGTTATTTCCGCCTGTCAGTTCCAGTGCTTCCATCACGTCTACATGAGCCTGCATTTTCATTCCGCCCCAAGTATACGGGTTTTCATTGAAGGCGAAGAACATTCCCTGTTCATCCGTCTTCGTCAGATGTTCTTTCAGTGAAGCGATGAATTCCTGAGCTTCTTTCTTCCGTCCGGCCTTATCCAGAATGATAGCGGCAATCGCTTTCGTATCCATCGAAGCGGTCGGAAGCATTTCGCCTATCTTGGACAGATAATAAGTATAGGCGGCTTTATTGGAAGCCGGAACTTGTTCGCCGGACAGAGCGATCAGATACAGATATTGCAGGATACTTCCGGAAACACCTGTAAAGATATGCTCCAGCAGCTTCTGTGTGGCACTGGCCTGGCTTGCGGATAAAGACACGTTAACACCCCGTCGACTATCAATTGGAATTAAATGATATCCGCCAACGGTGACGAGAGCAAGGGCGTTCTTGTCCTTTTTACCGGGCAGAGGCGTTAAAAGTACGCCGGAGGCGGAACGTGGTGTCGTACCCCATTCAATTATGGTTTTTCATATAGAAGATGCTGGAAACGTGTTCGCTTCGGCGCAGGGTACAGGAAGGGAGGGCGGACGTGCCGCTTCTTTTTTCATCCCGGCAAGATGCCCCGGTTTTTGAACGCGGGGACAGGCGCCCCCTCATGAAGCAAAATAAGGAGGAAGAAGCATATGCTTCTTCCTCCTTTTCGGAGACCGGGAAGGATTACCCTTCCCGGCGGTATCCGAGGCCGGGCCTCAGTTCGTTGCGTTAGTCGCGGCGGGGACGGCGTTCGCGGCGTTCGCCGCGATCCCCACGGTCACCGCGATGATCGCGGTCGCCTTCGCTGCGCGGAGCGCGGGCGGGGCGGGCGGTGTCCTCGGGCTTCCATTCGATGCCCTGTTCTTCGAGGAGGACGGCCTTGCGGCTGGCACGGATACGGTCGCCGTTGATTTCGATGACCTTCACCAGCATGTCTTCGCCGAGGTGGGCCACGTCGGAAGCCTGCGCCACGCGGCTGGTATCGAGCTGCGAGATGTGTACGAGGGCTTCGACATTGGGCATGATTTCCACAATGGCGCCGATTTCCAGCACTTTGCGGACCTTGCCCATGTAGTTCTTGCCGAGGTCGGGGCGCTGGTCGTAGTACTGCACCAGTTCCTTGGCCTGTTCCATGGATTCGGCGGTGGGGGCGAAGATGGAGATGCGGCCGCTGTCCTCGATATCCACGGAAGCGCCGGTGGCGGCGGTGATTGCCTTGATGTTCTTGCCGCCGGGTCCGATGATCATGCGGATGACTTCGGGGTTCACGAAGACTTCGGCATGTTGCGGGGCATACTTGGAGAGTTCGGCGCGGGGGCCGTCGATGGCCTTCTTCATTTCGCCGAGGATATGCAGGCGGGCCTCATGCGCCTGACGCATGGCCTTGCGCATGATCTCGGTGGTCAGGCCGGTGATCTTGATGTCCATCTGCACGGCGGTTACGCCTTCGGCGGTACCGGCAATCTTGAAGTCCATGTCGCCGAGGGCATCTTCGTCGCCGAGGATGTCGGTCAGCACGATGAAGTTATCGCCTTCCTTGATGAGGCCCATAGCCACGCCGGCGACCGGATCGGAAATCGGCACGCCCGCGTCCATGAGGGACAGGCAGCCGCCGCACACCGCGGCCATCGAGGAGGAACCGTTGGATTCCAGCGTTTCGGCCACCACGCGGACGGTGAAGGGGAAGCCGTCGCCCGCGGGGATGATGGGCTTGAGGGCTTTTTCGGCCAGCGCGCCGTGGCCGATTTCGCGGCGGGACACGCGGACGGGCTTCACTTCGCCCACGGAGAAGGGCGGGAAGTTATAGTGCAGCATGAAGGTCTTGGTCACGTCGCCGGTGAGCGAATCCATGCGCTGGTTGTCCGTGGAGCTGCCGAGCGTGGTCACGCACAGGGACTGCGTTTCACCGCGCGTGAACAGCGCGGAGCCGTGGGCGCGGGGCAGGATGCCGGGCTGGATTTCGATGGGGCGCACGGTCTTGGTGTCGCGGCCGTCGATGCGGGTGCCTTCGTCAAGGATGCGCTTGCGCACGACCTTCTTTTCGATGTGGCCGATGATGTCGCCGACGGAGGAGAGGGCCTTTTCGTCTTCGCCATAGGTCGGATCGGCCTTGAGGGCTTCGACGATCTTTTCCTTCACGAGCTTGCGGGCGTCCTTGCGGGCCATCTTTTCGGGCACGCGCATGGCGGCTTCGAGGCCGGCTCCGGCGGCAAGCTCTTCGATGCGGGCGAGCAGGGCCGCGTCGTCTTCCTGCGGGGTGAAGGCCATCTTCGCCTTGCCCGCGAGCTCGCGCAGCTTGACCTGCGCTTCGACGAGGGGCTGGATTTCCTTGCGGCCCCATTCGAGGGCGTCGATGATCACGTCTTCGGGAACGAAGGTGGCTTCGCCTTCAACCATGACCAGCGCGTCGGCGGAAGCGGCGAACACGATGTTCAGGTCGCTTTCGGCCATTTCCTTGACGGTGGGGTTCAGGATGAACTGGCCGTTGATGCGGCCGATGCGTCCGCCGGCGACGGCTTCGGCGAAGGGCAGGGGCGACAGCATGACGGCGGCGGAAGCGGCCGTGATGGAGAGCACGTCGGATTCGTTTTCCTGGTCGGAGGAAATGACGCTGGCGAGCACCTGCACGTCTTCGGGGAGGCCCTTGGGGAACAACGGGCGGATCGGGCGGTCGATGAGGCGGGAAACGAGGGTTTCGCGCTCGGACGGACGGCCGATTTCGCGGCGGAAGAAGCTGCCGGGGATACGGCCCGCGGCATACATGCGCTCGGAATATTCCACGGTCAGCGGGAAGAAGCCGCGGTCGAAGTCGAGGGGCTGTGAACAAACGGTAACGAGCACGACGGTGCCACCGCACTGGATGGTAACGGAGCCGTGGGCCTGCGTAGCGACGCGGCCGGTCTCAAGGATGATTTCCTTGCCGCCGATGGTGGCGGAAACCCGGGTGGGGGCTTTTCTGAAACTCATGGTGAATCCTTTTCTCTTCGGGAAGGAGACTCCGGGAACAATATCGATCCAAACGTCGATCCTGTTCGCGGAAACTCCTTCTCATGACGGGTTGAGGTTGATGACGTGGAAAGGGGGAGCCCAAGGCTCCCCCCGAAAACGCACTTACTTGCGCAGTCCCAGCTTTTCGATGAGAGCGCGGTAACGCTGAATATCTTTGCTCTTGAGGTAGTTCAGCAGGTTGCGGCGCTGGCCGACGAGCTTGAGCAGGCCACGGCGGGAGTGGAAGTCCTTCTTGTGTTCCTTGAAGTGCCCGGTGAGGCCTTCAATGCGGGCGGTAAGCAGAGCTACCTGGACTTCCGGGGAGCCGGTGTCGCCTTCATGCTTGGCGTGAGCTTCGATAACAGTCTTTTTCTGGGCGGCGTCCATAACCACAGCGATATCCTCCGAATGGGTTGCGTTAGTTCCAAAGTCCCCTGAGCACTTTCCATGCGGGGCCGCCGGAGACGGCTTCGGCGAGCGCGAGAGGCTGCCCGTCGGGCGAGAGCAAGACGGCGTTGGCGCCGGGAACGCACGGGATGTCCGTTCCGTCCTGTGCTCTGGAGCGCGCGCGGCGCGCTTCCGTCCACACAAGGATCTTGCCGTTTTTCGTGTCCGCCTCTTCCTGCCCGGTCACGGTGATCGTGGGCCAGTGGGGGAGAGCGGCGGTCACGGGGATGACCCGTTCAGGCAGCGTTTCGGGCTCGGCGAGCAGCGTGTCCAGCGGACAAGCCCTGTCGAGGCCAAAGGGGTGGCTATACTCCCGAATCAGTTCCGTGAGCACGGCTCCGCACCCCAAGCGCGTCCCCAAGCTGTGGGCGAGGGACCGTATGTAAGTGCCGGAACTGCAAATGACTCGGAAGGTAACGTACGGAAGCTCAACCCTGAGGACTTCCGCACGCGAAATTTCGATGGTCTTGATTTTGAGCGGGGTTTCTTTCCCCTCCCGGGACAGCTTGTAGAGGGGCTGACCTTGATGCTTGGCCGCTGAATAGGGCGGCACGGGCTGTTCACTCGTGCCTACCCAGCCGGCGATGACGTCGGCCACGGCTTCGGCGGTCACATGGTTCCACGGCGCTTCGGCGGTAATCTGGCCGTCGGCGTCCCACGTATCAGTGGTCTGCCCGAGCCGGACAGTGCCCTGATAGGCTTTGACGCCTCCCGCCATGAGATATCCGGAGATTTTGGTCGCGTGCCCGAGAAGCACCAACAGAACGCCCTGAGCCATCGGGTCCAGGGTGCCTGCGTGTCCTATCTTTTTCTGCCCCAACCGTTTGAATCGGTTGGTACACTGGGCGGACGAGAGCCCGCGTGGCTTGTCGACCACAAGAAGACCGTGCTGTTGTTCCATATGAGGTGAGTACTCTATACATTTTTTTCCCGGTCGTCCAGTGGTTCTTGTGAGAGATGTGGAAGTTCGAAGGCATCCTGGGAGGCAGCGCCTTTCGGAGGACAGGTCCCCTCCTCTGCGTATCCCGCTCCAGCGGCTTTTGACTGGCGGATATCCGGAGCTGTCTGCCGGCCCGGGCCGCCTGCCATGCGACCCCATCCAGAGAGGGGGGCAGGGAAGCGTTGAGTTTCCGTCAGGTTTCCGGTAATCGGAACGGTCATCTTCGCTTCTGATGGTTTCAAGAGGAGATGGATGGTT
>ENA-USUK01001887-USUK01001887.1-human-gut-metagenome-genome-assembly--contig:-NODE-1887-length-14974-cov-4.722696_pt1 | contig 14974 bp, 7 predicted proteins | sample MGYA00250062_ERZ773400 | MGnify/ENA primary metagenome ERZ773400 (study PRJEB29103, sample SAMN06111961) | human gut metagenome | biome: human gut; feature: ankylosing spondylitis patient; material... | reverse complement strand
CCATCAACACGCAGATGGACGCGCTTATCCCGCCGAGCAAAATTTCCGGCTTGACGCAGGGGAATTGGGATTCCAGGCGTAGTTCTCGGCAATGTGGATCATGCACTCGTCGAAATCGTCGAAGGCGTTGAGCGTCGCGATCGCCTCTTCATAGGCTTCGCCGTCGCCGCCGAACAGATCGCGGATCAGCAGGAACTTGTCGTTGATGCCGATGGCGTTGCGAAGGTCGGCGACCGGTTCGCCGCGGCGCAGTTCCGAAGCCATGTCGCGCCGCGGAGCGATCGTGTCGGCCAGCGTCTGCACGTCGTGGTTGATCACCTCGCCCAGCACGGCCCCGACAGGGACCGCAACCTCCCTCACTCCGGATTCGGCCTTCTCCGGCTCGGCGGCGGCAGGCGCTTCCGAAACGGTGACGGGTTCCGCCGCGGACTGCGGCACGGACATTCCGGACTGCGGCCCGGGACCTGCGGACGCAGGCGCAGCCGCCGGTTCGGGAGTCGCGGCAAACCCGGGACGGACAGTCGGTCCGGGCGTCGCAGCGGGTTCGGGACGGGCAGCGGGTTCGAGCGTCACAGCAGGTTCGGGACGGGCAGCAGGTTCGGGACGCTCCGCCGGTCTTTCCGCCGTTTCGGGTCTTGCGGGCTTTTCGGCGGGCGCGGGCGTATCGTAGAGCGACATGATGACGCGCTGTTTGTGACGGTGGCGGACGGTCTCCTCCTCCAGTCCGAACAGCGTGGGCGCAATGTATTGGGGTTTCTCCGCAGGAGCGGGTTCCGGAGCTGGCGCAGGAGCGGGTTCCGGAACGACGACCGGTTCAGCCGCAGCGGCAGGTCCAGGCGCAGCGACCGGCTTCGCAGACGGTTCGGACACAGCCTCGGATTCAGGCGCAGCGACCGGCTTCGCAGACGGTTCGGGCACAGCGTCGGATTCGGATGCTGCGACCGGTCCGGATTCGGCGGCCGGTTCGGATTCTCCGGCGACGAATGCGGCTTCGGACGCCGCTTCGGGATCAGGCTCAAATCCGGATTCCCCCTCAAGTTCCGGCTCTGAATCCGACGCCGCAGGCTCCGCCATTCCGGGCGTCTCCGTATCGGGATTCCCCCCGGCAAACGCCCCGGCAGAATCGGCCGCGACCGTCGTATCGGGTTCGGAAAACGGCTCTGCGGGTTCCGCCTCCGCATCGAACGCGGGTCCTGAAACGGCATCGGGACCGGGTTCGAACACGGCTTCGTCCGTCGGGTCGAGCGAAAGCACCGCCCCGAGGTCGATGGGCACCGGAGCCGCCGCAGGCTCCGTCTCCGCAACCGGGAATTCCGGAAGGGATTCCACCTCCGTAAAGCGCACCGCATCGTAGAGCGTCCGCAGTTTTTCCAGCGCCAGGTCGCGTTCGAGGGCCGGAATCTCCCCGGAAGGCTCCCAGCCGTCGACAATCGCGGTCAGCTTGCGCAGTTCGGCACGTATCGTCTTCAAATCCATCATTGCGTACTGTTTTGACCTCCAAAGGTAGAAAAAATTTGCGAAAGCCCAGCCATTCCCCGGAACCTTTTGTCCGAAACATCTCCGAACGGGTTTTTCCGGGACATCCGGACCGTCCCGCCGGGCACGGAAAAGGGAGCGGCGGCCGAAGCCGCTGCTCCCTTGCAGCTGTCCCGCACCCGCGGCGTCGGCCGCCGTGCCGGAGAGACGAATCATTCGGTGATCCGGAAACTGCCGCCGAGCGTGCAGTCGGAGTCGTGCCCTACCCAGACATGGTAGTCGCCCGGCTCCTGGCCCCACTTTTTGTCGAGACGCCAGAACGAAAGGTCGTCGGGCGTCAGTGTGAAGGTCACCTCGCGGCTCTCCCCGGCGCGAAGCATGACCTTCCGGAAACCTTTCAGTTCACGAACCGGACGCGTCACACCGGACAGCAGATCGCGCACGTAGAGCTGCACGACCTCCTCGCCGTCGCGGCCGCCCGTGTTGGTCACGCGGACCGACACGCGAACCTCGCCGCCGACGGCGGTTTCGGGCGTCAGCACCCGCAGGTCCGAATAACCGAACGTCGTGTAGCTCAACCCGTAGCCGAAACAATACTGCGGCGAATTGGGTACGTCGAGATAGCGCGAAGTGTATTTGTTGGGCTTGCCCGACTCGTCGGCCGGACGTCCCGTGCTCTTCATGTCGTAATGGATCGGAATCTGCCCCACCGTGCGGGGAAAGGTCATCGGCAAACGCCCCGAAGGGTTGTAATCGCCCGACACGACATCGGCCAGCGCCTCGCCCGCCATCGTGCCCGGATACCAGGTCAGCAGCAGGGCGTCGGCAAGTTCCGCTTCACGGGCCAGCTCCATAGGACGACCCGTAACAAGCAGTACGACAATCGGTTTCCCGGTTTGCTTCAAGCTCTCCAGCAGGTCACGCTGCGCGTCGGGCAGCGCAAGCGACGCAAGGCTTGCCGCCTCGCCGCTCTCCCCCGCCTTCAATCCGAGCGCAACCAGCACCACGTCCGACTTCGCGGCTGCGGCCACCGCCTCCGAAATACCGCCTTCGAGGGCCTTGTGCGGGTCGCATCCGCGGGCATAGGTCACACGGTCGGCTCCGAAACGCGCCCGCAGTCCGTCGAGAAAGGTCGAGGTCCGGCCGGCCTCGGCGAAATGAACCCACGAGCCGATCAGGTCCCACCGGGAATCGGCGAAAGGTCCCACCAGCGCGATCCGGCTCCCCTTTTTCAGGGGCAGCACGCCGCCGCGGTTCTCCAGCAGCACCATCGAACTGCGGGCCACGCGGCGCGCGGCATCGAGATGTTCCGGGGCGTAATAGCACTTCTCGCGCTCCTTCGCCTGGTAGCGGAAAGGATCGTCGAACAGCCCCAGGCGGAACTTCACGGCCAGCACCTCACGGCAAAGGCTGTCGATCAGCGACTCCGGGATACGCCCCTCCCGCACCAGTTCGGCGGCATGGAACAGGTAGGCGGCGCTCATCATGTCCATGTTGACCCCGGCGCGCAGGGCCAGTTCGGCAGCCTGCGCATCGTCGCCCGCCACGCCGTGAGCTTTCAGTTCGCCGATCGTGCCGTAATCGGTCACCACGAATCCGCCGAAGCCCAGTTCGTCGCGCAGCAGGTCGCGCATCAGCCAGCGGTTGGCCGTGGCCGGAACGCCGTCGAGGTCATTGAACGAGGTCATCACCGTCGCGGCCCCGGCATCGAGCGCCGCCCGGTAAGGCGGCAGGTAGCTGTCGCGGAAAACCCGCTCGGACATATCGACCGCATGGTATTCGCGCCCGGCCTGCGGAGCGCCGTAGGCGGCGAAATGCTTCACGCAGGCAAGAACCGACGAAGGGTCGGACAAGTCGCCCTGATAGCCCCGCACCATCGCTTCGGCGACACGCGCGCCCAGATAGGGGTCTTCGCCCGCGCCCTCGGAGACACGGCCCCACCGGGGGTCGCGCGAAACGTCGCACATCGGCGAAAAGGTCCAATGGATGCCCATGGCCGAGGCTTCGCGAGCCGAAACGCGGGCCAGCGACTCCGCGGCGGCAGGGTCCCACGAGGCGGCGACGGCGAGGTTGATCGGGAAGATCGTCCGGAAACCGTGGATCACGTCGGCGCCGATCAGCAGCGGGATGCCCAGCCGGCTCTCCTCGACGGCGATCCGCTGCAACCGCTCGGTCTCCTCGAAGGACTTGATGTTGAATACGCTGCCGCAGCGCCCTTCGCGGACCAGCCGTTCGACGGAAAGTTCCGTCTTGTCGGGTCCCGTGACGGCGCCGCCTCCGCGCTGCTGGACCAGCTGGCCGATCTTTTCGTCGAGCGTCATGCGTTCGACCAGTTCCGCGGCGCGCCGCCGGTCCTGCGGGGTGACGGGCTGCGCCCCGGCGGGATACAGCACGAGGGCCGCCAATACGGTAAAGATGCTATTTTTCATCGGTAAAAGTTTGAAAAGACATGCGAAGGTAATGAAAATACCGCAAAAAAAGGGCTTCGGAACGGAATAAACTCACTCCCGCCCGAAGCCCCCGCGATCGCAGCGGCGTCACTCCTTCACGCAGCGCATGCCGTAGGCTGTGGTCATCTTCCGTTCGTAATAGGTCCCCTCGCCCGTGGCGTCGCCCGCCTTCCAGTCGTACATCGGGAGCGGCTTGCCGCCGGCGAGCGTCGACGAACAATAGGCTGCCGAACGCCCCGGATAGTGGATGCGGCCGTTATCGCCCTTGCGGAACATCGTCGACGGGCCGATGAGGGTTCCGCCCGAATTGAGCGCATACCAGCGGCTGTACGTGTCGCCCGAGTCCTGGTTCTTGGCGGCGTTGCCGTCCACGTAGGCAAGCAGCGACTGCCATTCGGCCGCCGTCGGCACCCGGTATCCCACCGGGCAGGGATCGTTCAGCCCCTTGCCGCCCTCGGTCCAGCCTTCGGACATCGCTGCGGACGACCGGGTATAGAACGTCGTCGGATTGCCGTTTGCCGTTGCGGCGGTCATCTCCTCACCGCTGATCTGCCAGCCGGCGGTGCGGGAGGCGTTGAAAACCACCTCGCGCGTCATCGCGCCGAAAGCATCGGGATACTCCGCATGCCCCTCGTAATATTTGTTCTTCGAGAGGATCTTCGCGCCGATGAACGGCTCCTTGCGGCCCCACTGATAGAACAGTCCGTAGGAGCGGAAATCCTGCACACAGGCCTTCGGATCGGTCGAATGGTATTCGGCCCCGACATTGCGGTCCTGCCAGGCGATACCGCCGACGGTCACGTCCGAAGGCATCTTGTCCACGACCCAGACCAGCCACGACCAGACAACCGCGCCTCCGGCGTCGAACAGCGCGACCAGCCCGCTGCCCTGCTTCGACTTGGCCGCAGTGCAGGTGATTTCATTCCGGGAAGCGTCGTAGTCAAGCCCCGAAAGCAACTCTGCGTCGGTGGTCCAGACCCAGTCCGCCGCAACGCCCTTCACATACGCGCCGTCGGTGCGCCGCGCCGGAAACGCACGGGTTTCACCCGCCCGGACCACGACCGTATTCGCTCCGGTCGACCGCTGCACGACGGTCACCTGCTGCGGTTCGACGCCCTCCATCTCGGAGGAGACGGTCAGCGTCGCGCTGCGCGGACGCACGCCCTCGCCGTCGTCGGTCAGCAACAGTTTCACGACCGAACTTTTCGTCCCTTCGGACTGCGACACGGCGCACCAGTCGGTCGCGCCCTCGATTTTCCATGCCACGGATGCACGCAGGTTCAGGGCCGGTTCGCTCCCGGCGCCGTAGACGGTTATATCGGCGCCGTTCTCCGCCAGCACGAGGATCGGCTCGAACTTCTCCTGCGTCACGGTCACGGTGTGCTTCTCTTCGCCCGCGGCGTAAAAACGCACCGCGGTCGTGCGCTCCTCGGGCAGGAAACTCTGGTCGACCGTCAGAACGATCTTCTTCGTGTGCGAACCTTCGGCGACGTTGGTGCGGCACCAATCGTCGTCGCAGGAGACCGTCCACGGCGAATCGGCCGTGATTTCAAGGACGCTGCGCCCTCCGAACATATCGAACGTCACGTTATCCTCGAGCAGTGAAAGGTTGGATTCGGCGACCTCGGGATCGTCGCTGCACGCCGCACAGCAAACGGCTGCCGCGACGGTCAGAAAAAGAAAAAGTCTCTTCATCGTTGAAGTTGTATTTAAGGTTTTGTTCGAATGTCGTATTTACCAGGACACGGACGATTCGTAGGTATGCCCGAAACTGTCGGTGACCCGCACCATGCCGCCCCGTTCGCTGCCCGGATCGACCCGGAACATATGCCACGTATTGGTCGGCGTCCCTCCGCGCACACCCGTCGCCAGCACCTCCTCGTAATAGGGATCGGTGCGCTGCGTCCGCTCCATCGCCACCGCCTGCCCGCCCGAAGCGGGAATCCACTCCACGGCGCTCCAGGCCGTGTCATAACCCCAGACATTGGCATAGACACAGGCCGAATTGGTGCGTCCGGGTGCATAGAGGCGCATCTGCATATCGCGCTTCCCGCCCGCCGGCTTGTAATACCACGAGAGCCGTTCGCCATCGACCTCGACCACGGCATAGCCGCGCGGCGTGCCGTCGCAGTTGACGTCGCCGTTGATGAACAGGTCGCCCGGCGTGCGGGCGATGCAGTGCATGACCTTGCGTCCGTCGTCGTAACGGTAAATGTCATGGTAGTGCTTGTGCCCCCCGAAGGCATGGACCTTATAGGGGCTTATCGCATCGAGGAAACGCTGGAAATTGCGGTGGTTGCGCGCTGCGGTGTTCTTCGTGTGATAGAGAATCGGGCAATGGGACGAGACGACGAGCGTGCTGCCCGCCGGAACGTAGCGCAAATCGGCTTCGATCCAACGGCAAATTTCGTCCGTAAGACCGATCGTATACTCCTCCCCGGCGGTCGGCGCATGGTCGAAAAGGATGTTGTCGAGGAACAGATAATGGATTTTCCCGATGTTCACCGAGTAGTTCGCCGGACCGAAATAGCGTTCGTAGCTCTGCAAGGCGAGCGAATCGGTCAACTCGGCCGGATCGTGATCGTGGTTGCCCGGCAGGCTGAAGGTCGTGAAGCCAAGCGTCTCCAGCCCCTGACGGTACTTCGGGAAAAGCGACATATCGTTCCAGACCAGATCGCCCAGGCTGACTCCGTAAACCTCCGTCGGAAGCCCCTGCACGGTTTTCAGCACATCGGGAACGACATGACCGAGATAGGAATCCACCGACGTGTTATCGGCAGCCAGCTGAATGTCGGCCATAACGATCAGCGAATGGCGGTCGGACGGAGTCTTGCGTCGTGTCAGCGTAAAATCGGCCCGGTTGACGGCCTGTTTGCGGTCGATTTTGCGGTAGAACCGCGGACAGCCCTGCGTGGCGGGAATCTCGCAGTCGGCAGGCACGGAGACAAAGACGAAATTGCGCCGCGCGAGGTCGGAGGCCAGATAGTAAATCCCCCGTTCGTCGGTCGCCGTCACCTCCAGGCCGTCGCTCACCACCACCCCGGCAATGCCATTGCCGGCGCTGTCCTTCACGATTCCCTTCACCGTCATTCCGGCCTTATCGGGAATCTGTCCGGCGGTCGGGCCGTCGTCACCGCCGCCCTCCGAGGAGGAGCAGGCCGCCAGGACAAGGGCGGCGAAGCACACCGACAGAAGCCGCATGTAGAATTTTGACATATTTTTTGCATTGAGGATGCGGAGGAGGCCGAACCTCCTCCGCATCACGGTTATTTCATCACGACCCGGATGATTACGCTGTTCTTTTCGGGACGCACCTTGCCCTGATCATCGGCCCTGACGGAAAGCGGCAGCACATAGGAGGAATCAATGCCGTCGGCAAGCATCGAAGCGGCATCGAAGCGGATTTCGGCGCGGTCCATGACCCTGTCCCCCGACAAGCGCACTTCGGGGTCGAAGGCGAAATACCTGTCGGGCATCACCTTCAGTTCGAGTCCGTTTTCCACGTTATAGACATCGAGCACGGAGGGGTCGACCACCAGTTTCACGGTGATTCCGTCGTCATTGTAACCGCCCTTGTAAAGATAGAGATCGTAAACGCACGCCTGGCCCGAAGCGGCATCGTATTCGAGGACCTGGAAATCGTTCTTCGGGATGCAGACCATAGTGTCCACCGTCTCGTAGACGACGTAATCGTCGCCGCACCCTACGGCTCCCAGCAGAAGCAGGAGGCATATCGCAAGATTCTTCATCGCAATCGGATTATTAAGGTTAGTAACCGGGATTCTGCACGAGGTTGTAGTTGATATTGATTTCGCTCAACGGAATGGCCATCCAGTAGGTCTTGGGGGATTCGAACGTGCGTACGCCGCTCTCCTTCATCGTGGAGACCCGGTAGAAATCGGCCGCCGTCCTGCCGTCGAGGTTCCACGCCTTGGGACGCCGGGACATCGCTTCGCCCGCCTCTTTCCAACGGCGCAGGTCGTGGTAGCGCATGCCCTCCATCAGCAGTTCGATCGAACGCTCCCGGTGCAGCACCTTGCGCAGTTCGTCGCCGGTGGGAATGCCCCCGGCCAAGGCCCACGAATCCTTGAAATCGGGCAGCCCCGAGCGGCGGCGGACCAGATTCAGGTAATTGAGGCTCGCGTCGCTCAACGACCCGTTGTATTCGAAATCGGCCTCGGCATAGCTCAGGTAGAGTTCCGCAAGGCGGATGTAAGGATAGGCGTACTTGCGGTAGGTCCACGACTTGGTGTCGTAGTTGAAGGCCGACTGGCGGTGAATCCACTTCTTGAGAATATAGCCCGTACAGCTCTGGTACTCCTTCGAGGCGTCGAGCACGCTGCCCTGCATCTCGCCGGCGCGGCATTTGAGAATGAACTCCTCGCCGTTGATGGCGTACTTACCGCGGTCGTAGCCCACCGACGCATAGAAGCGCGGCTCCTTGTAGACATGGAGGTTGGCAGTCTCCTTTTCGGCATTATAGGCATAGGGGTCGATATGCATGGTCTCGGGGTCTCGGTCCCACGGCAGACCGTTGTGCGTGTAGTACATCTCCACGCACTCGAACGTCGGAACGATGTTGATGCAGAAGCCGTCGGTACTGTACGGCAGCTTCAGGCGCGCGCCTCCGTAACGCTGCAAGTGCCCGATGCCGGTCTGGTCGCCCATTGCCCAAAGGTACTCGGTCGTGTTCCAGAGCGGTTCGACGAAGCAGTCGTGGTAGTTGATCTCGCCGCGCTCGGCAGCGGTTGCAGCCGCAGTCGCGTTCGGGCTTTCGTAGAGCCTGTGCCCGTTGTCCTCGGCCAGCGTGATCGCTTCCTGGCAGGCGTCGAGCGCCCACTTCCACTTTTCGGGATTGTAGGTCTGGCTCATCAGCGGCGTGCCGTCGTTGTTGCGGAAACGCGCGTAGAACTCCGTGTTGCCGTTGCAGAGCGGACTGGCGGCATAGAGCAGCAGCCGGGCCTTCATCGCCTTGGCCGCCACCGAGGTGGCGCGCCCCAGGTCGGCATCGGGACGCGTCGGATACCCGTGCAGCAAATCGGCCGCGCGGTCGTAGGTCTCGGCGATGAACGTCACGCATTCGTCGAACGGACTGCGGGCCACATAGACCTGCTCCTCGGGAAGCCCCATGTCCAGCTGCCCCCTGACGAGGATGACCGGGCCGTAGTGAGTCAGCAGCACCCAGTGGTAATAGGCGATCAGAAAATAGGCTTCGCCCTTGAACTCGTCGGCCACGGACGGCGAGATGCCCGGGACTGCGTCGATATTGTCGATCATAATGTAACAGTAGCGGATGCCCTTGTACATGTCGTAGTTCGTGCGCCCGGACGGGGAAGAGGTCGTCGCGTCCCACAGACCGTAGTAGGTCTGGCTGGCGTTCTCCTCGTTGTAGAGCATGCTCTTGTAGGGGAAATAACGGGTCTGGCCGTTGGTGGCGGTGATAATGTCGTCGCCGGCGCAGAAGTCGGGCATGTAGCGGTAGGCCGCGATGTTGGGGGCGTAGGTGTAGAGCGTATTGAGGTACTTGCGGGCCTCCTTGGAGGTTTTGAAGATGTCCTCCTGCGTCGCCTGCCCCTCGGGAACCACGTCGAGGAAATCGCACGCGGCAAGCGCTCCGGCGCACGCAAACAGCAAAATGGATATGATTTTTTTCATGTCGCTCGAATTTTAGAAGTTATACTGAAGGCCGAGTTTCACCACGCGCTGCAACGGGTATTTCAAGCCGTTGCCGCTTCCCATTTCGGGGTCCCAGTATTTGAAGGGCGAAATGATGAACAGATTCGTGCCGGCCAGATAGGCGCGCAGGCTTTTGTACGTGAAACCCAGTTCGACGCTCTTCAGGCGCAGGTAGCTGCCGTTCTTGATCCAGAACGACGAGGTCTGCGTGTTGTTGGCGTTGTAGCGGTAATCCAGGCGCGGATAGGCGGCATTGGGATTGGGATCGGCTTCCGACCAGTGGTCGTCGGCAACGTACTGCGTCATGTTGAAGCCCGAATACTGATTGTCGCGGAACGGGTGCATGTCGTACATGCGCAGCGAGACGCGCGCCGTGCCCTGGAAGAAGAACGAGAAGTCCCAGCGTTTGTAGTTGACCGAGGCGCCGAAGCCGTACAAGATCTCGGGCACGGTGGGATAACCCAGCGACGTGCGGTCGTTGGCGTCGATCACGCCGTCGCCGTTCAGGTCGCGGTATTTGATGTCGCCAGGCAGATAATCGGGCATGAAGGTCTGCCGGGGCGAGTTGTCGATCTCCTCCTGCGAGGCGAAAAGGCCGTCGGCGACCAGTCCGTAAACCGAATTGACGGGTTTGCCCAGCACGGAGTTGTATTTGTTGGGCAGGTATTTCGCCTCGTCGCGGGCCTTCACCTCGTTGTGCGCATAGGTGAACGTTCCGCGCACGGAGACCAGCAGGTCCTTGTTGAACGCCTTGTTGTATTCGAGCGAAACATCGACGCCGCGGTTCTCCACCTCACCCAGATTGCCGTAGGGCGTGACGCCCGAAAGGCCCATCGTCGAGGGCAGCGAACGCCGCTGCATGAAGATGCCGGTACGATTTTCCTTGTAAACGTCGACGTTCAGCGTCAGGGCGTCGAACAGTCCCAGTTCAAGTCCTACGTTAAGTTTGGTGCTCTCCTCCCACGTGGCCAGGGGATTGCCCACGGTCTTGATCTCGTGTCCGGTCTGCTTGACGAAGTTGGGCGAAAACCACACGTAGAGCGCCTTGTTCATGTTGACCGTCGTGAGATAGGGGAAACGGACGATGTTGTTGCTGCTGTCGGCCAGATAGTCGTTGCCCGAAAGACCGTACGAAGCACGGATTTTCAGCAGGTTCACCTTGCTGCGGATACCTTCCCAGAACGGTTCGCCCGACACGACCCACGCTCCGGCGATCGAGGGAAAAAACCCGAAACGACGACCCGATATGAAGTTCTCCGAGCCGTTGTAGCCGAAGTTGAACTCCATCAGGTAGCGACTGTCGTACCCATAGGTAAAACGTCCGGCGAGACCCTGCTCGCGGTAAGGGAGCACCTTGTACTCATCATTGGCGGGCTGATTGTCGACCTTCTCCTTCTGGTGGTAGACGAACAGGGCGTTGACGTCGTGTTTGCCGAACGTGCGCGAATATTCGATCTGCCCCTGCAACGAGATCTCACGGTAACCGTTCCGCCCCGTGGAGGTTCCCAGATAGGACGATCCGGGCGTGCCGATGCTTTGCAGGTTGTAGTCGAAAGTCCCGTCGCCGTTGTCGGTATAGTCGGTCATTTCGTAATAATAGGGAGAAAAAGAACGGTAAGTCGCCGCATAGGTCTTGTTGTAGAACGAGACCATGCCCCGGACTTTCAGTCCCTTGGTGACGAAATCGAGGTCCTGGTCCACCGAGAAGGTCGTGGTGATGTACTGCGTATGGCGCTGTCCGTATCCGCGGCTCAACAGGGCATAAGGATTGATGTCCGTAGAACCACCGTCCCACGAAGGGGCATTTCCGAAAATCGGGTCGTCGAGATCCTCCACGGAGCCTTTGGGATAGATGGCCGGAAAAGCGACCGGATTGGCGCGCATCGTATAGTAGAACAGGTCTTTCACCTCTTCGACGGGACGGTGCCAGAAAAGCAGCTGCGTGTTCATCTTCAGACTCACGCGGGTCGTTCGGGTGAGCTGCGCGCCGACGTTGGCCTGGAAAAGGTATTTCTGCGAATTGATGTTGGTGTTGAATTTCGACTCCGCGGGCTTCTTCAGGATACCGTTTTCGTTGAAGATCGAAGCATTGAGGAAATAGTCGACCACCTTGCCGCCGCCCCGCACATTGAGATTCATGTTCTCGTTGACCGTAAAATCCTTGAAAAGCATCGAATACCAGTCATTGTCGGGATAGACGTAGGGATTGAGCCGGTTGCGGGTGCCCGTGATCTTCTCGTCCGAAAAGTGCTGCACATAAGTTTCGCCCGCCGGGGTGCGGGTGCGCAGCGCCTCGTTGTAGTTCTCCATGTAAGTCACGCCGTCGGCGATGTCCTGCACGCGCGTCGGCATCGAAATGCCCGACTCGAGACGAACGTTGATCGCCATCTTCTCCGACTGGCGGCCGTTTTTGGTGGTAATGATCATTACGCCGTTGGCGCCGCGCGAACCGTAGAGCGCCGTGGCCGTGGCGTCGCGCAGGATCGAAAACGACTCGATCGCCTCGGGCGGAATGTTGTTGAGCATCTCCGAGACGATCTCCACGCCGTCGAGAATCAGCAGCGGCGATTTGTTAGCCCCGAAGGTCGAGATGCCGCGAATCCAGAAATTCGCACCGTCGGCGCCGGGTTCGCCCGACGACTGGGTCGAGATGACGCCGGCGATCTTGCCCGCGAACGAGGTCGAGAGGTTGCTCGACGTCACCTTGAGCGTACTGGGACGCACGACCTGCACGGCTCCCACCAAACTCTCCTTCTTCTGCGTGCCGAAGGCCACGACCACCACGTCGTCCATGACGTTCGACGCCTCGATCAGCGTCACGAGCTTGAACAGTTCGACATCGGCGACGGCGATCTTCTTGGTGTCGTAGCCCAGAAAAGCGAAGGTGACGTGTTTCGTTCCCGCCGGCACCTTGAGGGTGTAGTTGCCGTTGATGTCCGAGGTGGCGCCGACGGTCGTCCCCTCGACATAGACCGAAACACCGACGATGGGCTTGTTGTCGGCCGAAGAGATCACCGTCCCCTGCAAGACGATTTCCCTACCGGAATTCGCAGCCGGGAGGGGGGGGGTGACGGCGGCGTTTTTCCGGGCGGGCGCTTTCGAGATGATCACCTGGCTTTCGCGCACCCGTCCGGTCAGCTCCGTTCCCTTGAGGACCGCGGACAGCAGTTCGTCGATGGTCGCAGACCTGACCGAAACCGAAACCCGGCGGTCGAGCAGCGGCCGCACGTCGTCGGTGTAAATGAAGGCGTAGCGGCTGGTCCGCTCGACCTCGGCAAAGACGCTCGACAGCGTTGCGTCCTTCATCTTCACGGTCAGCGACGATTTGGCCCCGGCGTCCTGCCGGGAGGCCCGGACGGGCTGGAGATTCACCGGAAGCAACAGCATCACCGCCGCAAGAATCCGCAGCATACGGCATGTCGAGCCACTCCTCACAAAGAAAAGTTTCTTCATAAGTAACAGTATTAAGGTTAGTATTTAAGACTGGAATTGGTTGTCAGCGATATACGGCGTCGGCGCAATCGTCGGGGGCAGGCCTCACCGCCACCGAGCCGTCGGGCCCCCGGACGTAGGCGATCCGGAAAATGTCGGAGAGCACGTCGAGCGTGCCGTCCAGGTCGTCGAACAGGATCAGCTTGCCGGTACACTTCCGGCTCCCGATCTCCCCGGAGCAGGTTATTTCGATCTTGTAGAACGCAGCCACCTTTTGCAGGACTTCGAACAGCGTGTTCGAGGTGAAGAACAACAGTCCGTCCTTCCAACTGATGTATTTATAGGGATCGACCTCGTAGACCGAATAGCTGCCGTCCTTCATCGAGAAGCGTTCCGAAGGATTCAGCGTCACCGATTCGCCGTTGGCCACGTCGATGGCCACGGAGCCTTCGACCAGCACCACGGCCGACGAACCGTCGGCCCGGGGCGCGGTCGTCACGTCGAACGACGTGCCCAGCACGCGGGTCGCAAAATGGTCGGTGTGCACGATGAAGGGACGGTTCGCATCCTTCGCCACCTCGAAATAGGCTTCGCCCTCGACGAAGACGTCGCGCGTGTCCCCGAACGCCGACGGGAAACGGAGCACCGACGCCGAATTGATCCACACCCGCGTCCCGTCGGAGAGTTGCAGATGTGCGCGCTTGCCCTTGGGGACCACCAACTCACTCGTATGCACGCGCACCTCCTGCCGGGGCGTCCTGCGATCGGTCTCCGCCCCTTCGTTCTCCTTGCCGTCGATCAGGATTTCGCCCTTGGGCGTAAGGCTGATACGGGCGATGTCGTCGTACACCTCGCGGCTGCCTTCGCGGGTCACGAGCGTGATGTTTTCATAGGCCTCGGCCGAAGGCAGCCCGGAACCCGTGAAATCCGCACTCCAGAACAGGGCCGCCACGACGCCGGCGACCAGCAGGGAAGCGGCGGCGAAGAGCGCCGTCCGGTTGCGGCGGCGGGGAGGGGCTGCAAAACGGCGCCGGGCGTAATGGTCGGTCAGGATGCGGTCGAGCAGCAACTGTTTCTCCACGGACGGCAGCGCGGGATGGGTCTTGCCCACACGGCGCACCAGGCTCACGGCGCGCTCGAATTCGACCAGGTCCTGCGGATGGCGTTCGGTGTAACCGCACCAATAGCCGTCCTGCGCCCGCTCGGGATCGAGACACCACAAAACGAAGTCCGGGTCGGAGGTGAAGAACTCCGCCGTGTGCTTCTTAATATCGTCCGGTTTTATCATTGATTCCAACGTAATCTTCAAACTGCATGCTGCGGCTGCGGCGCCGCGCTCTCCCCTATGACGGCGAATCCGCCGTTTTGTCCCCCTCGAACCGCAAAAAACAGCGTCCGCCGTGTCAAGTGGCTATTTTCATCGTCTTGCCGCACTCCCTGCCCTTCCGAAGTTTGCCCAGCCCCTTCGACACGAACTTGCGGACGGCGTGGGGCGTGGCGTCGAGTATGACGGCGATGTCGTCATACTCCATCTCGTAGACGAAGCGCAGCAGCAGCGCCTCGCGCTGCTTGGGCGAGAGCTGGTTGAGCAGCGACTCGATCGTTTGGCGGATGCGCAGCACGTGCTCCGATTCGATCATCGCGTCGAGCGAGGTCAGCGACACCCGCAATCCCGGCTCCCGGTCCGAAAGGTCGCATTTGTCCACCCGCGAACGGTGCAGATCGACCAGGCGGTTGTGAACGATCCGGAAAAGGTAGGCCTTGATGTTGACGATGCGGCCCAGGTCGACCTGGCGGGTCATAATGTCGAGGAATATGTCGTGGATGACATCCTTGACCGTTTCGTTGTCGAAACCGAACCCCATGCCGTAGCGAAAGCACAAAGCAAATGTCAATTATTTGACCGTGGAAGAGGTGCAGCAGCTTATAAAGACACCTTG
>ENA-USUK01001883-USUK01001883.1-human-gut-metagenome-genome-assembly--contig:-NODE-1883-length-14984-cov-25.482525_pt1 | contig 14984 bp, 13 predicted proteins | sample MGYA00250062_ERZ773400 | MGnify/ENA primary metagenome ERZ773400 (study PRJEB29103, sample SAMN06111961) | human gut metagenome | biome: human gut; feature: ankylosing spondylitis patient; material... | reverse complement strand
CCCGTAAAATTATAAATATTATGAGAAACCCTAGCTTATTACTGCTAATTGTTGTTTTTATATTAGCACCCTTCAAGAAGGTTCCGGATTGTACAGATCTTTGATTAGTTACAAGTATACTCCACGATAATGCTCGAGAAAAGTCTTTTTTTCCTCTTCCAGATCCAGAAGCCGGTAAAGCTTCTCCATATTCTTCATCGGTATCCATGCCTTACCTGAATTATAGTAAAAATTGGCTATTTTCCAGAATTTTTCCGGATAGGCGAGTCTTATACAAAAATTTTCAAATTCTGCATCACCAAGCGGACGCACTTCCTGATATGCATGGATCATCTCCATGCCAAGCTTCTGATTCCAGCCCTGCTTTTCCATGATCTTGCGGAAAAACTGATAAAAATCGGAGATCTGTACATCAAAACAGCATCTCGCAAAATTGACTGCCACCGCTCCTTCCCGGTCAAAAAACAGGTTATGTTGACTGTAATCCCCATGGCAGACCCGTCGCTCCCGTATGCACTGCCGGTGCAGAGCATATGAATTGCTGGCACATACCCGTCTGGTTACTTCTTCTGCCTGAGCCATAAATTCCGGATACAGTTCCAGGAAACGGCTCTCAAAAGCGGTCTTTTTCTTTCGTGTCCGCATGAAATTCCGCACCTTTTTCAGCTCTTTTGTGTGCCGCTCAATCTCCTCGTCAAGCGGCTCTGCTATATACTCTAAATTTTTTCTGATTTTTTTCTCTTCTGCCGTATCTGTCTCATCCGTCTGTGCCGCCGCCATCTGAAATTCCTGTATTTCCGGCAGACGCAGGACATTGTGCAGCCTTGCAAGATAATGCACCGCCCCTACAATATCTTCCCGGCTTTTCGTATCACACTCCCGCCCGGAAAACCATTTTTTGACCACGTACCCGTTGCCGTAGCGGTCAGAAGTGACCAGATTTCCTTCGGTATTTTCCAGGAGCAGATCGCAGCGTATCCCTCTTTCTGTCAGGAAAAAAAGCACTCTGTTCTGAAAAAACAGCCGCTCCTGCGAACCGGAAAATTCAGTCACCTGAACAAGCCCTCTGTCCGTATCACAAAGAAAGGAGCCACGCCCCCGCCTTGTGCTTTGCACATGCAGGTCGTACTGCTCCAAAATCACCAGATCTTTTTCATTCACTTTTGATCCCCCCACAATTCCTCTCAATAAAATCAGCTATTAAGATCAAAAATGCCACACGAATTGTTCCTTACTTCGTACTCTCACAATTCTGGCACCTAAAGCTACTCTATCTTATGAAATGCAGGGGGCAAATATACGGGAAGTTATCCTTCGGTATTTCGCAGTTCTCTGCTTTTTCCGATCAGCCATTCCCGCTCATTTCGCTGCGGCTCCTCTAATACCAGCTCCAGCAGCTTTGCAAGGATCTCGCCCATCTCTTTGCCCGGCTTCATGCCGTCTTCGATCAGATCTTTTCCGCTGATCTTCAGATCTTTGATGCAAAGGCACTGCTGTTTCTCTAAAATGGTGTGATACAGGGCTGTCAGCTCTTTTAAATAAGCTTTCTTCTCCGGCTGCCACTTCGGGGACTGAGCCAGGGTATCTGCCATTTTCAGTTTCAGAACCTCTGCAAAAGCGTCTGCCCCGACTTTGCTCACTGCTCTTCGCACCGATTTTTCAGTCAGTTCCGGCCGCAGATCGTGGTATCGCACATAAACTTTGACTTTATTTAAAGTATCGTTGTCGAATTTAAGCCGGTGCATGATATCATTTGCAAGCTCGGCACTGATCTTTGCATGCCCGTGAAAATGGTCGATCCCGTCTGCGTCCGTGGTATGTGTCTGCGGCTTGCCGAAATCGTGAAACAATACCGCCAGACGCAGCGTTTTGTCTGCCTCTATGTTCCTTAAGGCTTCCAGCGTATGTTCTCCGACGTTATAGCAGTGATGCGGGTTATTCTGCGGTGTCTCCATCGTGCGGTCAAACTCCGGCAGAACAACTGCCGTGATGCCGTACTCCCAGGCATACCTCAGATAATCCGGATGCGGGGAAACCAGCAGTTTGACCAGCTCCGTCTGGATACGCTCGGCACTGATCTTTGAAAGCGTCCCCGCCAGCTTTTTCGCCGCTTCTGCCGTGTCCGGATCGACCGTAAATCCGAGCTGTGCCGAAAAACGGACAGCACGCATGATACGCAGTGCATCTTCTCCGAAACGTTCTTCGGCATTGCCGACGCAGCGGATCACTTTCTGCTCGATGTCCGCTCTTCCGCCGAACACGTCCACAAGACCCTCGCTGTCATTATACGCCATGGCGTTGATCGTAAAATCACGGCGACGCAGGTCTTCTTCCAGATTTGCCGTAAAAGTCACTTCTTTTGGATGTCTTGCATCCTCATATTCTCCATCCACACGATAGGTCGTCACTTCATAACCTTCTTTTCCCATCAGAACGGTTACCGTTCCGTGCTGGATCCCGGTATCGACCGTGCGTGGGAACAGTTTCTTGACCTGCTGCGGTGTCGCAGAAGTCGTGATATCCCAGTCATTTGGTATCCGTCCGAGAATCGAATCACGCACGCAGCCGCCGACCGCATAGCCTTCATATCCATGTTGTTCCAGTGTTTCGATGATCTGTTTCACATCATCCGGAAGTGTGATCTTCATTCTCTTATTTCCCCTTTCTGTTATTCTGTCTGTAATTTTTCCAGGTACTTTCACAGTCTGGACGTAAAATCCACGGAACTGTTTTCTGCAATTCCACCTGTCTCTGTCTCAGAGCAGAATTACCGGAATGTAAAAAACAAAATCACCAGGATACCAAGTACGATACGGTACCAGCCGAAAATCTTGAAATCGTGCTTTCTTATGTAATTCATCAGAAACTTGATCACCAGGACCGATACAACAAATGACACTGCCATACCGACCAGCAGGATCATCATTTCTGCTCCTGAGAAAGCCAAACCAAATTTCAAGATCTTTAAAAGGCTGGCTCCTGCCATGACCGGAACGGCCAGGAAAAAGGTAAACTCTGCTGCGGTTGTTCTGGAAAGTCCGATCAGGATACCGCCAAGAATGGTCGCACCGGATCTGGAAGTTCCCGGAAAAATGGCCGCAATCAGCTGGAAAAGTCCGACCAGCATCGCATCCCGGTATGTGATCTGGGCAATACTGGTGATGCGTGCTTTTTTTGTCTGATTTTTATTTTCGATCACAATAAATAAAATACCAAACACGATCAGTGCCGTTGCTACCGTCTGGTAATTGTAAAAAAGCTCGTTGATCTGGTCGTCAAACAAAACACCGACCACCGCCGCCGGAATGCAGGCTGCGATTACTTTGAACCACATAGAAAATACGTCTTTGCGGATCGTGTCTTCGCCCTTTTTAAAGGAGAACGGAAACAGCTGATTCCAGTAGAGCATTACGACCGCAAGGATCGCTCCAAGCTGGATCACTACCAGAAATACTTCCAGAAACTCTTTTGACACGTTCAGTTTGATCAGTTCATCGAGAATGATCATATGACCTGTGCTGCTGACCGGAAGCCATTCTGTGATTCCTTCCACGATTCCGAACAGGATCGCTTTTATGATTTCTGACATCTTCATCTTCCTTTCTTTCTGCTGTTTTGTGGCTTCCCAATAAAGGATTTCCTACCTTTTTTATCAGGATTCATGCCCGGAAACAGTATCAGTATAACCGATATACAGGTGCAAAACAATACACAATTCTCTTGACATTTGCGATGGTTAAATCTATAATATCCGTTGAGGGATTTATTGGATGAAAGTAATTCACTAGTTATTAGAGATTATACTCACCCCTATATAATCTGTAATAACTGGTGGATTTTTTTAACTCAAAAGTCCACAATAAAATTTTATTATCTAATGGAGGTACCATCATGAACAAAGGTACAGTAAAATGGTTCAACGCTGAAAAAGGTTACGGATTTATCACAGGTGAAGACGGAAACGATGTATTTGTACATTTCTCCGCTATCCAGGGTGAAGGCTTCAAATCTCTTGACGAAGGTCAGGCAGTAACTTATGATTTAACAGAAGGTGCTCGCGGAATGCAGGCAGCTAACGTTGTTAAATGCTAATTGATCGGATGAACTGAAGATTCTCCAAAAAATACCGCTTCTCATTCATAAACAAATGAGGAGCGGTATTTTTCATTATGTTTTATGCCAGACATCAGGGAAGTCCTTTAAAATCCGGGCTTCCCTTTACTTCACAATCAGACAGTCTGTTTTACATCTGCCACATATTTCTTGATGTTTGACGCATTCACGTATTTCTTTGCTTTTGTGCCGTCTGTCACCACCAGTGTCGGTGCCTGCATGATGCCGTATTTTCTTACAAGATCCTGATTTTCCTCTGCATCGATGATCTGATAATCTTCTCCTTTGAGAATCTCTTTTGCGATCTTGCAGTTCGGACAGGTCTTTGTCGTGAACAAGTATTTCACGCTCTCCACCGGCTTGATCTCAACATCTTCTTTGCGTACAGTCACAAGGCTGGTCTTGACTTTTTTCATACAGGAATGCTCTACATCATAAAGTTTACGGTTTTTGTACTCCTGTGTCTTGCCGTCATTCCAGTTCTGAACCGGACGGTAGTAACCGGTGATCCTGCTGTAAACTTCGGATTTCTTACCGCAGATCGGGCAGGTGAAATGCTCGCCTGCAAGGTAGCCGTGTTCTTTACAGACAGAGTAGGTCGGTGATAGTGTGTAGTACGGCAGGCTGTAATTCTCTGCGATCTTGCGTACCAGTGCTGCGGCGGCTTTCCAGTTCGGCAGCTTCTCACCTAAGAATGCATGGAATACCGTTCCGGAGGTATAAAGAGTCTGAAGTCCGTCCTGAATATCCAGTGCATCGAAAATGTCCGCCGTATAGCCAACCGGAAGATGGGAGCTGTTTGTGTAGTACGGTGTATCACCCGGCTCGCCGGCTGTGATGATATCCGGATACTGCTCTTTGTCGTGTTTTGCCAGACGGTAGGTCGTGGACTCTGCCGGTGTTGCCTCCAGGTTGTAGAGATCTCCGTACTCTTCCTGGTACATCACCAGTCTGTCACGCATATGGTTCAGCACTTCTTTTGCAAAATCCTGCGTCTCCACATGAGTAAGGTCTTTGCGAAGCCATTTTGCATTGAGTCCGACTTCGTTCATACCGATCATACCGATCGTGGAGAAATGATTTGCAAAAGTTCCGAGGTAACGTTTTGTATAAGGATACAGTCCTTCGTCCAGCAGTTTGGAGATCACATCTCGTTTGATCTTCAGGGAACGGGCGGAAATATCCATCATATGATCCAGTCTCTTATAGAAATCCTCTTTTGTCTCGGACAGGTAAGCGATTCTCGGAAGATTGATCGTCACAACACCCACACTTCCGGTACTCTCTCCGGAACCGAAGAATCCGCCGCTCTTCTTACGCAGTTCACGCAGATCCAGACGCAGACGACAGCACATACTTCGTACATCGCTCGGCTCCATATCGCTGTTGATATAGTTTGAAAAATACGGTGTACCGTATTTGGATGTCATCTCAAATAACAGGCGGTTGTTCTGTGTATCGGACCAGTCGAAATCCTTTGTGATCGAGTAAGTCGGGATCGGATACTGGAAACCGCGTCCGTTTGCATCACCCTCGATCATCGTCTCAATAAAGGCACGGTTGATCATATCCATCTCTTTTTTGCAGTCTTTATAGCAGAAATCCTGCGGCTTGCCGCCCACGATCGCCGGAAGCTCGGCAAGGTCAGCCGGAACCGTCCAGTCCAGTGTGATGTTGGAGAATGGTGCCTGCGTACCCCAGCGGCTCGGTGTATTTACGCCATATACAAAAGATTCGATGCATTTCTTGACTTCCGGATAGTCCAGATTGTCCACTTTGACAAACGGTGCCAGATACGTGTCAAAAGAAGAAAATGCCTGTGCTCCTGCCCATTCATTCTGCATGATGCCGAGGAAATTGACCATCTGATTGCAAAGTACGGACAGATGTTTGGCCGGTGCCGATGTGATCTTGCCCTCAATGCCGCCAAGTCCCTCTGTGATCAGCTGTTTTAAAGACCAGCCTGCACAGTATCCGGTCAGCATCGACAGATCATGGATATGGATATCGGCATTCCGGTGTGCATGAGCGACCTCATCATCGTAAATCTCAGACAGCCAGTAGTTTGCCGTAACCGCTCCTGAGTTGCTCAGGATCAGACCGCCTACGGAATAAGTAACCGTAGAATTTTCTTTTACACGCCAGTCTTCTACTTTCACATAACTGTCCACAATCTCTTTGTAGTCCAGGATCGTAGATTTCATATTGCGGATTTTTTCTCTCTGCTTACGGTACAGAATGTACGCCTTTGCCACATCTGCATAGCCGGCCTGAACCAGTACATTCTCCACGCTGTCCTGAATGCTCTCCACATCGATCTTGTCGTCTTTGATCTTTTTCTGGAAATCAGCAGTCACTCGCAAATTCAGCAGATCTACCATGTCTTTGTTATACTGCATCTGTGTCGCATCAAATGCTTTCTCAATAGCGCACCCGATTTTCTGAAGGTCAAAGTCTGCGACTTCGCCGTCCCTTTTTACTACCTTAAACATATATATTATCTGCTCCTTCCGCATGATTATCGTCTTTCGCATCCGCCTCCCGGCAGATGCTGTCAGGAACTTATTCTAGCAGATTATCGTTTGCGAGTCAATGCAAAAAATACTATATCTTGGATTGTATTTTAAAAATACATACAAGATATAGTATTTTGTTTGTGTGATTTCTGACTTTTTAATATGCAACTTTGCCGTAAATCTCCGCCGGAACAAAGGCTTTTACGTAGATTCCGTCGCCCCTGTACTCCTCTTCCAGAAGCTGTCCTTTTGCCCGTACAATCTGGATCAGACCGGCCTTTTCATACGGAAAAACACGCTCTAAAAGGATGCTTCTGGCACGCAATATCTTCTCCAGCTCGTCCTTCAGATCATCAAGCCCCTGCCCTGTTTTTGCGGAAATTTTTAAAGTTTTGTCCGCTTTCATGTCTTTTAAAATTTCCGGGTTTTCAATACGGTCCTGCTTGTTGAACAGCGTCAGGATCGGCTGATCCTTCACACCGAGATCTTTTAATGTCTCATAAACAACATGCATCTGTTTTTCCTTCTGCGGATTGGACGCATCCACCACATGAATGATGATGTCCGCATACTTTGCCTCTTCCAGCGTGCTCTTAAAGGCCTCGATCAGATGATGCGGCAGTTTGCGGATAAACCCGACCGTATCCGTCAGAAGAATATTCTGACCGCCCGGCAGTTCCAGAAGGCGTGTCGTCGGATCAAGGGTTGCAAAGAGCTTATCTTCCTCCAGAACACCGGCATCTGTCAGTGTGTTGAGCAACGTGGACTTGCCAGCATTGGTATAACCGACGATCGCCGCAACCACCATCTGGTCTTTTTTTCGTTTGCTCCTTATCAGCTCACGGTGCTTCTGCACCTGTGCAAGCTCTGCCTTGAGCTGTGAAATGCGGGCATGGATCAGTCGTCTGTCCATCTCCAGCTTTTTCTCACCCGGTCCTCTCGTACCGATACCGCCTCCGAGTCTGGAGAGCGAATTGCGAAGTCCGACCAGCCTTGCCGCACGGTAACGCAGCTGTGCAAGCTCAACCTGAATATTTCCCTCGCTTGTGTTGGCTCTCGCCGCAAAAATATCCAGAATGATCAGCGTACGGTCCATGACTTTGCAGTCCAGCTCTTTCTCCAGATTATTAAGCTGTGCCGGAGAAAGCTCGTCATCGCAGACAATGCCGGTCGCTCCCAGTTCCTCCATCAGAAGGGCGATCTCCTCGATCTTTCCTTTTCCGACATAGGTGCCCGGGTGGATCTTTTCACGATTCTGGATCACCCTTCCGACCACCAGTGCCCCGGCTGTCTCACAAAGCTCTGCAAGTTCATCCAGAGATTCTTCCACATCTTCCGAAAAACTCTCCTGAACGCCGACCAGGATCACCCTCTCTTCCAGTTCTTTCATGTCATATGTAACATTCCCTGTATAGATACTACCAATCAAGCCTGTTATTTTAGGATCTTGACGGATGGTTACAGTACCTTCTCCGGCACGGTTACGCTGCAAGCTTTCTACTATGTTCTGCTGTGCCAAAGCGGAAAGTCCGAGACTCAAAAAGAGTAGGATAAAAATGTATCTCATGTCGTTTTATGAATTTAAGTAAATCATCACAGATTACTCAGATTTCCACAGACGATTTTATGATTCTTTATCTGTGTAAGCTTGAGTAATCTGTGATGAAATTAATTATTTGAATGCATCGATAATACCTTTGAAGTCAACAACTTTCAAAGCAGCACCACCAATCAAGCCACCGTCTACGTCAGGGTTAGCAAACAATTCTTTAGCATTAGAAGGCTTGCAGCTTCCACCATAAAGGATTGAAGTATTATCAGCAACTTCTTTACCATACTTGTCGGCAATCAAAGAACGGATAAACGCGTGGATTTCCTGAGCCTGTTCAGCAGTAGCAGTCTTACCTGTACCAATAGCCCAAACCGGTTCGTAAGCCAAGATAATCTTACTAAAATCTTCGGCAGACAAAGAGAATACCGATGCCAACTGAGCAGCAACTACTTCATTTTGTTTGTTAGCTTCACGCTCTTCCAATACCTCACCGATGCAGAAGATAGGCTTCAAGTTATTAGCCAAAGCCAATTTAACTTTTTCTTCCAGGATTTCCACAGTTTCGTGATAGTAAGCACGACGTTCCGAGTGACCCAGAATTACATATTCAGCACCTGTAGAAGCTACCATTTCAGCAGAAACCTCACCGGTATATGCACCTGATACTTTATCTGCACAGTTTTCTGCACCTACACCAATTACAGCCTTGTCAACAATAGGAGTAACAGAAGCCAAGTGAATAAACGGAGTACAGATTACCACATCACAATTAGGTTTGTCAGCAGCCAAAGCTTCATTCAATTCTTTTGCCAGAGCAATACCTTCCTGAAGGTTCTTGTTCATTTTCCAGTTTCCTGCAACAATGTTTTTTCTCATTTTGTTTGTTTTATTAAAGGGTTAATGAAATTATTTTGTTCGATTCTCTTTCAATTTCTTTTTCCTATGAAAATGCTCCCAAATGACATCCACCATGCTGAAAAACAACAACGGAAAGACAAACCATGCCAATACCAGCACCACTTTATGACTGAAAGTCTTTTCATTGATTTGTGCCAAAGGCAGTTTTTCCAGCCTGTCGGTCAGCACATATTCATCGGGCAGACTATTCACACTCCACTTGTTTATAACCACTCCGTTCTTCAGCAACATCAGTCCGGGATTAGAGCGTATCATGGTTTTCAGTGTAATGTCATCCATCAGGCAGAAAGGATACTCGGCTCCCGTACGCTCCTGCCAGTCTTCAATATCACTATCGGGTGATGAGGTAAGACAATAGAATTGATATCCATGCTCCACACTATAATCATACAGTTCATTTATCAGGTCAATGGTACTATCATCCGCCTGGCTCAGCTGATGCGCCACCAACAGAAAGGTATAATTATCATCATCCAGTACTTCATCGGTTATATCTTCCCCGTCTTCTTGACGAATAATGGAAAAGTCATGAATAGGCGGTTCGTATCCTTGTTCCTTCACCATCGTTTTGGAATCCACAAAAGTCCATGTGCTATCAGGATAATTTTCTAATGTAAACTCTTTCTCCACTCCATCTTTTTGAAGAATAAAACGGGTCTCATAAACAGTAGGCTTCTCTCCTTCCGGAATTTCCATCCCTTTACGTATATCTGCCCCGATATGATAAGGGCGGAAATCAAAGACAGGCAACTCACGGTAGCAATACAAAGTCATCCCCGAAATATAGAGAAACGTATACATAGCCACCAACCAATCGAAACGCTTGGTCACCAAAGGAGTTATACGGTTTCCCCATTTAAAAACGGACACCGCCGCTATCAACAAAAGTACATTCTTCCCAAAAGTTTCCCAATTAGTCAAAGTCACAGCATCACCGAAACATCCACAATCCGATATCGGATTGGAAAGAGCCAACCATAAGGTGAGCGGAGTCATCACCCCCATGATAAGCACAACAAACAAGGTGGTCATTCTCCTGCGGATACCAAACAAAAGATATACTCCTAAACAAAACTCGACCATTGCCTGCAATACAGACGCCAGAAACGGAAGAAAGGCAGGCACCGAAGCAGCCCAACCGAAAACCTCCAAATAATCCTGAATTTTATATTGGGTACCCAGCGGATCTACCGCTTTGACAAAACCGGAAAATATAAATACTGCCGCCAGCAAAAAACGGCAGGCGTTTGTCCAGATTCCAATGATACTATGTAACTGTTTACTCTCCAAATTCCAACTTGATCAATCCGAATACAGAATAATTAATCATATCCATATAGTTGGCATCAATGCCCTCTGATACCAATGTAGCTCCATCGTGACCTTCAATCTGCTTGGTACGATAGATTTTCATCAAAATCAAATCAGTATACGAACTGACACGCATGCTGCGCCACGCTTCGTCATAATCATGATTTTTGGCCAACATCAGTTCCAAAGCCTGTTTGGCATACCGGTCATACAATTCCAAAGCACGCTCTTCAGTCATGTCATCCGTTTCAGCATATCCCAGTTCCAATTGAACCAAGCCGATTATTCCATAATTTACAATAGCGATAAACTCCGAACGGATACCTTCATCCACCATCGCCACCCCTTTGGTTTCAATGCTACGAATACGGTTTGCCTTGATAAATATCTGATCGGTAACAGATGAAGGGCGCATGATACGCCATGCTGCACCGTAATCGTGCAGTTTTTTCGCAAACAAATCACGGCAAATAGCTATCACATGTTCAAATTGTTGTTTCGTATCTTTCATCACACTCTATGATTAGGCGGCAAAGTTACGCATTTTTCTGCTTAAGCGTAAACAAAAAGGCGGAAAAGAATACTCTTTCCCGCCCTATTTTATATTTCTTAATTAACTAAAGCTTAAGAACATCTTAACACTTGTCCCGGACGAAGAATAGTTCTGCGGGTAATGTGGTTCAACTTGCATAAAGCATCAATAGATGTACCTGTTTTCTGTGCAATGCGGCTCAATGTATCCCCACTTCTTACCTTATGGTAACGGATAGTACCATCTGATGAAGCAAGCAAATTCACATTCTTACTATTAGTCCTGTTACGCTGGTATCTGTTATTACCTTTTCTGAACAAATAAGAATCGGCTACAATATCCTGTTTCTCAAAATCAAATAACAATGCCGGATTAATGGCCTGTCCCAAGAAACGCGTTTCAAAATGAAGATGTGACCCGGTGGAACGTCCGGTGTTTCCACCCAATCCGATAGGTTCTCCTGCTTCTACGTACTGGTTCTCATCCACAATCTGCTTTGACAAGTGACCATATACTGTTTCCAATCCATTCTCGTGACGAATCACCACATATTTTCCATATCCGCGGCGTTCATACTTCACCATACGTACCTTTCCACTGAAAGCTGCACGAATCGTATCACCTATATATACTTTTATATCCAATCCATTGTGCATACGACGACGACGGGGACCAAATTTAGAAGTTATTTTTGTGTGTTCTGTCGGCATACGGAAACCGGTCATATCAATACGGAATGTATCAGGAATAGTAACAGTATTACCATAAGCGTGTACACGCTCGTTACTCCAATTAGGGTAGAGACTATATGCAGGATAAGCTGACTTTTCCGCCTTTATCTGACGAATCAATGCAACAGAATCTACTGCTTTCAATTTTCGGTCGATAGGTGCCTGGCGTGCCAACAGATCCTGTCCTGACACATTCAGGCTAACCAGGGCGAAGGCTGCCGCTGCGACTACTTTAACACATTTCAAAATCATCCGTTTTTTTAGGTTTTTCTTTTTAATATTCGTCATTAGCATAAAGGGAACCGAACACGGCTTGCTTATACTCGAATATCTCTTCTGGTTTAAAAAATCGTTTAAGTTCCACTTCAGCGGTTTCCGGCGAATCGGAAGCATGAACTATATTCTCTTGAAAGCTCATGCTGTAATCTCCACGGATAGTACCGGGAGCCGCCAGACGTCCGTTAGTAGGACCGGTTAATGTTCTCACTACTTGGACAGCGTCCACACCTTCAAAGCAGCATACAATAACAGGACAAACCATCATTGCATCTTTCACTCGCTGAAAGAACGGCTTTGAACTCAAATGAGCGTAATGTTCGCTAAGCACTTCATCCGTCAACTGAACCATTTTCATTCCGGCTAAACGCAGGCCTTTTCTTTCAAATCTATTAATAATCTCACCCACCAAGCCCCTCTGCAGAGTGCAAGGTTTCAAAATAACCAGCGTTTTTTCCATCATAATATTGGGTTCATTTAAGGTTTATACTGTGCTTTTTCCAAAAATTCTTCCAAAGATAAAGATTTTCCTTGAGAAAGAAGGAGCTTCTTTAACTCTTTTTGTATGTAAGTTATATACAATGCTTCGATAAAATGTTCAGAAACCTCTATAAATAAAGGGGAAACACCACAAATATGTTATGCAACATATATCCTTGCTTTTAACAATGCAGTAACATAAACTAAGAGATAGCCGCCCAATTTATATTTGTTTTACGCAATGCTTGCAATTGCTGCCAAAGAATAGCATTTTCCGGATGAGTTCCTGCAGGGTCTTCATCTACAATACGATTTGCCACATCACGGACATATTGCAATAATTGACCGTCACGGGCAATATCGGCTATCTTCAAGTCAAAAGCGACACCACTCTGCTGGGTTCCCTCCAAGTCACCAGGACCGCGCAACTTCAAATCGGCTTCCGCTATCTCGAAACCATCATTGGTCTGTACCATTATTTCAAGCCGCTTGCGAGTTTCTTCGGTCAGTTTGTAAGTGGTGACCAAAATACAATAAGACTGATCAGCTCCACGTCCCACACGCCCACGCAACTGATGCAATTGTGAAAGTCCGAAACGTTCGGCGTTTTCAATGACCATCACCGAGGCATTCGGGACATTCACCCCGACCTCAATCACTGTAGTGGCCACCATAATCTGGGTTTCACCACTAACGAAACGCTGCATCTCAGCATCCTTCTCCGCCGGTTTCATCTTACCATGCACCTTGCTGACCTGGCAATCGGGAAATTCCGCACAAATCAGTTCATACCCCTCTTCCAGATTCTTGATATCCATTTTTTCACTCTCCTTTATCAAAGGATAAACAATATAGATTTGCCGCCCTTCTTCTATCTGTTTGCGAATGGAAGCATAAAGACTGGCACGGCGATTGTCAAACTGATGGATAGTCTGGATGGGTTTACGGCCCGGCGGCAATTCGTCAATAACTGATACATCAAGATCACCATACAGTGTCATAGCCAAGGTACGGGGAATAGGGGTAGCCGTCATGACCAGCACATGAGGCGGACAAACATTCTTGCTCCATAACTTGGCACGCTGAGCCACTCCGAAACGATGTTGCTCGTCTATAATCACCATTCCTAAAGAAGAAAAGCCCACAGTATCTTCCAAAACGGCATGCGTGCCTATAAGAATCTGAACATCCCCCGTCAGCAAATCCTTCAATATCTTCTCACGCTTCTTTCCTTTGACAGATCCCATTAAAAGTTCCACGCGCACATCCATGCCAAACAGGAATTTCCGAATGGTTTCATAATGTTGGGCGGCAAGAATCTCTGTAGGAGCCATCATACATGCCTGATAGCCATTATCCAGTGCGATAAGCATGGACATCAAGGCCACCAATGTTTTCCCACTTCCCACGTCACCTTGCAGCAAACGGTTCATCTGCCGTCCGCTTCCCATATCTTTTCTTATCTCCTTTATCACCCGTTTTTGCGCTCCGGTCAGTTCAAAAGGAAGATTCTGTGAATAAAAAGTATTAAAGATCTCACCCACCCGTTCAAAACGCAGGCCCCGATATTTACGCTGCCTGTCTTTACTGTGAAGAGAGGTTGGTAATTCTATGAAGTTGTTTATTCCACAAATAGATTGTTTGCTGGAGCATGGAAAGGAAAAATGCCAATCTCTAGTGATTGAAAATCAAGCAGTGTGGTGTAGCATTTTAAACGATATGGCTGAGCAATTGCGAGGAAATGAGGGAAAGATAGTACTGTCTTGCAATGACAAAATAATTCCGTTATCAAAAAATGTGGAGCTGATTTCCCAATTTATTCCTTTTGACATGAACCAGAAGGGGTTGTTAACAAAAATTATGAATGAGATGCAGAAGATAGCCGTCAGTGAACAACATTTTGCTCAAACAACAACAGCACTGTCGAGTTGGGAAAAATATTTATTAGAATTAACAGCGGATATAGTAGGAAATATAGGGTTTTCTAAAATAAATCTGGAGTCTTTAATAAAATCAGCAGGTATCGAAGTTGAGAACGTATATGATAATCTCGGAGAAAAAATACTAGATTATTTTGAGTTGGTGAGTGTATATGATGGCAAGAAATTGTTTGTTTTGGTAAATTTAAGAAGCTATCTATCAGAGCATGAAATGAAAGAATTTTTAAAAAATGTAATAGTTCATCAATATGAAATATTGTTAGTTGACTCTATAGAGCACCCGATATTAGATCTAGAAAAGCGATATATAGTGGATGCAGATCAATGTATTTTGTGCTAATATAAAGATGAGTGATACGACCTATGAAGGGACACGGGTATTTTGCAGAATATTATTCTTGGACGATTTGAGGTTTGAGAGCAGTGTAAATTCGTAGGGGAAACAAACTACCTATGGAAATTTCATCTACTATTACCGTTTGAGAGCAGTGTAAATTCGTAGGAGATCGGAAGAGCACACGTCTGAACTCCAGTCACTGACCAATCTCGTATGCCGTCTTCTGCTTGAAAAAACAGTGAAATATTGATATTATGATCTCCATATATGATAACAGT
>ENA-USUK01001881-USUK01001881.1-human-gut-metagenome-genome-assembly--contig:-NODE-1881-length-14988-cov-4.242036_pt1 | contig 14988 bp, 10 predicted proteins | sample MGYA00250062_ERZ773400 | MGnify/ENA primary metagenome ERZ773400 (study PRJEB29103, sample SAMN06111961) | human gut metagenome | biome: human gut; feature: ankylosing spondylitis patient; material... | reverse complement strand
GGTTTGACGGGGCGTATCATCCCCATCAATATCGAAGAGCAGATGAAATCGGCGTACATCGACTACTCGATGTCGGTCATCGTGTCGCGTGCGCTGCCTGACGTGCGCGACGGCATGAAGCCCGTGCACCGCCGCATCCTCTACGATATGAGCGCGGAGCTCAACCTCTACTCCGACAAACCCACACGTAAGTCCGCCCGTATCGTCGGCGACGTGCTCGGTAAGTTCCACCCCCACGGCGACACGTCGGTCTACGACGCGATGGTCCGCCTGGCGCAGGACTGGTCGATGCGCTACCCGCTGGTCGACGGACAGGGTAACTTCGGTTCGATGGACGGCGACTCGCCTGCCGCCATGCGTTACACCGAGGCCCGCATGAAGAAAATCACGGACGAAGTGATGGCCGACATCGACAAGGAGACGGTCGACTGGACGCTGAACTTCGACGACACGATTCCCGAACCCACGGTCCTGCCCACGAAAATCCCGCTGCTGATCGTCAACGGCGCCAGCGGTATCGCCGTCGGTATGGCCACGAACATGGCTCCGCACAACCTTTCGGAGGTGGTCGACGCCTGCTGCGCCTATATCGACAACCCGGAGATCACGGGCGAGGAGTTGCTGCACTACGTCAAGGGTCCCGACTTCCCCACGGGCGGTATCATCTACGGCTACGAGGGAGTGAAGGAGGCGATGCTGACGGGCCGCGGCCGTGTGATGATGCGCGCCAAGACCGACATCGAGCATACGCCCAGCGGCCGCGAGTGCATCGTCATCACGGAGATTCCCTACATGATCAACAAGGCTGAGATGATCAAGAAGATCGCCGACATGATCAACGACAAGAAGATCGACGGCATCTCCTACATCAACGACGAGTCGGACCGCAACGGCCTGCGGATCATCATTATCCTGAAGCACGACGCCGTTGCGAGCGTGGTGCTGAACACGCTGTTCAAGAACACGCCGCTGCAAACGTCGTTCGCCGTGAACAACATCGCGCTGGTCAACGGCCGGCCGCAGATGCTGCCGATGCGCGACCTGATCAAATACTTCATCGAGCACCGCCACGACGTCGTCGTGCGCCGCACGCGCTTCGACAAGCGCAAGGCCGAGGAGCGTCTGCACATCGTGCAGGGTTTGCTGATCGCGCAGGACAACATCGACGAGATCGTGCGCATCATCCGCGCCTCGCAGACGCCCGACGCCGCCAAGCAGACGATGATCGAGCGTTTCGAGTTGTCGGACATCCAGGCTTCGGCCATCATCGAAATGCGCCTGCGCGCCCTGACGGGACTCGAAAGGGGCAAGCTGCTCGCCGAGCGCGACGAACTGGAGAAGCTGATCGCCCACCTGACGGAGGTGCTTGCGAACGTCGGCATGCAGATGCAGATCATCAAGGACGAGCTGCTGGAGATCAAGGAGAAGTACGGCGACGAACGCCGCTCGGAGATCGTCTACGCTTCGGAGGAGTTCAATCCCGAGGATTTCTATGCCGACGACGACATGGTGATCACCATTTCGCACATGGGCTACATCAAGCGCACGCCGCTGGCCGAATACCGCACGCAGAACCGCGGCGGCGTGGGGGCCAAGGGCAGCGCCACGCGCGACGAGGACTTCATCGAGCACATCTACGTGGCTTCGATGCACAATACGATGCTCTTCTTCACCGAAAAGGGCCGCTGCTTCTGGCTCAAGGTCTACGAGATTCCGGAAGGCGCCCGTTCGTCGAAGGGCCGCGCCATCCAGAACGTCATCCAGATCGAGCCGGACGACAAGGTCCGCGCTTACATCAACGTCAAGAGCCTGGCCGATGCGGAGTACGTGAACAACAACTACATCATCATGTGCACCAAGGACGGCACGATCAAGAAGACCAAACTGGAGGCCTACTCGCGTCCGCGCCAGAACGGCGTGAACGCCATCGTCATCCGCGAGGGCGACCAGCTGATCGAGGCCAAGCTCACCAGCGGCAACGCCGAGGTGATGATCGCCGCCCGCGACGGCAAGGCCATCCGTTTCAACGAATCGACGGTGCGTCCGATCGGGCGTGTCGGCGCCGGAGTGCGCGGCATCTCGATCGAGGACGGGGACGAGGTGGTCGGCATGATCTGCGTGGAACCCGATTCGAAGCAGGACGTGCTGGTATTGAGCGAGAACGGCTACGGCAAGCGTACCGATCTGGACGAATACCGCATCACCAACCGCGGCGGAAAGGGCGTGAAGACCATCAACATTACGGAAAAGACAGGCAAACTAATTTCGATACAGGCCGTTACCGACGACAACGACCTGATGATCATTAACCGTTCGGGACTCACCATACGCACCGCTGTCAGCCAGATCCGCCTCGCGGGCCGCGCTACGCAGGGCGTGCGTATCATCAACCTCCGCGAGGGCGACGCCATTGCTTCGGTGATGGCCGTGCCGGCTGCCGGGGAAGAGGAGGAAGTGCAGCCCGCGGAAGGCGTTGAGACCGGAGGCGAAACCCCCGGAGCCGCCCCCGCGGAGGAATAAGAAAAAGAAACAACAAAACTTTAAAATTTCAGTTTACCATGAAGAAAACGATTTTGACGGCTCTTGCGGCGCTGCTCGTGGCAGTTCCCGCCGTGAAAGCCCAGAAAGTGAACAAGGAAGCCCTTCTCGCCAAGATCGAAAAGAGCGACGCCGACATCGCCAACGAGAAGAAGGCGGCGAAGGCCGCGACGTGGCTCGCCCGCGGCAAGGCTTTCTACGAGGTGGCCGTGGAGCCTACGAAGAGCATCTTCGCCAACATGGAACCGACGATGCTGAAACTGGCTGTCGGCGAACCCAAGTCGACGACGAAGGAGACGCTCAACGGCACGGAGTACGACGCATGGGTGTATCCCTATTTCACGGCTTACGTCAAGGACAACAAGGTCGTGACGTGGAAGCAGAGCAAATGGGTGCTGAAAGACGCTCCCAAGAAGGCCATCGAGGCTTACAACAAGGCTTATGAACTCGATCCCAAGACGGCCGAGAAGGTCAAGGAGGGTCTGAAGCAGGTCAGCGACTTCTGCTCGCAGGTGGGCAACGTCGGCATCGACTCGGGCAACTACGTCGAGGCCGCAGACGCTTACGTGACGGCTTTCGAGGCGCAGTCCAGCCCGGCTTACGAGAAGGCCGACCCCGCGCTGCTCTACTATGCGGGCTACCTGCTGACCGTCGACGGCTCGAACAACCCCAAGTCGTTCGCCAAGGGCGGCGAGTACCTGACCAAGGCCATCGACCTGGGCTATGCCGACGAGGAGGGTAATATCTATTACTACCTCTTCCACTGCCTCTACGGACAGAAGGACCTCGACAAGGGAAATATTATGAAAGCGAAGGATGTGCTGCTGACGGGTATCGGGAAGTTCCCGAAGAACGAGCGCATTCTCGACGGCCTGATGCAGCTTTACACCGCAGAGCAGGGCGTGGGCGACCCCGCCGACCTGATCGCGCTGATCGACAAGGCCATCGAGGACAACCCGTCGAACGTGGACCTCTGGTTCGGCCGCGGCCGTATCTTCTACGCGCTGAAGGACTACGATCAGAGCATCGAATCGTTCAAGAAGGTCGTGGAGCTGAAGCCCGACCTGTTCGAGGGCAACTACTACCTGGGTGTGTTCTATACGATCAAGGGCGACGCGCTCAACAAGGAGATGAACGAGAAGCAGTACAGCAGCCAGGCGGTTTACGACGCCGATCTGAAAGTCGTCAACGATGTCTACAAGGATGCTGTGCCCTGGTTCGAGAAGGCGCACCAGATCAAACCCGACGATGTCGATACGCTGGAGTTCCTCAAATCCATCTGCTTCCGTCTGCGCGACGAGGCCGGCATCATGGAGAAGTACAACACCTACAATGCCCTTTACAAGCAGGTGAAAGGCATCGAATAGCCGCTTGACGGGCGGGGATTCAGCGGCGATGGTTCGCCGGTCCCGCTCTTTGAACGGAGTTGCGCTGCCGCCCGTTCGGCAGGCGTTATGAAAAAAGCCCGGCTTTCCAGCCGGGTTTTTTGCATATGGAGGGGGTAAATGGCATTACGAAAACGCCCCGCACCCTGAATCCCGCCTTTTGGCCGTGCGGGCGCGGAACCGGGGAGCAGCATTCCGGTAAACCGGCCGCACCCTGAATCCGGCGTCTTACGCCGGTTAGCGGGCGATGCGGCCCGAGACGGAGCCGCGGGCCAGCTGTTCGACCTCTGCGGCCGTGAATTGGTTGTAGTCGCCCGGCACGGTGTTTTTCAACGCGCAGGCCGCGGTTCCGAAGTCCAGCGCAAACTGGGCGTCGTGGGGATGCGCGGCCATTCCGTAGAGCAATCCGCCCACGAAGGCGTCGCCCACGCCGACGCAGTCGACCACGGGGTCGATGTCGTAAACCCGCGTGGAGTGCAGACGTCCGCCCGTGTAGAGCGTTCCCGAGATCAGGTGGTGGTTGGCGCTCAATACGCTGCGCAGTCCGAAGACGATGCTCCGGCAGCGGGGAAAGCGCGCCGCAACCTCCGCCGAGGCCCGTTCGTAACCCGCCGTATCGGGACGATAGGCGGCGTCGCGGGCCGCAAACTGCGGCAGCTGCATGCCGAGCACCTTTTCGTATTCGTCGTCCGTGCCGAAGAAGGCGTCGCACTGCTCCATCAGCGGCGGGAGCACCTCCTGCGGCTCCTTGCCGTATTTCCAGAGGTTCTTGCGGTAGTTGATGTCGCACGAGACGGTCAGTCCCGCCGCGTGCGCCGCCGCAATCGCCTCGGCGCACACGGCCGCCGTGCCGGCGCTCACCGCGGCCGAAATCCCCGACCAGTGGAACCACGAGGCGCCGCGGAAGATTCCGTCCCAGTCGATCATCCCCGGTTGCAGGGTGTCGAAGGCCGAGTCGGCGCGGTCGTATACGACGTGCGACGAGCGCATCGCGGCGGCCTCCTCCATGTAGTAAATCCCGAGCCGCTTGCCGCCGCGTAGGATGGCGTCCGTCCGTACGCCGTAGCGGCGCAGGTCGTCGATGCAGGCGTCGGCCACCCGGTTGTCCGGCAGGCGGGTGACGAATTCGCTTTGCAGGCCGTAGTTGGCCAGCGATACGGCGACGTTGGCCTCGCTTCCGCCGTAGCTGGCGCGGAAGAGGTTCGTCTGGTTGAAACGCAGGTAGTCGGGCGGCGTGAGACGCAGCATGATCTCCCCGAAGGTAACGATCTTTTGTCTGTCCATGATTTTTGTGAAATAGGAGTTACAAATATACATAAAAAGCCGGACAATCGCAAGCCGGATTGCGCCCGCTTCGGGAAAGGGTTCCGATAGAGAAAGGCCCGGTCGTCGGACCGGGCCTTTCGGAAAAAGCAGGACGGCATGCCTGCCCTTTTTGGACGGATTTTTAGTTGAGGACCGTCACTTTGAGCGGCGTCACGGCGGCGGCCTGCGCCTGCCCGATCTCTTCGATCCACTCCTTCATGTCCTCCACGCCGCCCTGGCTCCAGCCCGAACCGGCGTAGTAGGTCAGCGTCCGGCCGGGTTTCACGGCCTTGACGGCTACGGCGTGGCCCAGCGTGTCCGTAAGCATCTCGGCTCCCGGCAGGATCACGCCCAGGTAGATGTCGCCGTCGCGTGCGGGATCCTTCGAGTCCGAAACAGCCTCGCATAGAGCCATCCAGCCTTCGCCCGTGAGTATCTGTTTCACGTCGTGGCGCACGAAGCCCGCGGCGATCGGCATCTCGGTGAATGCTCCTTCGTAGATGTTGTCCATGCGGTTGAAGCGCTGGTTGGCGTCGAGCGAGATGATCTTGGTGAGCGTTACGGGCGTGCCGTCGACATCGAACGGGGCGTAGGTCAATTCGACCGAAGTGCGGATCGGTCCGTTGTCGAGTGTGCGGGCCGTGGCGTAGTTGTGGCCCATCATCCAGAATTTACCGCCGGCGAAGGGCAGCGATGCGCCCGAACCGAGCGTCACGCCCACCTTGTAGCAGTCCATGCCGTCGCCGTAGTTGTGGTGGTAGTTGCCCCGGGCGTACCACTCGTCGATCACCAGTTTGTCGGTGCACTTTACCCATACGTCGATGCCCGGAGTGACGAGTTTCTCGGGAGAGGTTTCGAGCGCCGGGCCGTAGAGGCGGTAGGCCACCTTGTTGTTCTCCCAGGCGTAGTCGTCGTAACGTTCGGGAACCGTGCGGCCGAACGCCTCGGCGGGGTAGTTCTCGCGCTGGCCTGTGACCAGTTTGAACCGCTTGCTTTCCATCGGGTCGGCGTCGGTCTGGAAGATCAGCGCCTGCGGCTCCGTTCCGCCGCGGAAGAGGACCTGCGAGGGGATCTGCTCGTTGTCGTCGTTCAGGACGACGATGTTGTCCGGTGTCACGCCTTTGAGCGCGGCGACTTCGGACCAGGCGATTTCGACGGTTTCGTCATCGCGTTCGGTCGGGGTCGTGTTGGCGACTTCGACCTTCAAAGCGGGTGCGCAGGAGGCCGTCAGGAGGGCTGCAACCCACATAATCGGTTTTTTCATAAAATTAGAATTGAAGTTTTTCCGTTGTTTGTAGGCAAATTTACAATTTTTCCGTATATTGGTCAACCAAAACGGCAAATATTCTATTTAATTCGGTAATTTTTCATATTCCGAGTGGCGGAAAGTTACTAATTTTACGTTATGAAAAAGAGCCTGATACGTATAGAAATTTAACCGCGATAGCTTTTATTTTTTATGAAACAGTTCAACGACGACAACTTCCTGTTGCAGACCGAGACTGCGCAGCGTCTTTACCACGACCATGCGGCCAAGATGCCGATCATCGACTACCATTGCCACCTGATTCCCGAGTACGTGGCTTCGGATCACCGTTTCGACAACCTGTCGAAGATCTGGCTCGAAGGCGACCACTACAAATGGCGCGCCATGCGCACCAACGGGGTCGATGAGAAGTATTGCACGGGCAAGGATACGACCGATTGGGAGAAGTTCGAGAAGTGGGCCGAGACGGTTCCCTATACGATGCGCAACCCGCTCTACCACTGGACCCACCTCGAATTGAAGACCGCCTTCGGGGTGACGAAACTGCTCAACCCCGCTTCGGCCCGCGAAATTTACGACCATTGCACGGCGCTGTTGCAGCGTCCCGAATACCACGCCCGCGGCCTGATGCGCCGCTACAACGTCGAGGCGGTCTGCACGACGGACGATCCCGTGGATTCGCTCGAACACCATATCAAGGTCCGCGAGGACGGTTTTGCGACCAGGATGCTCCCCACGTGGCGTCCCGACAAGGCGATGGCCGTGGAGGTTCCGGCCGATTTCCGCGCTTATATGGAGAAGCTTTCGGAGGTTTCGGGCGTCGCGATCACGAAATTCGCCGATGTGATCGACGCGCTGCGCGTGCGTCACGAGTTCTTCGGGTCGGTCGGCTGCCGCCTTTCGGACCACGGCATCGAGGAGTTCTACGCCGAGGATTATACGCAGGCCGAGATCGACGCTATTTTTAATAAGGTATACGGCGGGCAGACGCTGACGCCCGAGGAGATCCGCAAGTTCAAGACCGCCATGCTGGTCGAGTTCGCCACGATGGACCATGAGGCCGGCTGGACCCAGCAGTTCCACTACGGCGCCATCCGCAACAACAACAGCCGCATGTTCGGCCGGCTGGGTCCCGATACGGGCTTCGACTCGATCGGCGACTTCGCGGTCGGCAGGCAGATGTCGAAATTCTTCGACATGCTCGACCGCAACGACCGCCTTGCGAAGACCATTGTCTACAACCTCAATCCCCGCGACAACGAGCTGGTGGCCACGATGATCGGCAATTTCCAGGACGGCCGCTACGGCGCCGGGAAGATCCAGTTCGGATCGGGGTGGTGGTTCCTCGACCAGAAGGACGGCATGGAGAAACAGATGAACGCCCTCTCGACGCTGGGTCTGTTGAGCCGCTTCGTGGGCATGCTGACCGACTCGCGGTCGTTCCTTTCGTACCCGCGCCACGAGTATTTCCGCCGCACGCTGTGCAACCTCGTCGGCAACGACATCGAGCAGGGCCTGCTGCCCGCCTCGGAGATCGACTTCATCGGCCGGGAGATCATCGAGGGCATCTGCTACCGCAACGCCAAGGACTATTTCAAATTTTAAGCTGTCATAATACCATGAAAATCGTAACATTAGGTGAAATCATGCTGCGTCTTTCGACGCCCGGAAACACGCGCTTCGTTCAGTCCGATTCGTTTGACGTCGTCTATGGCGGCGGCGAGGCCAACGTGGCCGTTTCGTGCGCCAACTACGGCCACGAGGCTTACTTCGTCTCGAAGCTCCCGAAGCACGAGATCGGCCAGTCGGCGGTCAATGCGCTGCGCAAATACGGCGTGAGGACCGATTTCATCGCCCGCGGCGGCGACCGCGTGGGTATCTACTACCTCGAAACCGGGGCTTCGATGCGTCCCTCGAAGGTGATCTACGACCGTGCGCATTCGTCGATCGCCGAGGCCGATCCGCAGGATTTCGACTTCGACGCCATCATGGAGGGCGCCGACTGGTTCCACTGGTCGGGCATCACGCCCGCGATTTCGGACAAGGCCGCCGAACTGACCCGTCTGGCCTGCGAGGCCGCCAGGCGTCACGGCGTGACGGTGTCGGTGGACCTGAACTTCCGCAAGAAGCTCTGGACCAAGGAGAAGGCGCAGTCGATTATGAAGCCCCTGATGCAGTACGTCGATGTCTGCATCGGCAACGAGGAGGACGCCGAGCTGTGCCTCGGGTTCAAGCCCGACGCCGATGTCGAGGGCGGCGAAACCAACGCCGAGGGCTACAAGGGCATCTTCCGCCAGATGGCCGCGACGTTCGGGTTCAAGTATGTGATCTCGACCCTGCGCGAGTCGTTCTCGGCGACGCACAACGGCTGGAAAGCCATGATCTACAACGGAGAGGAGTTCTACGAGTCGAAGCGTTACGACATCGACCCGATCATCGCCCGCGTGGGCGGCGGCGACTCGTTCTCGGGCGGCGTGATTCACGGCCTGCTGACCAAGCCGACGCAGGGCGAGGCCCTGGAGTTCGCCGTGGCGGCATCGGCCCTGAAGCACACGATCAACGGCGACTTCAACCTCGTATCGGCCGAGGAGGTCGAGTCGTTGGCCGGAGGGAATGCCAGCGGACGGGTGCAGAGATGATTAAAAATGAAAAATTAGGAATTAAAAATTATGGCTCGCTTCAATAAAATGCAAGTTCTGGAGGCCATCGGTAAGACCGGCATGGTTCCCGTATTCTATCATGCCGACGCCGACGTGGCCGAGCAGGTCGTGAAAGCCTGCTACGAAGGCGGCGTGCGCGCTTTCGAGTTCACCAACCGCGGCGATTTCGCTTCGGAGGTGTTCATCCGTCTGGTGAAATTCGCCGCCGCGGAGTGCCCGGAGATGATCCTGGGCATCGGTTCGGTGGTCGACGCCCCGACGGCCGCGATGTACATGCAGTACGGCGCCAACTTCGTCGTGGGTCCCTACCTGAACGCCGAGGTGGCCAGGGTCTGCAACCGCCATCTGGTTCCCTACACCCCTGGCTGCGGTTCGGTGACGGAGATCGGCACGGCGCAGGAACTGGGCTGCGACCTGACGAAGGTTTTCCCCGCGGGCAACGTGGGCGGTCCGTCGTTCGTCAAGAACGTCAAGGCCCCGCTGCCGTGGTCGAACATCATGGCCACCGGAGCGGTGGAACCCACCGAGGAGAACCTCACGGCGTGGTTCAAGGCCGGCGTTTATTGCGTGGGCATGGGCTCGCAGCTCTTCCCGAAAGAGGTCGTCGCCGTGAAGGACTGGGCGGCGATCACCGAAAAATGCCGTTTCGCTCTGGACGTGATCGCCCGGGTGCGTTAAAACCGATTCCGTAAGTTCGGTAGTCCGGCGGCGGCCCCGCTCCGCCGCCGGACGCCGTTCCTACGGCTCACCAATTCCTGAACACTACTTAATTAAACCCCATAATGACAAACAACAAATCGACTCTCGCTGGGAAGATGACGCAGTATCGCTGGATCATCTGTGCGATGCTCTTCTTCGCAACGACTGTTAACTACCTCGACCGTCAGGTGCTCTCGCTGACGTGGGACGAGTTCATCAAGCCCGAATTCCACTGGAACGAGTACCACTACGGGCTGATCACTTCGATCTTCTCGATCGTCTATGCCGTCTGCATGCTCTTCGCGGGCCGTTTCATCGACTGGATGGGCACCAAGAAAGGTTATCTGTGGGCCATCGGCGTCTGGTCGATGGGAGCCTGCATGCACGCCCTCTGCGGCATCGCCACCGAGGCATGGGTGGGGCTTCCCGACGCCGCCGCGCTGCGCGCCGTCGAGGCCGGGTCGGCCCTGGCCGCGACCATCGCCATGGTCAGCATGTATTTCTTCATCGCCGCGCGCTGCATCCTTGCCCTGGGCGAGGCGGGCAACTTCCCGGCAGCCATCAAGGTGACCGCCGAGTACTTCCCCAAGAAGGACCGCGCCTACGCCACCTCGATCTTCAATGCCGGCGCTTCGATCGGCGCGCTGTTCGCCCCGCTGACCATTCCGCTGCTGGCGAAGGCCTGGGGCTGGGAGATGGCCTTCATCGTGATCGGCGCCCTGGGCTTCGTCTGGATGGGCTTCTGGGTCTTCATGTACAAGAAACCCTCGGACCACCCGAAGGTGAATGCCGCCGAGCTGGAGTATATCGAGCAGGACCAGCACGAAGTGGTCGACGGCGAGACGGTCGGCAAGGAGCAGGAGGGCGAGAAGATCTCGTTCTGGAGAACGCTCTCGTTCAAACAGACGTGGGCCTTCGCCTTCGGCAAGTTTATGACCGACGGCGTGTGGTGGTTCTTCCTCTTCTGGACCCCCTCGTACCTCAATTCGCAGTTCGGGATCAAGATGTCCGAAGGGCTGGGCGTGGCGCTGATCTTCACGCTTTATGCCATCACGATGCTGTCGATCTACGGCGGCAAGCTTCCGACGATCATCATCAACAAGACGGGGCTGAACCCCTATGCGGCACGCATGCGCGCCATGCTGATCTTCGCGTTCATTCCGCTGCTGGTGCTGCTGGCGCAGCCCATGGGCACGATCTCGCCGTGGTTCCCGATCATCCTGATCGGTCTGGGCGGCGCGGCGCACCAGTCGTGGTCGGCCAATATCTTCTCGACCATCGGCGACATGTTCCCCAAGTCGGCGATCGCCACCGTGACGGGCATCGGCGGCATGGCCGGCGGCGTAGGCTCGATGATCCTGCAATGGTTCGCCGGCTGGCTGTTCGTATATGCCGACGAAACGGCGATGCAGTTCATGGGTTTCGAGGGTAAGCCCGCCGGATATTTCGTCGTCTTCTGCATCTGCGCCGTGGCTTACCTCATCGGCTGGATCGTGATGAAGACGCTGGTTCCGAAATACAAACCGATTGTATTGGATTAACTTAAAAACCGGACATACAATGATCAAGCAACTGAACAAGTCGACCGTCGAAACGGTCGGCCGCCCCGTTCGCATCCTGCAATTCGGCGAAGGCAACTTCTTGAGAGCCTTCGTGGACTGGCAGATCGACATCGCCAACGAGAAGGGCGTCATGGATGCAGGCGTGGCCGTTTGCCAGCCGATCATCGACCCCGAGCGCAAGGTGCTGGGGATGATCGACCTGATGCACCGGCAGGACAACATGTACCACGTCTATCTGGAGGGCATCGAGAACAAACGGCCCAAGAAGGACGTGCGGCTGGTGAAGAGCATCATGGATTCGTTCAATCCCTATGTGGACTATGCGAAATACGAGGCGTATTTCCTCTCGCCGGAGCTGAAGATCACCATTTCGAACACCACCGAGGCGGGCATCCGCTACGAGGAGGGCGATGATCTGACGGCCTGTCCGCCGAAGTCGTATCCCGCCAAGATGACGGCGCTGCTGTACAAGCGGTTCAAACATTTCAACGGCGACCCGACCAAGGGCCTTTGCATCATCTGCTGCGAGCTGATCGAGAACAACGGCTCGACGCTCCACGAATACGTCATCAGACACGCCGAATACCACAAGCTCGGGCAGGATTTCATCGACTGGGTCGAAAACAGCTGCCACTTCTGCGACACGCTCGTGGACCGCATCGTCCCGGGTTTCCCGCGCGAGCAGATCGGCGAGATCAGGGAGGAGATCGGCTATGACGACAACCTTGTGGTGAAGGCCGAATTGTACCACTTGTGGGCTATCGGCGGTCCGGGCTACAAGGAGGTGATGAAGGAGCTGCCGCTGGACAAGGCGGGGCTGCATGTGATCTTCATGCCGTCGATCAAGCAGTTCCGCGACAAGAAGGTCCGCATCCTGAACGGGTCGCATACGGGCATGGTGCCCATCGCCCTGCAAATGGGCTGCGAGACGGTGATGGACGCTTTCAATACGCCCGACATCGAGCGGTTCGTCAACGACATGGTTGCCGAGGAGGTGATCCCGATGATCGACGAGGACCGGGACGAGCTGAAGAAGTTCGCCGCCGGGATTCTGGAGCGTTTCTACAACCCCTTCATCAAGCACATGCTCCGGTCCATTTCGCTCAACTCGCTTTCGAAATGGGAGGCGCGCAACTATCCGACCGTGCGCGACAACTGGTTCAAGGCGCAGCGGCTGGCCGAACGCGAAGCATTCACGTTCGCCGCGCTGATGACCCTCTACGGGCCGAACAGCGGTTTCGAACCCGACGACACGAGGGAGTTCGTGGACTACATCCGCGCCAACTGGGATTCGGCCGACATGGAGGCTGCGATCACGAAGATCGTGAAGGAGAGCGGTATCTTCACCGTCGATTTCTCGGAGGTTCCGGGCTTCATCGGGACCGTTGCGGGCTATGTCCGCGACATCGAGACGCTGGGCATGAAAGATGCCTTGAAGAAGTTTTTAGGAGCGTAACCAGTCAGCTGTTCCGGTGCGGCGTTTCGGACGGTTCGTGGCACGGCCTCCGGTCGTGTTCACAAGTCCGACTCACCCCCGAACCCCCGCCTCGGCGGGGGCTTTGCGGGACCCGGACATGCGGCTTATTTTATTGATATGAAACGGTTTCTGAAAATCAACGCTGCGGACAATGTCGCCGTCGCACTGGCCGACGACCTGCACGAGGGCGAGACGCTCGATGTCGAGGGCGTCGCCGTGACGCTCCGCGAGGACGTTGCGCGCGGCCATAAGTTCGCCCTGCGCGACATCGCCGCGGGCGAGAACGTCGTGAAGTACGGCTATCCCATCGGTCACGCCACGCAGGACGTGCCGCAGGGCGGGTGGATTCACACGCACAACCTGAAAACCAACCTCCGCGACGACCTCGAATACACCTATGCCCCCAAGGTTTACGATGTCGGGTGCCCGAAGCGCGACGTGCGGGTGATGGGTTACCTGCGCGGGAACGATACGATGGGCATTCGCAACGAGTTGTGGATCGTGCCCTCGGTGGGGTGCGTCAACGGGCAGGCGCAGGCCATCGCGGAGCGTGTGAAGCGCGAGTGCGACTGCTCGCACCTCGACGACGTGCGGGTCTACACCCACAATTACGGTTGTTCGCAGCTGGGCGACGACCACGCCAATACGCAGCGGGCGCTGGCCGCGCTGGTGCGTCACCCCAATGCGGGCGCCGTGCTGGTGCTGGGCCTCGGGTGCGAGAACAACCAGGTGTCGGCCCTGAAAGAGGTGATCGGCCAATGGGACGACGAGCGGGTGAAGTTCCTCGTCGCCCAGGAGGTCGAGGACGAGATCGAGGCGGGATTCGAAATCTGCCGCGGGCTGGTGGAAAAGACCAAAGCCGATAAGCGTCAGCCGCTTCCGCTCGCTTACCTCAAGGTGGGCTTGAAGTGCGGCGGCTCGGACGGTTTCTCGGGCATCACGGCCAATCCGCTGGTAGGGCTGTTTTCCGACTGGCTGATCGCGCAGGGCGGCACGACGGTGCTGACGGAGGTTCCCGAGATGTTCGGCGCCGAGACGATCCTGATGGACCGCGCCGCGGACCGCCGGGTTTTCGACGGAACGGTCTCGCTGATCAACGATTTCAAACGCTATTTCCGCCGGTTCGACCAGCCGATTTATGAAAATCCCTCGCCGGGCAACAAGAAGGGCGGCATCACGACCCTTGAGGAAAAATCGCTCGGCTGCGTGCAGAAGGGCGGGGCGCAGCCCGTCGTCGACGTGCTGACCTACGCACAGCCCGTCACGAAGCCGGGATTGAACCTCTTGCAGGCTCCGGGCAACGACCTGGTGGCCGCTTCGGCGCTGGCTCTCTCGGGCTGCCAGCTGGTGCTCTTCACCACGGGACGCGGCACGCCTTTCGGGTCGTTCGTGCCCACGATGAAGATTTCGACCAACACGCAGCTCGCGGAGTTCAAGGCCAACTGGATCGACTTCAACGCCGGCACGCTGGTCGAGGACGAGGAGCCGCAGGCCGTGCTGGAGCGTTTCATCGGCAAGGTGCTGGCCACGGCCGGCGGCGAGCGTCTCAAGCACGAGGAGACGGGTTTCAAGGAGATCGCCATCTTCAAGACGGGGGTGACGTTGTAGCGTGTAATTGCGTTCACCGAACCTATGATGAAATCCGCTGTAATCATAACGATCCTTCTCCTGTCCTCGTTCGTCGCCTCGGCAGAGAAGGTCTATACCGTCGACTGCAACGGCGGCGGGGATTTCCGGACCATTCAGGCGTGTTTCGACGCCCTGCCGTCGAAGCCTGCGGAGTGGCGCACGGTGCGGATTATGCCCGGCGTCTATCGCGAGAAGGTGACGCTCGACGTCTATAAGGACAAGGTCCGGATTCTGGGCGATGAAATGGCTGAAACCCGCATCGTCTGGGGCGACTATGCCGGCAAAGTCGTCGACGGCCGCGAGCTGACCACCTACGACAGTTATACGATGTCCGTTCAGGCCGACGATGTCTATCTGGATTGCCTGACCGTCGAGAACGATGCCGGAAGCACTGAGAAATGGGCAAATAATCTTAGTGAAAAGTATATAAAGTAATCTTTTGATTACACATTATAATATTAAGAGT
>ENA-USUK01001862-USUK01001862.1-human-gut-metagenome-genome-assembly--contig:-NODE-1862-length-15064-cov-9.588577_pt1 | contig 15064 bp, 8 predicted proteins | sample MGYA00250062_ERZ773400 | MGnify/ENA primary metagenome ERZ773400 (study PRJEB29103, sample SAMN06111961) | human gut metagenome | biome: human gut; feature: ankylosing spondylitis patient; material... | reverse complement strand
GATTAACAAATTTACCCCATACGGTGACGTGGATTTCAATCCACGCTCCCACGAGGGGAGCGACCTTTGTTCTATTGATAACGCATACATTTATATACATTTCAATCCACGCTCCCACGAGGGGAGCGACGGTGCATATTATGCCGCCCAGTGCAGATTTCATAATTTCAATCCACGCTCCCACGAGGGGAGCGACGCAAGCTGTACTTTCCTTAATTGATAGCCTTATCATTTCAATCCACGCTCCCACGAGGGGAGCGACGATTCTACTCTAATATCTGCTAAATAATTAGGCTATTTCAATCCACGCTCCCACGAGGGGAGCGACGGTAATGTGGTTGCTACTTGTTCAACACCAAAATATATTTCAATCCACGCTCCCACGAGGGGAGCGACTGTTGGTGATGCTATCTGCTTATATGAGTTGATAATTTCAATCCACGCTCCCACGAGGGGAGCGACGTAAGCTATATCAAATTAAATGTCAGCTAAAGTATATTTCAATCCACGCTCCCACGAGGGGAGCGACAGGCAAAAGATCATATAAAAAGGAGTTCCAACATATTTCAATCCACGCTCCCACGAGGGGAGCGACCAAATACAGTAAAACCACCAAAATAACATTCGAGATTTCAATCCACGCTCCCACGAGGGGAGCGACGGTAAAGATTATTTTATGGGTGTCTACGAGCACATTTCAATCCACGCTCCCACGAGGGGAGCGACGTTCCTGTTGTAACAAGGTTACCGTGATTCTTGATTTCAATCCACGCTCCCACGAGGGGAGCGACGTAATGTGGTTGCTACTTGCTCAACGCCAAAATGTATTTCAATCCACGCTCCCACGAGGGGAGCGACTTTGTTCTATTGATAACGCATACATTTATATACATTTCAATCCACGCTCCCACGAGGGGAGCGACGTCTGATGATTCGTCTTTTAAATACGCATACTTATTTCAATCCACGCTCCCACGAGGGGAGCGACGGTAGCTTAGACTTGTATTATAACTATTTACTAATTTCAATCCACGCTCCCACGAGGGGAGCGACTTTCACCAGAATCGTTCATTACTTCCATTATCTATTTCAATCCACGCTCCCACGAGGGGAGCGACCACATACTACTCACTCAGTTGACGGCATATGGGATTTCAATCCACGCTCCCACGAGGGGAGCGACGAGTGACTATGGGAGATAAAACATTATCCCACAAATTTCAATCCACGCTCCCACGAGGGGAGCGACGTTATTCGCCGGGTACGGTTCACAGGCAATGGCACTATTTCAATCCACGCTCCCACGAGGGGAGCGACGTGCAGAAGCTGGTTGACAAGTTATCAGATATTACAGATTTCAATCCACGCTCCCACGAGGGGAGCGACTATGACAAGCGTGAGCGGCTGAATACTGACGAGGTATTTCAATCCACGCTCCCACGAGGGGAGCGACGATGTATTAATGACTTATGCATCAGAGATACGCAATTTCAATCCACGCTCCCACGAGGGGAGCGACCAAACCGGACTGTAAATTAGTCGCAACTGTACTATTTCAATCCACGCTCCCACGAGGGGAGCGACTGTTGTCTTCTCCGCAGATGCACCGGATTACTCGATTTCAATCCACGCTCCCACGAGGGGAGCGACGAGGATCAGCATGAGTGGTTTGGATATGCACAAAAATTTCAATCCACGCTCCCACGAGGGGAGCGACGCCAGGGGCTCGAACCCTGGACACCCTGATTAAGAATTTCAATCCACGCTCCCACGAGGGGAGCGACCGTGATGTTTGTGGCTACGATACAGCCGCTAAAATTTCAATCCACGCTCCCACGAGGGGAGCGACGCCATGAAGTGCAACAACAAACGCAAGTGCGCGATTTCAATCCACGCTCCCACGAGGGGAGCGACTGTGGCAAGGGTTTACAGCGGAGTACAACCCTATTATTTCAATCCACGCTCCCACGAGGGGAGCGACTACCGATTCCTCAAAGGCAGTCGGAGCGGATATTATTTCAATCCACGCTCCCACGAGGGGAGCGACGATCGCGTTCAGTGTATTCTCTGTGCCATTACGCAATTTCAATCCACGCTCCCACGAGGGGAGCGACAATGCCGACTTAAATATGAGATCGAGCAAGCAGAAATTTCAATCCACGCTCCCACGAGGGGAGCGACATAGACCGCAAATTAATCAACGAGCATGACAACCTAATTTCAATCCACGCTCCCACGAGGGGAGCGACACGGCATTTATAACCGAGTAAAAGCAGACGACGATTTCAATCCACGCTCCCACGAGGGGAGCGACGTGCACCGTATAGTGTATCGCAGATCAATATGTACTGATTTCAATCCACGCTCCCACGAGGGGAGCGACACAGCCGCTAAAGAAATATTTGATGCATTAGACATTTCAATCCACGCTCCCACGAGGGGAGCGACTTGCTAATGCTAACTATGACAAGCGTGAGCGGTTATTTCAATCCACGCTCCCACGAGGGGAGCGACGCGGCGGTAGATGCTCTGGACTACTTAAAAGCAAATTTCAATCCACGCTCCCACGAGGGGAGCGACTAGGTGTAGTTACAAGCTAACTAATATGTCGTTAATTTCAATCCACGCTCCCACGAGGGGAGCGACATTCTCAAGGCGATTGAAGACAAGCTTAACGGCTATTTCAATCCACGCTCCCACGAGGGGAGCGACCATTTATGACAGCTAGCAACGTAGCAATGATTGACGATTTCAATCCACGCTCCCACGAGGGGAGCGACGACAAAAGATTCTATAAAAAGGAGTTCCAACATATTTCAATCCACGCTCCCACGAGGGGAGCGACTGTGGAAGTCTGGCCATGTGGGTGTTTATATTGATTTCAATCCACGCTCCCACGAGGGGAGCGACAAGGTAAAGACCGCAGCAACGTCAACCTCGGAATATTTCAATCCACGCTCCCACGAGGGGAGCGACAGAGAACTATATGGTTGTTCGGAAGGGAGATAAGATTTCAATCCACGCTCCCACGAGGGGAGCGACTTGTTAACGCTGATTTTGATGCTACAATGGACGTTATTTCAATCCACGCTCCCACGAGGGGAGCGACGTAAAAACATGATATTAACCAGAGATGAGTTTTTTATTTCAATCCACGCTCCCACGAGGGGAGCGACCGGGTAACGGTTGCCACTGCTAGAATGCATTTCAATTTCAATCCACGCTCCCACGAGGGGAGCGACTATTCTCACTGTTTTATCTTATTAATGTTTCACGTATTTCAATCCACGCTCCCACGAGGGGAGCGACAAGGGAAAAGAATATGCTGTTCGTGAATATGCAATTTCAATCCACGCTCCCACGAGGGGAGCGACCGTTGCAGGGGTTGCAACAAAGTCTGATAAAAATATTTCAATCCACGCTCCCACGAGGGGAGCGACTATAACCGCTCTTCCTTTGCCGTGATATTGCACGCTATTTCAATCCACGCTCCCACGAGGGGAGCGACAAATGAGTTGTTTAAAGACGACCCGAATTATATTATTTCAATCCACGCTCCCACGAGGGGAGCGACAAAAATCATGCGTGATACGTCACTAAATAAATGTATTTCAATCCACGCTCCCACGAGGGGAGCGACAAACCAACGACTTCATCAGGAAATAAATCGCAGTATTTCAATCCACGCTCCCACGAGGGGAGCGACTTATTTACCTCTCTTCTTGTTCTGTGGTGTCAATATTTCAATCCACGCTCCCACGAGGGGAGCGACCAATATTGTTTTTTTAAACTCTGATAGGCAACATATTTCAATCCACGCTCCCACGAGGGGAGCGACGGGTGAAAATACTGCAATGTTTACCGTTACACTCATTTCAATCCACGCTCCCACGAGGGGAGCGACCAGACGATGCCATTTTTCCATATAAATTATTAAATTTCAATCCACGCTCCCACGAGGGGAGCGACGTACATTTACAAGTTGTCCGAAATGCACAAAGCGATTTCAATCCACGCTCCCACGAGGGGAGCGACCAGACTTGTGTATTTTTAAACCAACGACTTCATCAGATTTCAATCCACGCTCCCACGAGGGGAGCGACAATTTAATATAACTATAAATCCTATTTAAATATATTTCAATCCACGCTCCCACGAGGGGAGCGACACGTTGCTGGGGTTGCAACAAAGTCTGATAAAAATATTTCAATCCACGCTCCCACGAGGGGAGCGACTTATATCGTGGTCATTAACTGTAACAACTAAGCGATTTCAATCCACGCTCCCACGAGGGGAGCGACTATTTTATTTTCTACGTCATAGCCAAGTGCAAATATTTCAATCCACGCTCCCACGAGGGGAGCGACAGCAATTTTCGCCAAAAAGTTCTCTTTTCTCTCAGCAAAAATTGTCTAAAATATTTAATCTTAACAACAAATTATTTTAATTAAAAATATCTTTGTATGTTATTTCAATAAATCGCATAATTTATAAGGTGCGAATCCCCCAGGCATTTTATGTATGCTTGGCTTTCGCATCAGTTACAAAATCAGTGTCTGATCCGGGGCGATTCCTCTGTCTACCCCGATATGTTCAATCTTGGTCTGATATTTATTACCCAGATAGTAGAATCGAAGACTGTCCTTTTCTGTATCAATAATATCCTCAAGTGTTGCCTTCAATGCAATGCTCTGAGCATTATCCAAAATACATTCAAACACAGAATTCTGAACTCTTCTGCCATAATTAACGCATTGTTTTGCCACTTTGCGTAATCTCGCTTTTCCGGTCGCATTTTCTGTGTTGACATCGTATGTGATCAATACTAACATATCGCACCTCACTTCCACAGGAATGCAGGATAACCGTCCAGATCCCCACGTAGATACCGCGCCAACAGCATTGCCTGCACATAGGGTACCATGCCCCATTCCAACTTTTCCTGCAAATAGGGATGTGTTATGGTTTCTTTTTTTCGATTCTGCCACTCCGTCAGTATCAGTCTTCGTCCATCATCATCCAGGAGAACCGCACCGTTTTCCTTTTGGGTAAAATTCTTGGCTGTGATCATCCGTTTATTTACCAACGACAACACAAAGCGATCTGCCAGCACGGATCGCAGTTCCTCCATCATGTCCAATGCCAAAGATACTCTGCCCGGGCGTTCTGTATGTAGATATCCAACACAGGGATCCAGTCCTACACACTCCAGTGCAGATGCCTCCGTATTCGTCAGCAACGTATACACAAAAGACAGCATCGCATTCATTTTGTCGAGAGGCGGTCTCTTATTCCTGCCCTGAAATGTAAAATCTTTTTTCTGCTGCAGAATCAATTCGTCAAACACGCTAAAATAAATACTGGCTGCCTCTCCTTCATATCCCCTGAGTTCGTCCCTGGATGTGCTATTCTGAATCAACATCAGAGAATTTTTCAGCATTTCAGATGCCTTTTTTACCCGCTCTGCATCAATCTGCATACTATGATCTCTGACTGCCCGCTCCAGAACCCACCTGGCATTATGTACTTTTCCAAGGATACAATTTTGAGCAATCTCCAATCCCACCTGTTCATCTTTGCTGCTGGCATACTGTTGTTCCCGCAGAATCACGTTACCCCGCACTTTCCCGGTGACCCGTGCCAGGAATTTTCCCTGGGGAGTCATGTAACACAGAGAAATATTTCGTTCTGCACAGGCACCCATAAGTGCCGGGCTGGTTCCCCGATATCCGAATGATACAATTCCCTCAAGATTATGCAGCGGAACTCTGCCCAATTCTTTCTTGTCATCATAAATTACAATATTTTCACCATCCAGAGCAAGATAACTGTTTTCGGAAGTAACATATAACGTATTCAATAATTTTTTCATACGTTTTCCTCCATAAGTACCTGATCCATATAGTTTTTCACAGAACCGGTTTTTGCAAGTCTTGGCATGCAAATCTCCTTTAAAGAGCAGGAAGTACAGTGCTTTCCCATCTTTACTTTCGGTGTATACCGCCGTTCATAATATTGATGCATTTCTTGAAACATCTCACGCACTTTGCTGCGAAGTTCTTCCGTGATCTCCACGATTTCCCTCCGTTTTGTCTCTCCGTAAAACAGTGCACCTTCCGGAATCTGTGTGGAAAACATTTCTTCCAGGCACATTGCCTGCGCAGCTAATTGTAATTTGTCTTCCTCTGTGATCTTCGGTTTTCCCTTTTTGTATTCGATCGGATATACCGAAAAATTGCCCCTGTGCCCATGCAGACGGATTCCATCCTCACATCTGTGAAATTCCACCACATCACACTCACCCGTGACGCCCATTTCTCTGGACGCCACGGGTAATGCTCTCGCTATGATTGTGTCTCTTCTTTTTTCGGTAAGATATGGATCATGTGCTTTCTTATGCATTAATTCACCGATTACCGTATGTTCATTTTCAGCCCACTGTTGCTCTATATGGATCAGCGCCCACTGTCTTTTGCAGAATCTGAAATGCTGGATCCCTGATATCATGAGATAATCATCTTCTGCATATTCCATTAATTCATCCTTCTTACTTCCACGGAATCAGGAATCTGTTCCTCGTGAACGGTAACCGTATAGTCCTGATATTTTCTGGGATATTCCACGCCCTCGTTTCTCTTTACTTCTACGGCATCGAACAATTTATAAGCCGGGCAGTCTCCCAGTTCTTTGCTATGCTTGAATACAATCAGTTCCCGCACTGCCATATTGCCTCTCGCTGCAGAATGGTCTACCTCGAACATGTTAAGAATTGCTTCCCATAGCAATTCCAAATCGTCTTCGGAAAATCCGGTTACTTTCCGCGCCAGATTTGCGGAAATATAGCCTTCTGCCCGGTACAGTCCATAAGGAACGATGGTCTTTCTACCCATTTCCGTATTCTTGTTTTCCGCGTCCTTTTCTGTGGTGATGGCAACTCTGGTGATAGTTACTTCTTGGCTGATGATCGGATCGATACTTCTGGCAAATCCAATCTGCACGGGTCCTCTCACCTGACCGCAGTTCAACGATGCTTTTACAAAAGTAGTCATTACGGCACCAAACGTACGGATATCATAGAAATTCCGGCACATATAATCCTTCAATTTAAGATCTACACCGGGATCATTTTTCTTTAACTTTTTAAGTTCCTCTGTCACCTTTTTATCATCCGTTTCGGTGATTCCCATATCCGCACAGGCTTCTCTGTCACTGCGATTTAAGGGTACATCTTCTTTGATGTAAATCTTATATCCCTGAGCATCCTCTTTTACGGTCTCGACATAATTGCGGATCTTACGTTTCAGGCAGACATCCGTTACCAAGCCCAGTCCGCTCTCTGGATCGACTCTTGGCATATTGCCCGCATCAGGATCTCCATTGGGATTACCGTTCTCCACATCAAATAATACTACGAACTCATATCTGTTTTTAATAGCTTCACTCATTTATTTGTCCTCCCCTTTTTTATATTTTTCCTGCTGTTGATGATAGTAGCCAAGTGCAAACTGCCCCTGCTGTTCCAGGGATAAGCGTTTCGGGAAATCGTCAAATTTGCCCATAATTTTCCCAACTTCTTTTTCGTAATAGACTTTCGCTCCGCCTTTATCCCGTTCCAACTTTTTCATATGGCTGTTTTTCAGTTTGAGCAACACCGGGAAAATAACTGCCGGCGTAGCACATGCGGAATTAAAGTAGCGGTCATGAATTGTCGTAGTGATTGTCGGGTTTGCTTCTTTTTGTATGCTTTCCAATACGGAAAACAATCTTCCCAATACATAGGCTATATCATTGCGGTCTTCGTTCAATCCCATGAGATTTTCTCCTTTCATACAATTATAATTTTTGATCAAAAATGCTTTGATGATAGCAGCACGTTTCCAGTTCACGTTACCGCACTCTGCCCGAATGCGGATCAGTGTGTAGGTATACAGACTTGCCGGATATCGTCCGCCCGACAGAATCGCCTGCAATACAAGGGCTGCCATGTTCGGAACCGGTGTCTTATCTTTTGATTTCTGATTCACGGTTTCATTCAGCATGTCACGAATCCCCAGATAATCCTGTTCTTCCCATGCCGGTTTTACAATCTTGAGCCGCTCATAATGGTCTGCTATATTCTGTATGATTTTCCCAAACGAATTTACATAGAAAAAACGGACCGACAATCGTGCTGCATTTGGTGCCAGCGCCAGTATGTAAAAATTCTGTTTCGGATCCATCTCCGCATCTTCTAAGTAAACCCTGGTGCCTTCTTTCAGGCTATCGAAAATGTCCTTCAGTTTTTTCTGATTATCTTTCGTGGGTTTAAACATATTCAGAAAACACTTCTGATACTGCTCTTTACCGCTTTCTGCCCAGTACACGATCATGGAATCCCCCAGGGAAAAGGTGTAATCCCGCTGGGACAGCAGATAATTCAGTGCCGTGGTATATGCAAATTCCGCATATTTTCCCACCGGCGCATTATAACTCTGTTCCTTTCCATAAGACTCAAATGACAGTGCATTGAATGATACCAGCGCCGCTCCGCTGGACTGTGCCCCGGGTACCCCTTTGATTGCTTTATGGATTCGTGATATCTCGGCTTTTTTACCGGTAACCAGGCAAATGCCGTTATCTTCTCCACCATTCCGCGCCCGATAGTTTTCCCAACAGTCTCGAATCTCCGGATCTTCCTGTGCTTCCTGCCCTTCCACAGAGAAAATAAGATTGCCGCCTTCTGTCAATTCTTCCCAGTTTTCCCGAATCACAGGATGTTCTGATGCTTTCTGCGGATCCCATTTTTCAAAATAGGCTAAAATTGCCCGGGCTGTTTTTCCCTGTGCAGATTGCAGAATCTGTCCATGCTTTTCTTTCGTCGCCTGGAAGCAATCCACTACACGTGAGTTCGTTCCATCTGCGTCAATACCCAGCATATACTTGGAATTGTCGCACAGAAAATTAGCTGCCACACCGGAAGATCTGGTCACCATCTCCGGCACGACGAGATTTGCCGGTACCCAGACTACTTTCTTACCACGCATATCCGCTATTTTTCGGGAAGTAATACCTATGATATCCCCCTCCGAAGACAAATTGATTTCATAGGACACTTTCGCATGGCACCATCCCAACCTGGATACTTTCCCCTGTTCTGCCAGATTTTCATAGTATTTTACCAGTGCCTGTAGTATCATCGCAGCACCTCGCAATCTCTCAGATCCACCACGCCGTGACGCATTATTGCCCGGAAAAACATAGGCTGGATATTTTCCGGATCACTGTAATCCATGTCAAACAGCATGATGCCAAGATCTTTTTCTTCTACTACATCATAGGCGGTATGAATTTCTTCTTCCTCGCAGAGAGCAAAATGCGCCGAGAATTCTCTACAACCGAAGTATGGCATATAATAAAATTCTCCTTTACGCAGCCGTCTCATGATAATGTCCTTAAATTTTCCGGGATTATCAGAAGCGTTGGCTTTCTCTGTCATTTCAAAATGAGCTTCGATGGTGTAGCTTACATTGCAGAGCAGCTGTGATGCTCTCTGTACAATGTCCTCCTTCGTACTAATATACAATGTTTTGTCTGCACCGTTGTATGCCTGCAATACATTGCTTGCCAGGATCTTGCTTTTTACTTCATTTCGTCGTACACTTGTAAATTGGATAGGGTTTTTGACATAGATTTTGTCGATGATCCACCGCATTCCCGGATGCCAGTATATAGCTTCCAAAATGCCGCGTGCCGCTGAGGGCGTGATGATGTCATAGCTGTAACGTTCAACTTTAAGTTCGGGTCTCGAAAACAATGCATAGTCTCCCCATACATTTACTTTTACTCCGACTCCCATTTATTCCACCTTCTTTCCACAATTAAAGCGCTGTTCCCGTTTAATGTTCCCTTGTAGTACTATTTTCTGTCTGACAACAATACCCCCTTTGTAAAATACTGTCTTTTTGCAGATATGATATGACAATATTTTAGTTTATCTGTATTTATCTGACAAATTCACTATACTACAAGTCTAATATATTTGCAATGCTTATTTTTATTCGTAATGATAATTTCAATTGAAATTATCGCTAAAACTATTAGATTTTTTTGAATTATATGTTATACTTTCAATGTCAGGTATATCCTGTGGATTGAAATAATTGTAATTTTCATTAACTTACAAGAGTAGCGGTACACTTTTCCATCGTGTACCGCCACTTCCATTTCCTGCAATATTAAACCATCATCATTCCGCCCAATTCCACTTCCAGTTTCAATCCGGTGTCTTCCCGGTATTGTTCCTCCTGCGTCAGCACATAAAAATCCTGCGCATCCGGGTCTACCGCTTCTACCATCCCCGCATCACGCATTTCTTCAAACAACATATTCCGTTTCTCATATTCCCCTTTTTTCCGAACACTTACACAATATTGCCCTGCTTTTCGCATACGGCTCTTTGTCAGTCCCTGCTGCCGAATTTCCTGCAAAAGATCCTTTGCTTCCGGTTCTTGGTCGATATATACCGTAACTGTATTTTCTTCAATCAGCTTAAAATCTTTCGCAACCGTCGCAAATTGGTAATCTCCACCATCGAATTTCTCCAGAATTTTCTTCATATCCAGGCTTTCGCCCTTGATGTGATACAGTCTTCGAAAATATTCTGTAATATTCTCCAGTGTGGTAATATCCCTGCCTTCCGCCAGCAAATTTTTCGTTGTGTCGATCTGCTGCCGCTGTCCGGATACATTTTCTCTCTCATTCCATCGGAAAATCCGGACAATGCTGTCTTCTTTCCCTCTATTACCATGTCGGTTGCACCGTCCTGCTGCCTGAATGATGGAATCCACTCCGGCAAGTTCCCGATATACTGAAGTAAAATCCAGATCCACTCCGGCTTCCACAAGGCTTGTCGAAATGACGATACATTTTTTCCCTTTTTTGTCATCCAAGCGTTTCCCAATCTCCGCAAGCACTCGTCTTCTATGCGCCGGATACATGGTGGTTGATAAATGGTAAACGCCCTCTCCCTGCAGCCGTTCGTAAAGCCGCTGTGCTCTTTTTCGCGTGTTCACGATACACAGTGCATGCCACTCCTGCTGTAATTTCTCCGCCATTTCCTCTTCCGTGACGGTATCAATATCCTGATAGGTTACCCTTTCAAAAAATCGAAATTGTTCCTCTCTCCGTGGGCATAATTCCCGGGCAACATACTTTTCAGGCAGAAACTGCTGTAATGCCGGCTGCGTCGCCGTACACAGTACAATACTTGTTCCATACTGCTGCAACAGTTCTTCTATCATCGCCATGCACGGTTTCAAATAATTTGGAGGAAGCATCTGCGCTTCATCGAATATGATGACACTGTTTACTATATTATGTAGTTTTCTACATTTTGATGACTTATTAGCATACAGGGATTCAAAAAACTGGACATTTGTGGTAACTACCACCGGTTTATCCCAGTTTTCCGCTGCCAGCTGCATAGGTTTGAAGTCTTCCGAGATCTCATAGTCTACATTGCTGTGATTTTCCAACACATTTTCATTACCCAGAATTTCCCTGAACACCTGCGCATTCTGTTCTATGATACTGGTATAGGGAATCACATAGATCACATGATCCATATGATGTTCCACTGCATGTTGCAACGCAAATGCCAGAGAAGCCACGGTTTTGCCGCCACCGGTGGGTACCGTAAGCTGAAACAATCCTTTGGAAGACTTTCCCATTTCCAGACAGTTCCGGAGAATTTCGGATCGTCTTCCATCAATCGTAGTATCATCCCGATTTTCAAGCCAGTCCGATATACGATGATATAATTTGTCCAAAAGAACTTCCATACTCTCTCCGGAGTCCCTTTGGACTATTCCGTTATTCATAAACTGTTCCGTATCCAGGAAATCTGCGTCCACCAGGCAGGAATACAACATTCGGATAAACACACTCAAAGCAAAATGAGGATCTTTTTCCGGATCCATGGCAATGGGTAGTGTGGCAATTTGCGGGATTTCAATTTCTTTCCTATATGCACTGTAATCACACAACCTTTTGTCAAGTCTCCCCAGCAAAGATGACGGTAAGCCCTTTCGTCCCAAATCCGGCAACCCGGCATGGTGTCCAGCTATGCAGTAAGTCAGGAGCCAATAATAACCGTCCAGTTTTTCGCAAACCTTTGCTCCGGCAGTGGAATGATCCACCTGAGTATTCAGATTTTCATGAATTTTCCGTTGAAATTCCGGAGAATATTTTCCGATATCATGCAGCATTCCACAACAGTATCCCCAGTCTGCTTTCCCGAATTTTGCCGCAAATTCTTCCGCAAGGTCTGCGGTTCCCTGCAGGTGATCCTTCACGGATTGTTCTCTGTCTCCATCAATATGTGCAAGATATTCCATTTTCCCCTCTTTTCACTTATTCCTTCCGCTCCGGCAGCATCCCTTTGATCTTCACGCCACTCAGATCCACATCCAGCACGATCTTCACCATCCAGAAGAACAACAACAGTACCAGCATCGGGATCACGCAGGAAGTAATGATCATCACGGCAACTGCCTCGATAAAGTGATTGAGGGAATTCTCCACCTTCTGTACCAGATCTTCGGTAGAAATCGTCACATTTTCCACGACATTTGCCAGATGGGGCTCACCGACGACAAGGACCGCGTCGTTGCGGAATTCGAGCATGATCTCTGTATAGAGGGCCTGCAACGCATGGCCCCGGCGGTGCGGAAGGTGCTGGAACGGGGGGCAGGCATCCATACCGCCGCCTTGAGGCTGCGCCTTGCCGTATATGAACGGGATCTCAAGGCCTATGAAAGGGCCCGGCTTGACGCACAAGCGATGGAGGAAGGCGGCAACCATCCCTTCGCCGGGCAGTTTGCCGATACCCCCACCGATCCGGGCTGGCTGGCCGCACTCCCTCCGCGCATGAGGCTGGACGTGATCACCAACAACCTCATTCCGCTCGTCGAGGCAGGGAGCATCACCAGAAACCTACGCAACTGCCTGGACGTTTTGCCGCAACTGCGCTCCTCACTGGCGGATCTGCCTCCCTGCCCGGCACTGATCCTGTTCGACGCGCTCGCCGGACGCTACGCGGAAGCCCGCGCCCAGATTGTGCCGCTGCTGCTCGACAGGACGGAATTCAGGGGCCCCCTGTTTCAGGGCATCATCGCCTTCCTGGAAGGCGGGGACGCCGTGCCCGCGCTCCGGGAAGCACAAAAACGCTTCCGCAAGACCTGCGGCAAACGCAAGGCGAACCTGCCCGGCCTCGGCGGTCTGTGCTTCGCGCTGGCCCTGATCCGCGCCGATCAGCCGGAACTCCGCGAAGAATGCGCCGCCATACTGCACGAACTGTCCCCCCGCCAACCCGCTTATAAAGGGCTTGCGGCTGCAAAGGCGCTTCTCGGCCTCGCCAACGGACGCTCCGAAGCCGCCATGCTCAAACGCATTGAAGATCTGCCTTCCGATCCGCTCTCCGAGGCTGTTTTCCGGGCCGTGGACGCCAGCCTTGATGACGGTTCGCACGATGACCGCCCCACGGAACGCCAGTTTGAACGGCTCAAAGGCATACTGCCGCTCACGGCCTGCCTGTTTGCGGAAACGCTGGCCCGCCTCCGCCCGCAAGGGCCGTGGAAGGCATGGATTGAAGGCTCCCCGATACGCCATGTCCGGCTTACCGATTTTCTGGACCGCCGCGAAAACTGGGAGCGGGTCTTCGAAGCGCTGGTGCACAAGCTGCAACAGCCTGTGGTAAAAGAAAAAGCCAAAAAACGCATTGCATGGCTCGTTGATACCGAGCGTTTCCACGTGGAAGCCCTGGAACAGTCTTCCAAAGGCGAGGACTGGACCGCCGGGCGCGCCATTTCCCTCAAACGGCTGCACGAGGAATCCGAAACGCTGGACTGGCTCACCGAACAGGATCGTTCCGTGCTCGCCACCTTGCGCTGGTCGCGGTCATGGAACGGCACGACCTGCGAGGCCGACCCGTACCGGGCGCTTCCCGCGCTGGCGGGCCATCCGAACCTGCTCCGGGCGTCGGACCGCGTGCCCATCTCGCTGGCCTGCAAACCTGTGGAACTGGTCGTGCGGCAGGAGCGCAACGGGTACAGCCTTGCGCTCTCGCGGTGGATGCCGCGCGGGGAAATGCAGTGCGTGGAAGCAGCCCCGCGATCCTATATTCTCTATTATCTTCCGGGACGTCTGGAAGGCACCGCCGATCTGCTTGGAGAGCATGGGCTGAGCGTTCCCACGGAAGGCGGCCCCAGGGTGTTGGAACTGATCAGGAATCTGGACGAAGACGTCGTACGCCCGGTCATCCGGGCCGAAGAGGTATCCGCATCGGTCCGGCTGCTGGTGCGCCTGCGCCCCCTCGGTACAGGCATTGAAGCCGCATTGCACGTGCGTCCGTTCGGGATGCCCGGCACCCCGGCATTCCCTGTGGGCGACGGCCCGGTGGCCCCGTTGGCGGAGGTCGAAGGCCGCGCCGTGCGCGCGGAACGGGATTTCGAAGAGGAAATCCACGCAGCGAGGGCCCTTGTGCGTGCCTGCCCGACCTTGCGCGAACGTGGCGGCATCGGCCCGTGGTGCATTGAAGATATTGAAGAGGCTTTGGATTGCCTTCTCGAACTGGAACAGGCCGGCCCGGAACTGGAATGGCCCGAAGGAGAGAAACTCCGGGTCTGCCCGCAGGTTTCGACGGCACGGCTCACTGTGGATGTGCGCCATTCACGCGACTGGTTCCAGCTGCACGGGCAGATCGCGGTCAACGAGTCTCTGGTGCTGGATATGGCGCAGGTGCTGGAACGCCTCGCGCAGTCGAAAGGCCGTTTTGTACCCCTTGGGGACGGCGCGTTCCTCGCCCTGACCAAGCAATTCCGGCAGCAGCTTGATCGGCTGGAACGGCTGGCTGAACGCGACGGCGCAAGCCTCCGGGTGCATCCGCTGGCGGCGGATACGGTGTGCGATCTGCTTGACGGGGCGGAGGTCAAGGGCGACGCCACATGGGAAAGCTGGCTTGGCCACATCCGGCTGCCCGGCGGTACGCCCGCCGTGCCGTCGACGCTGCGGGCGGAGCTGCGCGACT
>ENA-USUK01001859-USUK01001859.1-human-gut-metagenome-genome-assembly--contig:-NODE-1859-length-15090-cov-8.707653_pt1 | contig 15090 bp, 14 predicted proteins | sample MGYA00250062_ERZ773400 | MGnify/ENA primary metagenome ERZ773400 (study PRJEB29103, sample SAMN06111961) | human gut metagenome | biome: human gut; feature: ankylosing spondylitis patient; material... | reverse complement strand
GTCTTTACGACCCTTTCTGTGAAAAATGCGTTTGGAGCGCTCCGCAGAGCGCGACAAACGCCCTATATCAAAAGAAGTTTCCGCTATATTTGCCCAGAGCGCAAGCGGAGGGCATTTTTGATATTCCCCCTCTCCCGCTGGACTTTAAAATGTGTTATACTGGGGGAAAACGATGCACACAGGAGAGATGACCATGCAATATAAGATTCTGGCAAGCGATTACGACAACACGCTGATGCCCTTTGGCGAAGCAAAGCCCCGCCCGGCGGTGGTAAAGGCGGTAAAAAAGCTGCAAGCCGCCGGGGGTAAGTTTGTGCTCAGCACCGGCCGCTCCTACCCGGGCATCCGGGATAAAAACCAGCTGGGCGGCATCCGGTACGACTACGCCATTACCTGCAACGGCGCCTGCGTGGTGGACAGGCAGGGCAACGTAATAGCCGAACATCCGCTTACCAGCGAGGAAATGTATGTGCTGGTGGATTTTTGTGAGGATTATAACTACCCGCTGCAATTCAACTTCCGGGATGCCTATTACGCCTACTGCGAGTACGAGTATCTGCACACCGGCTATCAGATGATGAACAGCCCCGGGCTGGACTGCGTGGACGGAGAAGATCAGGACAGGCATCTGGTGGATATGCCCCACGCCGCCTTTGCCGCCATGCCGCCGCAGGAAGTGGAGCGCTTCCACGAAAAATACGGCTACCTTGGCCTGCACTGGATGCAGACGGGCGCGCAGAACGCGGATGGCTACTGCTACTACGATATCGTACGCGGCGGCATGGATAAGGGCGTAGGGCTTGCCGACCTGTGTGCACAGATGGGGCTTACGCTGGCGGATGCCGTGGCTGTGGGCGATTCTGCCAACGATGTGGGGATGCTGAAAGTCGCGGGCCTGAGTGCCTGCATGGCAAACGGCACCCCGGACGCCAAGGCCGCTGCCGACCGGATCATCGGGGACGTGCGGGAGGACGGCGTGGCGGCGCTGATCGAGGAGCTGTGGTTCGACGGCCCCCGCGCGGAGCCCTCCGGCAAGGACTTTGGCTCTGCATGGGGCAATATTGAAAGTGCAGGCGGCAGCTTATGAGCTTTGCACCGGTGTACGATGACCGCAGTCGGGCGCTGATCTTGGGCACATGGCCCAGCCCCAAAAGCCGGGAGATGGCCTTTTACTACGGCCACCCGCAAAACCGGTTCTGGCCGCTGCTGGCGGCGCTGACCGGGGAGCCGCTGCCCGCGCGGGAGGATATCGCCGCCAAAAAGCAGCTGCTTTTGCGCCACAGGCTGGCGCTGTGGGATACGCTGGAAAGCTGTACGATCACCGGCGCATCGGATGCCTCCATCCGGGATGTGGTGCCCAACGATATCGCCGGGCTGCTGCGCAAAGCACCCATCCGGGCGGTGTTCTGCAACGGTGCCACAGCTTACCGTATCTACACAAAATATCAGCAGCCGCTTACCGGCATCCCGGCTGTCCGTCTGCCAAGTACAAGCCCCGCCAACGCCGCCTGCAGCCCCGCCCGGCTGGAGGAACTTTGGGGCGCTGCGCTGGCGGACTGGATCGTAAAATGATGACAAGGCTGTAAATTCTTTTGCGGGATACTTGCGTTTTTTTGCGGACGTTGTATTATGGATATCATAAGGGGCGCACTGCCCCGGACAAGGAGAAATGACCATGAGCAAGATCATCCGCACCCAAAAGCCCAGCGTGCTGCCTTTTTACGCCATGGCGCTGGTGTTCGTGGTACTGTGCGCGGTGCTGCCGGTATACAAATTATGGGCACTGCTGGTGGCGCTGGGCGGTGCCGCCGTGGCCTTTGGCGTGGCACAAAAAACCTGCCCGCCCCGGGTGGTGGAGCACGAGGTACCCTTCCACACCGGTGTGGAGGATGTGGACCAGATGCTGACCGATATCCAGCAGAAGCTGGACACCCTGCACGCGCTGAACGAGGCTTTGCCCGACCCGCAGCTGTCTGCCGCCATGACCCGCATGGAAAAGGCGGGACGCTCCATCGTGGAAGCGGTGGAAGCAAACCCCGCCAAGGCAAAGCAGGTGCGCCGGTTTGCCAACTACTATCTGCCGGACGCCGTAAACGTTCTGCAGCAGTACGCAAAGCTTGCAAAGCAGGGTGTGCGGGGCGAGAACGCCGCCGCCATCCGCGCCGAGGTGGAGCACAACGCCGCCTCCATTGCCACGGCTTTTGAAAACCAGCTGGATGCCCTGTACGCGGCAGAGAGCATGGACCTGTCCGCAGACCTGACCGTTTTGCAGAATATGCTGAAAGGGCAGGGTCTGAGCAAGTAAAAACGGAACATTCCCTCGGGATTTTGAAAGGAAGGAATCACTTATGGCTGACAATACTCTGAACTTTGATCTGGATGCCCCCGCAGTGCCCACCCTGACGCTGGACCCCACCCCCGCTGCTGTGCCGCAGGAGGAAAAGCCCGCCGCTGCCCCTGCCCCGGAGGCACAGGTGAACCTGACCCCCGAGGAGCAGGCCATGGTGGATCAGTTTGCCCAGAAGATCGATATCACCAACAGCCAGCAGGTGCTGCAGTACGGCTCTGCCTGCCAGAAGAAGATCGGCGATTTCTCCGAAGCAGCCCTCTCCAAGGTGTCCACCAAGGATCTGGGCGAGGTGGGCGATATGATCACCGACCTCATTGGCGAGTTGAAGAGCTTTGACGCTAACGAGGAGCAGCAGAAGGGCATCATGGGCTTCTTCAAGAAAAAGACCAGCCAGCTGGATGCCCTCAAGACCAAGTACGACAAGACCGAGACCAACGTGGAAAAGATCCAGTCCATGCTGGAAGCCCATCAGGTGCAGCTGCTCAAGGATATCGCCATGCTGGACAAGATGTATGAGCTGAACATGGCCTACTTCAAGGAGCTGAGCATGTATATCCTTGCCGGCAAGAAAAAGCTGGCCGATGTGCGTGCCAACGAACTGCAGCATGCTATGGATAAGGCCAAGGTCTCCGGTCTGCCGGAGGATGCACAGGCCGCCCGTGACCTTGCGGACCAGTGCGAGCGCTTTGAGAAAAAGCTGTATGATCTGGAACTGACCCGAAACATCAGCTTGCAGATGGGCCCCCAGATCCGTCTGCTGCAGAACAACAACACCATGATGGCAGAAAAGATCCAGTCTACCATCGTGAACACCATCCCTCTGTGGAAGAACCAAATGGTGCTGGCACTGGGTCTGGCACACAGCCAGCAGGCCATGCAGGCCGAGCGCGCCGTGACCAACATGACCAACGACCTGCTGAAGAAGAACGCCGAGGCGCTGAAGCTGGGCACCATCGAGACCGCCAAGGAGAGCCAGCGCGGCATCGTGGATATCGAGACTTTGCAGCAGACCAACAAGAGCCTGATCGAGACGCTGGACGAGCTGAACAAGATCCAGAGCGAGGGCCGCGCAAAGCGCGCCGCCGCCGAGCAGGAGCTGACCCGCATCGAGGACGAACTGAAAACCAAAATGATGGAGATCCGGAGCTGAAATGGCAAACGCTGATTTTTCTCAGAACAAACAAACCGCTCCCGGCGGCTTTGACGCGGGCAGCTACCGCGAAAAGGCAAAGCCGGAGCAGGCCGTAAGGCTGACGCCCCGCCAGCAGAAGCTGGCCGCACTGGAAGCAAAGCTGCCCGCAGCGTTTTCCACCCGGGCGGCGGCGCTGGCCTTGAGCGTGGTGGTGATGCTGGCCGCTTTTTTCGGCTTTGGCAGCGCCAAGCTGCGCGGCAAGTACAACACTGCCCGTCAGTGGTTCACCGCAGGGGTCGCCGCCGACAACGGTTATAACCTGAGCGAGGAGCTGACCACCCGGGAGAATACGGCGGCGAATATTCTGACCACTGCCTCCAACACCCTTGGTGCAGACAGCGCCGAGGTGCTGGCTGCACAGACGGCTCTGAACGATTTCTCCGCTTGTCTGCAGGCGGTGCAGAACGGCGGCAAAAGCCAGTCGCTGACCGCGCTGCCCTATTATCAGGGCAGCGCGATGCACGCGCTGTATCAGGCCGACCAGGCACTGGACGCCGCCATCGACCAGCTGTATGCAAAGTTGCAGGAGCAGGCCGCTGACCCCATGAAGATGGGTGCGGTGCAGGGACAGTACGGCCAGTTCAACAGCGCAGCCACCATCATTGGTACTTTGCAGTACAATACGGCGGTGTATGAATATCAGAATGAAGTCGGCGGCTTCCCGGCCAGTGTGCTGGGCGCTTTGTCCGGCGTGAAGGAGGTTGAGCCCTTCGCATGAAAAACTTTGCAAAACGCATCAGCGCACTGGTGCTGGCCGTGGTGGTCAGTGCGGCAGTGCTGTGCCCGGCGGCCTTTGCCGCCCAGCTGCCCAACCTGCCCAAGGATCAGTGCGTGGTGGATGGTGCCGGTGTGCTGAGCAGCAGCACCGTGCAGACCATCACCGAACTGAACGCCCAGTTGGAATCCAGCTGCAGCGGCGCGCAGATCGGTGTACTGACAGTAGAATACACGGGCAATGATTCCACGGAGGATTACGCCACACAGGCTTTCAACGCGTGGGGCATCGGTTCGTCCTCCAACAATAATGGCGTGCTGATTCTGCTGGTGATGGAGTCGGCGCAGTACGCGGACGGCGACTACTACCTGACCTATGGCGATGGCTTCCGCAACACCACGCTGGCAAAGCAGTCCAGCGCCATCGCCCAGACCATGGAGAACCAGTTCGCCGCAAAGGATTATGACGGCGCGGTGACCACCTGTGCCCGCAACGTGGCAAACACCATCGCGGATATTTACGGGGTCAGCCTTTCCGGCGGCACCGGTAACGGCGGCACCGTGCAGCCCGGCTATCAGGGCGGGCAGAGCAGCGGCGGCAGCACTCTGACCGACATCCTGACCCTTGTGGTCAGCGTTGTGCTGCTTATTGTCATCATCCGGTCGGTGGCCTATGTTTTTGCCAGCCCCTGCGGTTGGCTGTGGTGCTTCGGTGGGCCGCGGCCTCCCCGCAGACGTCGCGGCCCGCCGCCGCCCCCGCCGGGCGGCTTCTACGGCGGCTTTGGCGGCATGGGCGGCGGCTCCTTCGGGGGCGGTGCCGGGCGCGGCGGTTTCGGCGGCGGCAGCTTTGGCGGCGGCTTCGGTGGCATGGGCAGCGGTTCCAGCCATGGCGGCGGTGGTGGCCGTGGGCGGTAATGAGAATAAAAAGAGAAAGGCGGTGGCTTTACCACTGCCTTTCTCTTTTTTACGCCTTTTATCGTGAATGGAATTCATTTGACAAAACAATTTTTGTAACTTATACTGGATGACATCACGAAAAATAAAGGAAGTATCTGTCATGCTGACTCTGGATAAGATCTACCACGCCGCCTTTGTACTGAAGGACGTAGCGCGCAAGACCGACCTCATCGAAGCCCCCAAGCTGTCCAAGGACTGCCAGCTGTACCTTAAGACCGAGAACCTGCAGGCCACCGGCAGCTTTAAGGTGCGAGGCGCTTACTATAAAATCAGCCAGCTTTCTGAGGAGGAGAGCGCCAAGGGCGTCATTGCCTGCTCTGCGGGCAACCATGCGCAGGGGGTGGCGCTGGCGGCTACCCGGCGCGGCATCCGCAGCATCGTCTGTATGCCGGACGGCGCACCCCTGATGAAGGTGGAAAACACCAAAAATCTGGGCGCGGAGGTCTGTCTTGTGCCCGGCACCTACGACGAAGCCCACGACAAGGCCGTGCAGCTGCAAAAGGAGTACGACATGACCTTTATCCACCCCTACGATGACGAGCAGGTCATCGCCGGGCAGGGTACCATCGGCTTGGAGATCCTTGACCAGCTGCCGGATGTGGACGCTGTGGTGGTGCCGGTGGGCGGCGGCGGACTGATTTCCGGTATTGCCTTTGCCATCAAGACCCTGCGCCCGGAGGTCAAGGTGTACGGCGTACAGGCCGAGGGTGCCCCCAGTATGTACCGCAGCCTGCACGAGCACAAGTACCAGACCCTGAAATCTGCTTCCACCTTTGCGGACGGTATTCAGGTCAAGACCCCGGGCGAGCTGACCTATCAGCTATGCGAGCAGTATGTGGACGATATCGTTACCGTGACCGAGGACGAGACGGCGGCGGCCATTCTCTCCCTGATGGAGAACCAGAAGCTGGTGGCTGAGGGTGCAGGCGCTGTGCCGGTGGCAGCAGTACTGTTCCACAAGCTGCCGGTGGAGGGCAAAAAGGTGGCCTGCGTCATCTCCGGCGGCAACATTGATGTGAACATCCTGAACCGCGTCATCACCCGCGGTCTTGTGATGAGCGGCCGCAAGGCAAACCTGACCATCGCGCTGGAGGACAAGCCCGGCCAGCTGAAAAAGGTGGCCGAGGTGGTATCCCGCTGCGGCAGCAATGTGGTGTCGGTGCAGCATGACGGCTCCGACCCCAATATGCCCATCTCCAGCTGCTTCCTCAAGCTGACGCTGGAGACCCGCGATGCCGCCCAGATCGAGCAGATCCGCACCGAGCTGACCAAGGCCGGTTTCCAGCTGGTCACCGAGCGGGTGTAAACTTCATCGTTTGCAAGAGTGAAAGCCTTCCCCCGGACGGGGAAGGTGGATGCGAACGTAGTGAGCAGACGGATGAGGGCGCAGGCAAGCAGCAGCTTACGGGAAATTACCCCCTCGTCTGGCTCTATCCGAAGAAAAAAGCGAATTTGTTCTAAACTTGATGTAATATAAAGGAGAAAATATACTATGAAAGTCGTATCTACCGCCAACGCACCTGCCGCCATCGGCCCTTACAGTCAGGCACTGGATCTGGGCAACATGGTGTTTGTTTCCGGGCAGATCCCGGTAGACCCCGCCACCGGCACCATGGCCGATACCGTGGAGCAGCAGGCCGCCCAGAGCCTTGCTAACCTGAAGGCGATTCTGGCCGAGGCGGGGCTTTCCATGAACAACGTGGTCAAGACGGTGATCTTTCTGGCCGATATCAACGATTTTGCCGCAGTGAACGCAGAGTACGCCAAGGCCTTTGCCGAGCCGTTCCCCGCCCGCAGCTGCGTGCAGGTGGCAGCCATCCCCAAGGGCGCAAAGCTGGAGATCGAGTGCATCGCCGTGCGGGACTGAGCGAAAAATAAGACAAGAAAAGCGGGACACCGGAGCATCTGCGGATGCTTTGGTGTCCCGTTTTTGATAACGTTTAAAACTGGTGCATTTACTTCTGCACACCGGCCTCGCATTGCTCGATGAACTGCTTGGCCACCCGGGGGCTGCGGCCGCCGGCACGCAGGGCAAAGGCCTCGGCCTTGAGCAGCAGCTGCTCGGTGGGCATCTGGATGTTGTGCTGCTTTGCCAGCTCCTCCAGAATGGTCTCGAACCGTGCCTTCTCCGGCCGCTGGAAGGTGACCGTAAGGCCGAACCGGGCGGAAAGGCTCATCAACTCCTGCCGGGTGTCGGCTTCATGGATGTCGTCGCCGGTGCGGTCCGAGAGGGTTTCCTTGATGAGGTGGCGGCGGTTGGAGGTGGCGTACACCGCAATGTTCTGAGCGCGTCCGCCTACGCTGCCCTCCAAGATGGCCTTCAAGGCGGCAAAGTTGTCGTCGTTGGCGGTAAAGCTCAGATCGTCGATGAACAAAATGAACTTGAGCGGGTTTGCCGCCAGCTTGTCCATCAGGTCGGGGATCTGATACAGCTGGTTCTTTTTTACCTCTACCAGCCGCAGTCCCTCGGGCGCAAACTCGTTGGCAATGGCCTTTACCGCGCTGGATTTGCCGGTACCGGCGTCACCGTACAGCAGCACATTGTTGGCGGGCATCCCGGCTAGCAGTGCCTTTGTGTTGGCGATCACCTTTTCCCGCTCCTTCTCGTAGCCGGGCAGCTCGGAAAGGCGCTGCGGGTCGGGGTATTTTACCGGCACAAGCTGGCCGTTCTCCACCGTGAATACATGGTGCTTTGCAAACATACCGTAGCCCTTTTTGCCCACCTCGCTCATGCGCTGGGCGTAGGCGGCGGCAAGGTCGAGCTCACAGGTCTGCCACCGGGGCAGGAAAGCCAGTTCCGGCCGCTGCGCCTGCTCCGAGTAGGCGGTCTGGAACAGCTCGTCCAGCGTCAGCCCGCACAGCTGCTGCAAAAACTGCAGCTCGCTGTCCAAGGCGCTTTGCAGCAGCGCGTCCAGCTGCCCGGCAGCGGCCTGCCGCACGCAGATGGTCTCGGCCTCCAGCACAGCATTGCTCAGGTAGCTGCCCCAGTTGGTGGTGTACTCGAACAAAGCGGCCTCAAAGGCGGCTACGGCATCGCATACCGGGCCGTAGGAGGAGCAGCCCGCCTCCATGCGGTCGGTCAGGTCTAAAAGCTTTGCCACAACAGGGTCGTTCAGCAGGGCGCGGAACACAACAAGCCCATGCAGATGGGCATTCCATTCTCTTAATTTCATAGGTCGATCCCTTTTCCTCTCCAATAGCACATACCCTACAAAACGCAGGTACGCGGATATCAAAAGTATACAGCGGTTCGGGCGGGGATGCAAGGGGTGTTAAAAATGCTTCATCTTTGGGCTGATTCAGGTTACAAATTGTCGATTGACAAAAGCCCGGTTTATAGTATAATTTACATCAACAAATGCGCAGATGGGAAAAAGTACCACACGATCCCCACTGTTCAGAGAGCTGCCGTCTGGTGCAAGGCAGTCAGCGTTTCGTGCGGAAAATCATCCCGGAGCAGCCTGCCCAACGGGTGCAAACCCCTGTAAGCAGCGCCGGTTGCAGCCGTTACCGTGCAGGGCTTTGTTGGAAGCCCGTGAGAGGGTGTGCACAGCACGCCAACGAGAGTGGTACCGCAGAGAGCTTGATGTTACAAGGTCTTTGTCTCTTGAAGAAAGCAGGGGACAAGGGCTTTTTCTTTTTCAAAAGCTCTCCCTGAGGGAATGGATAAGAAGTGGAACAGGAATAGGAGCAACACCATGCAGTTGAATGGTTCTCAGATCTTTGTAGAGGTCCTGTGCGAGCAGGGAGTGGACACTCTTTTTGGCTACCCCGGCGGCGCTGTGCTGAACCTTTACGACGAGCTGTATAAGAATGCCGACCGCATCACCCATGTGCTTACCGCCCACGAGCAGGGCGCAGCCCATGCAGCGGACGGCTACGCCCGCGCCACCGGCCGCACCGGCGTGGTGCTGGCCACCAGCGGCCCGGGTGCCACCAATCTGGTCACCGGCATTGCAACCGCCTATATGGACTCGGTGCCCATGGTGGCCTTTACCGGCAACGTGCCCACCAGCAGTATCGGCAAAGACGGCTTTCAGGAAGCTTACATCGAGGGCATTACGGTGCCCATCACAAAGCATAACTTCACGGTGCGCCGGGTAGAGGACTTGGCTGACACCATGCGGGCAGCCTTCCGCATTGCGCAGAGCGGCCGCAAGGGCCCGGTGCTGGTGGATATCCCCAAGGACGTGACCGCAGCAGTGTGCGAGTTCACCCCCAAGCAGCCGGAGCCCATCCGCACCGTAACTACCTATAATGAGGAGCAGGTGCACTGGGCGGCAGACCTCATCAACGCCGCACAGCGCCCGCTGGTGTACTTTGGCGGCGGCGTGCGCAGCGCAGCCAGCTGCCAGCCGCTGCGGGATCTGCTGCACAAGGCGGAGATCCCCGCCACCTACACCCTGATGGCCGCAGGCGTTGTGCCCTATGGCGACCCGATGAATCTGGGCATGCTGGGGATGCACGGCTGCTACACCTCCAACCGGGCGGTGGCAGAGTGCGATGTGCTCATCGCGGTGGGTACCCGCTTCTCCGACCGTGTGGCGCTGAACCCCAAGACCTTTGCCAAAAACGCCACCATCATCCAGATCGACATTGACGCCAGCGAGCTGGGCAAGAACGTGGACGTGAATCTTTCCATCGTGGGCGATGCAGCCTATGTGCTGAACGCCATGCTGCCCCAGATCAAGCCCGCCAAGCACCCGGACTGGATGACGATGATCCAGAGCTGGCAGGCACAGGATTACCATCCTGTGTCCGACCCCACCCGGCTGATGCCCCATCAGGTCATCGGCGAGGTGTGCAACCAGTGCGGCCCCGACGCCGTGTATGTTACCGATGTGGGTCAACACCAGATGTGGGCGGCGCAGTACCTGCGCCACACCAAGAGCCGTGGCTTTATCACCAGCGGCGGCCTTGGCACCATGGGCTTTGGCTACGGCGCTGCCATTGGTGCCCAGATGGCACTGGGACGCCAGCAGCGTGTGGTGATGTTTACCGGTGACGCCTCCTTCCACATGAACCTGAACGAAGCCTGCACCGCCGTCAGCTACGAGCTGCCCATCATCACGGTCATCTTCAATAACTCGGTGCTGGGCATGGTGCGCCAGTGGCAGACCAGCTTTTACGGCAAGCGTTACAGCCAGACCGACCCCCACCGCAAGACCGATTTTGTCAAGCTGGCAGACGGCTTTGGCCTGAAGGGCTACCGCTGCACCAATCTGCCGGAGTTTCAGGAAGCCTTTGCAGATGCCTTGCAGCAGAAAGGCCCCACTTGGATCGAGTGCATCATTGACAAGGACGAAAAGGTGCTGCCCATGATCCCCGGCGGCGGCGATATCAACGACATCATCATGGAATAAGGAGGACACAGCATCATGAAATCTGATCAGCGCAGGGTCATCAGCCTGCTGGTGGACAACCAGAGCGGCGTTCTGGCCCGGGTGTCCAGCCTGTTCTGCCGCCGCGGCTTCAATATCGACAGCCTTACGGTGTCCGCCACCAACGACCCGGCAGTCAGCCGCATCACAGTGACCATTACCAGCGATGAAAAGGCCTTGCAGCAGCTGGTATTGCAGACCGAGCGGCTGGAAGTCACCCGGCAGGTGTTCGTGCTGGACAGCGAAAAAGCGCTGGAGCGGGAGCTGCTGCTGCTCAAGGTGGAATCGGACGTGCACAACCGCACAGAGCTGCGGGAGATCGCCTGCATCTACAAGGCAAAGATCATCGATCTTTCCCCGGACAGCATGGTGTTTGAGTTGATCGGCCGGCCGGACAAGCTGGACGCATTTTTGAAAATGTTCGAGGGCTACAACATCCTTGAGCAGTGCCGCACCGGCGTTACTGCACTGGAGCGCGGCGGGATGCACCAGCATATCCAGAAGCCGCCGCAGGAGGTGCGCTCCGTCCAGCTGCCCCCGCCGGGCGCAAGACGGGCATAATTACATTGCTTTTCCGCTCAGGGTGAGCGAAAGATAGAACAGAGCATACAAGACCGGAAGATAAACCAACCAGTTAATGTAAAAGGAGACTAACGATTATGGCTATCAAGAAATACTACGATTCCGACTGCAACCTCGGCGTGCTGGACGGCAAGACCGTCGCTGTCATCGGCTTCGGCAGCCAGGGTCATGCACACTCTGAGAATCTGGCTGAGAGCGGCGTCAACGTTGTGGTCGGCCTGCGCAAGGGTTCTGCTCACTGGGCAAAGGCTTCTGAGTTCGCTGCCACCCATGACAACTTCAAGGTCATGGAGGTGGAAGAGGCTGCCAAGGCCGGCGATGTTGTCATGATGCTGGTGCCCGATGAGCTGTGCGCCGATATCTACAACACCCAGGTTGCTCCCTACATGACCGAGGGCAAGGCACTGGCCTTTGCACACGGCTTCAACATCCACTTCAAGACCATCACCGCGCCCAAGAACGTGGACGTCATCATGATCGCTCCCAAGGGCCCCGGCCACATCGTGCGCCGCCTGTACACCGAGGGCGAGGGCTGCCCCTCTCTGATCTGCGTGGAGCAGGACTACACCGGTAAGGCCAAGGATATCGCACTGGCTTATGCTTCCGGCATCGGCGCAGGCCGTGCAGGCATTCTGCAGACCACCTTCAAGGAGGAGACCGAGACCGATCTGTTCGGCGAGCAGGCCGTGCTGTGCGGCGGTGTTTCCGAGCTGATCCACGCCGGCTTCGATACGCTGGTGGAGGCCGGCTACGAGCCCGAGATGGCCTACTTTGAGACCTGCCACGAGATGAAGCTGATCGTTGACCTGATCAACGAGGGCGGCTTCTCCAAGATGCGCTACTCCATCTCCAACACTGCCGAGTACGGCGACTACCGCACCGGCAAGCGCCTGATTACCGAGGAGACCCGCAAGGAGATGAAGAAGGTTCTGACCGAGATCCAGGACGGCACCTTTGCTTCTGAGTTCCTGACCGAGATGAGCCCCAAGGGCGGCCGCAAGGTGCACTTCCTTGCCAAGCGCCGCATGGAGGCTGAGCTGCCCATCGAGAAGGTGGGTGCTGAGCTGCGCAGCATGATGAGCTGGCTGAAGAAGTAAGAGGAGAACCCTCTCAGACCGCTTTTCGGCGGTCAGCTCCCCCGAAAGGGGGAGTTTTTGTTGAAAAGGGAACCTTATAGCTCCTCCGCGAAACCTCTCCCTCTCGGGAGAGGTGGCACGGCGCAACCGTGACGGAGAGGGCTTTATCAGAAAAGAGGATTTGCAATGAGAAGTGACAACGTGACCAAGGGCTCGGAGCGCGCGCCCAACCGCAGCCTGTTTTATGCGCTGGGCTACACCCCGGAGGAACTGGAGCGCCCCCTCATCGGCGTGGTAAGCGCCTACAGCGAGATCGTGCCCGGACACATGAATCTGGATAAGATCGCCGAGGCTGTCAAGGCCGGTGTGCAGATGGCCGGTGGTACCCCCATCCTGATCCCCGCCATCGGTGTATGCGATGGCATCGCTATGGGTCATGTGGGCATGAAGTACTCTTTGGCCTCCCGTGAACTGATCTGCGACAGCGTGGAGACCATGCTGATGGCACACCAGCTGGACGGCCTTGTGCTGGTGCCCAACTGCGATAAGATCGTGCCCGGCATGGTGATGGCAGCGGTGCGCATGGATGTGCCCGCCGTGGTCTGCTCCGGCGGCCCCATGCTGGCCGGTACTTACGGCGGCGAGGAAGTGAGCCTTTCCAAGATGTTCGAGGCCGTGGGTGCCTATAAGGCCGGTATGATCACCGACGAGCAGCTGGAGGACTGCACCTGCAACTGCTGTCCCAGCTGCGGCAGCTGCTCCGGTATGTACACCGCCAACAGCATGAACTGCCTGTGCGAGGCCATCGGCATTGCCCTGCCCGGCAACGGCACCATCCCGGCTGTGTACTCCAAGCGTCTGCAGCTGGCAAAGCACGCCGGTATGGCCGTAATGGAGATGGTGCGCAAGGGCATCACCGCGCGCCAGATCATCAACGAGCGCTCCATCCGCAACGCACTGACCTGTGATATGGCGCTGGGCTGCTCCACCAACACGGTGCTGCACCTGCTGGCTATCGCCTACGAGGCCGGTGTGCCTATCGACCTGAAGCTGTTCAACGAGATCAGCGCCAAGACCCCCAACCTGTGCCATCTGGCACCGGCAGGTCCCACCCATATGCCGGATCTGTACGCAGCGGGCGGCATCCCGGCAGTACAGGCGGAGCTGGCCAAGAAGGGCCTGCTGGATCTGGATGTGCCCACCGTCACCGGCAAGACCCTTGGCGAGAATATCAAGGGTGCCCATATCCTGAACGAAAAGGCCATCCGTCCCATCGAGAACCCCTACTCTGAGACCGGCGGTCTGCAGATCCTGTGGGGCAACATTGCCCCGGACGGCTGCGTTGTCAAGCGCAGCGCTGTCGCCCCGGAGATGCAGCAGCATTCCGGCCCGGCGCGGGTGTTCAACAGCGAGGAGGAGGCCATTGCCGCCATCTACGCGGGCAAGATCGTCCCGGGCGATGTGGTGGTCATCCGCTACGAAGGCCCCAAGGGCGGCCCGGGCATGCGGGAGATGCTCAACCCCACCTCTGCGCTGGCAGGCATGAAGCTGGATAAGACGGTGGCCCTCATCACGGATGGCCGCTTCTCCGGCGCATCCCGCGGTGCTGCCATCGGCCATGTCAGCCCGGAGGCGGCCTCCGGCGGCCCCATCGGCCTGATCGAAGAAGGGGATACCATTTCCATTGATATCCCCAACGCCTCCATCACGCTGGAGGTCAGCGATGCAGTGCTGGCCGAGCGCAAGGCAAAGTACGTTGCGCCCGAGCCCAACATCAAGACCGGCTGGCTGAGCCGTTACGCCCGCATGGTCACCAGTGCAAATCTGGGTGCAGTGCTGAAATAAACGTAACGAAAGCGCCTGTTGTGCGGATGCACAACAGGCGCTTTTGTCACTCTCCGTATTTCATGAGCATGGCGCGGACGGTGAGGAAGATGATCTTCCAGTCCACCCAGAAGCTGCGCTCCTGGATGTATTTCATATCCAGCGCCACCCACTCGTCAAAGCTCATCTCGTTACGGTGGGGTGCGATTTGCCAGTAGCAGCTCAGTCCGGGGGTGACGTACAGCCGCTGGCGCTGGTAGTCGCTGTACAGCTCTACCTCCCGGGGCAGTGCGGGGCGCGGCCCCACGATGCTCATATCGCCCTGCAGCACGTTGAGCAGCTGTGGCAGCTCGTCCAGACTGGTCTTGCGCAGAAAACGTCCCACCCGGGTAATGCGGGGGTCGCCCTTGATCTTGAACACCGGGCCGTCCATCTGGTTCTGGCTCAGCAGCTCATTCAGCTGCTCCTCGGCGTCCGGGCACATGGTACGAAACTTATACAGCCAGAACAGCTTGCCGTCCCGTCCTACCCGCCGCTGCCGGAAAATAGCTCCGTCTCCGGGGCTGTCCAGCACGATGGCAAGGCTGATCAGCAGTGCCAGCGGCGCAAGCAGGATCAGCGCCAGCAGGGAGAATACGATGTCCTGTGCACGCCGCAGCACCCAGTAACGCCGGTGGCTGCGCAGCGTCTTTTCCCGGTCGATAGAAATTTGCGGGGCGGCGCTGATTGTTAACTCCATGCAATGACCCACTCCTGCCTGTAAAATGTGTAGAATCTTTACATTATTTTAACATAAAACAGGACGCAATTCAACCGGATGAAGCGCGGCGGGCGGGGGACAGTAAGCCTGCTGAAAAAAAGTGAAAAAAGGTGGTTGACAAAACCCTTTTCTCATGCTAAAATAAACAAGTCGTCCGGCGCACGGATGCACAACAACTGAATATGGGCGTGTTCCCGAGTGGCCAATGGGGACAGACTGTAAATCTGCTGCTTTCAGCTTCGGTGGTTCGAATC
>ENA-USUK01001849-USUK01001849.1-human-gut-metagenome-genome-assembly--contig:-NODE-1849-length-15169-cov-9.544659_pt1 | contig 15169 bp, 9 predicted proteins | sample MGYA00250062_ERZ773400 | MGnify/ENA primary metagenome ERZ773400 (study PRJEB29103, sample SAMN06111961) | human gut metagenome | biome: human gut; feature: ankylosing spondylitis patient; material... | reverse complement strand
GACTGAATTGTAGAATATTTAACGACGGAAGAGGCACTCCGGGGTAGACTTTCATGCCTGACGAAAGAGCAGATGGTGCTTTTTTGCAAAGCCTGTACCGAGCCACAGAAAATTTCTGCAGAAGAGATTATGGATGGAATGCAGTTATATAAATACATACTTGGAAGTTTTGAGAAAGTGAGTGACTGCTTTACTGTCTTTGAAGAGATTGCACAGGGTTTTAGCGGGATTGACGATGAGGCATTCCGGGCGGTTCAGAGCAAAAAAGGCTGGCTGATGAAGTGTATCAGCTTCTTTATCGATTATTATGAGATTGCGCCGCTGGAAATTTTGTATGAACTGTACAAATTGAAGGTGAAAGGCACGATCGAAGAAATGATCGGGATGCTGGAGGAAATGCCGGAGGACATCACAGAATCCTGCATTTTCCCGATGGAGAAACTGGGAATGCAGGACCTGCCGAAAGAGAATCCGCTTTATTCCGAGAGGGGCTTGTATGTACATCTTCCAGTTTTTGAGGGTGATGGACTCACTGCTTTGTTGAAACAGCAGCAGAATAAAAAATTCTATATTCCGTCTGCACAGCAGTTGGATGAAATCTGTCAGAAAGGGTATGAGGCAGGGGTACTGGCTTATAAGGAGCTGGAGTCCTATTTCATAAAAAAATTGGATGTGCCGTATGAGAAAGCGGCTAGATGGTGCTTTGAGACGTGGGCCAGCAGTTATGAAGGAAAATCACCGGCAGAACTGATGAATAAGATGCATGAAGAAGGGATTGTCTTCCAGAGCGAGCAGCAGATGGGCGAATTTTTAAGACTTCTCATGGATGCGTTCAACAATACGAGAACAAAAGAAAACCGCGGAAATAAACCGTGGGAATTAAGTGAGAGAGGTATGATCGGCGGCATGCCGGCGATGGTGCCGGAAATGTCCCAGCCAGCACCGGTAACCGCGAAAAAGGTGGAGAAGATTTATCCGAATGATCCGTGTCCTTGCGGATCTGGGAAGAAATATAAGAAGTGTTGTGGAAGAAATTAATACTCAGAGGTGAAATGAAAAATGCAGCAAGAGAGGAAAGAAATATCTGGCAAAGCTAATACGATCGCTGGTTTTTCCATCCCTCTGTATCTAGGCATCCTGGCGCTGGTGGTGGTCTGTATGTATATGGACTGTCTTCCGGCAGGCTTGGTCGGCGGCATGATTGCGCTGATGGTGCTGGGCGAGGGACTCAATTTTTTAGGAAATCATACACCGGTTGTGAAAACGTACCTGGGCGGCTCGGTCATCTGTATTCTGGGGGCGGCGGTCATCCAGGCACTGGGGCTGATTCCGGAGCAGACGCATGAGATCCTGGACAATTTTGTCAACAAAGAAGGATTTCTGGTCTTCTATATCTCAGCGCTGATCACAGGAAGTCTTTTCAATATCGACCGCGGGCTTCTGATCCGCGCAACGGTGAAACTGCTTCCGACAGCTGTCATATCGCTGGCAGTCGGCGTGATACTTTCAGGTCTGCTCGGTATGGTGATGGGGGAGAGTTTTCTGGAAGGCATCCTGTATATCGGTATTCCGATGACGAGCGGCGGCATGACGGCGGGAGCAGTGCCTCTGTCGGCAATGTATTCGTCGGTTCTGGGGACGGACGCCGGACAGATCCTGACGCGGATCGCACCGGCGACGGTGCTGGGAAATTGTGTGGCGATCATTTTTGGCGGTTTAGCCAATAATATCGGCGAGCGAAAGCCATCTCTGACCGGAAATGGCTGCCTTGTCAATGACGGTCACGAAGTGAAGAAACAGCCTCCGATGAAACCGACCTTCGCACTCTTATGTACGGGACTTATCATTTCGATGGCATTTTATGAACTGGGGGCGCTCTGCCATCATTTTATTTCGATTGTACCGACATATGCGTGGATGATTGTGGCAGTTGTGATTGTGAAGGGAACGGGAATCCTTTCAGATCGCCTGGAGGACGCGGCGAGAGAGTGGGGACAGTTCGCGATCCACAGCTGGACGGCGGCGGCGCTGACTGGAATCGGAGCGACGCTGATTGATTTAAAGACGATTCTGCACACCATCACTCCATTTTATCTGCTCAGTGTCGTGCTGATTGTCGGGGCGATCACACTGACCGCCGGACTGATCGGCATCAAGATGGGATTTTATCCGCTGGAATCATCGATCGCAGCGGGGATGTGTACGACGAACATGGGCGGTTCCGGAAATGTGGCGGTGCTCAGCAGTTCGAAACGGATGGAACTGCTTCCATTTGCACAGATTGTGACGCGCTCCTGCGGGGCACTGATGCTGACGATCGGGGGTGTGCTGATACAGCTGCTGGCGAGGTAGAAAAAGAACGGTGATTGACAGAGAAATGTACCTGATAGAGGGAAAATAAGTGGAAACAGAGAAATAGGGAAAAGCTGGGAGGTACGGCTTATGAACATATTCATTGCGATCATGCTGGTGTTTGCGGCAGCCGGTCTTGTGGATGAGATGCTGGGAGGAAAGCTGGGGCTGATGCCGAATTTTGAAAAGGGGCTTGCCACCATGGGCGGTCTGGCGATGTCCACGGTCGGATTTTTTGCGATCGGAGTTACATATGTGCAGACCCACGCGGAATCGATTGCAGAGGCGGCAAAGCATATGCCGTTTGATCCGGCGCTCATTCCAAGCTGCCTTCTGGCGCCGGATATGGGGGCGCTTGGCATGGCACAGAAGCTGGCGGCGACACCAGCGCTGGCGGCATTTACCGGTGCGATGGTAGCAGGCAGTCTGGGTATGACGGTCGGATACCAGCTGCCGGTTTTTCTGGCAGCCGTTCGAAAAGATGAAATAGGAGAGCTGATGCGGGGGTTCATCTTCGGACTGATTGCCATACCGTCTGGTCTGGCGGTCGGAGGTCTGATGCTGGGTCTGCCTGTCCGTCAGCTCTTTTTTAATATGATTCCGGTGCTGGTGCTGTGCGTGGTGCTGATTGCGGCATTTGTGTTGGTTCCGAAGCTGACGATGAAGATCATGATTTTCATCGGAAATGCGATCCGTATTTTTAGTTTTCTCCTGTTTGGTGTGGCGGTCTTCGGAATTTTCATGCCGAAGTATGCGGTTGTCGAGGATGCCTTGATTGAGGAAATGCTTTTTATGGTACTCCGCATGGTCATCGCAGCGTGCGGCGGTCTGGTGCTGTCGCAGGTGGCGTTAAAACGTCTCCAAAAGCCGATCCAGCGCATCGGGGCGATCCTGGGTATCAATGAGGAGGCAGTTGTCGGACTGTTCCTTTCCTTTATACAGAGCCTTGCGATGCTGCCATTGTTTTCCAAGATGGATAAGCGCGGGAAAGTATTAAATGCCGCTTTCTCTGTGGCAGGTGCCTATGTAGTAGGCGGTCAGATGACCCTTGTAGCGTCCCTGATACCGGGAAACTGGGTAACAGCCTATATGATCAGCAAGGTGCTGTCAGGCGGATTGGCAGTTGCCCTGGTGCGGGTTCTGGGAGTTGCTTCCTTCAACTTGATCCAGTCGTACTCTGCTGCTATCTCCAGTTCCCATTCCACATTTGCCACTACTTTGCAGGTGAATGTACCTCCCCGGAATGACAAAGGGTCTGATGAATAATCAAACAAAATATCGGGATCGGCCCCCAGTTGCTCTACGCTAATCTCTTGTTCCAATGTCGAGCCTGCACCCGACATTGATACTTTTACTGTTCCGGTGCGCTTGGGACCGTCTGTATTCTCGGTAAAAAACAAACGGAGATCACCATTCCCCTCTCCGGAGCTTTTTGATATAGTCAACCAGTCGCCTGTCGAGGTCACTTCGGCAGTCCATGTAGAGGTAGCCGTTACGTTGATTGTAAACGAACCGTCTACGTTACTCAACTTCACCTCATTCTTCGACACTTCCAGTTTGGCAGCTGTTGCACCCGCATTAGATTCGTCGTCCGAACTACATGCGCTCAACAATCCTACCAATAATATGAATAGAAAATATCTCATGTTTTATATCTTTATATTGTTAATACTCTATTGATTATTTAATCCAATGCGGGTCACCGATTCCATTAGTATATACTTCGGAGTTTTTATCGGTAATAGTGAAATCTCTACCAGCCACATCTTTGAAGAGTGTCTCCATAGGGAGAGCTGTTTCTACCGGTATTTCAGCGGTATCGACTCCCCAGTTAGCCACTACAAAGCCATTGGTGCGATAGTTATTCTCGAAAGTCTTGCTTGAGACGTTCCTTGTAGTAAACCAGGTTCCCTGCCCAGCTTCACAAACACCGCTAAAGAGATTATTACGGACAATCAGGTTGAATGAAGAAGTACTCTTCGGATTCAAGTCAAAGAAAGTCATTGCAGCAGGAGCCATACTCACAAATGTACAGTTCTCTACTGTTACATTCAGCTCTCCTGTCATCGCCCCCAAACCTGTTATCAATGCTTTTGTTAAGTTTTTGGCATGGAACGTTGAATTTTTAAACACAAAGTTATGTACAGGAGCATCTTGCTTGGTAGAAAGTCCGAACAACCCACTTAAAAGTGAATTCAAGCCAAAGAAACGACAATTCTCAATCACGATCTTATCAGCTATCTGTTTCTGGGGAGCATCTACTTCCTGATACCACATCGTCCGGACTAAATCACTTATCTCACAGTTTTTCCAAGAGAAAGTAGTTACATGGAAAGCCTGATTCTTAAACTTGAAGAAGTTATCATCTGTCACCTTTATCTTCAGATTCTCAAAATGGAAAGCTTCAATTATCGCATCAGCGCAGTTAATACTCATATTTCCCATTTCCATATAAGCCGGTTCTTCACCATCCTCCGGTAACTGTCCCATAATATAGAGGGCTTTTGGCATATCAGTCTGCCTACCCAAGTGATAGGTAGCTCCCGCTTTCAAGAAAAGTTTCACCTCGTTCACCGAAGCATCTGCCAGCATTGACTTACAGATTGATTCCAGATTCTCGTCAGGACTTACATATCTATACCCGTCAGGAATTCTCATCGGAGCTTCCGGATTGATATCTTCTTCGTTCCATCCTTCCGAAGCAATCGTAACAGTGTAATCCTGTATGACCGGCTCGTCTGCATTGTTCAGTGCAAACGCTACTTGCAAAGTATCATCAGGTAAAATAGAGAACGCCCCATCGATAGCTTTAGATTGGACCACCGTATTATCTTTATCCAGATAGTCGATACGCACGGACACTGTTCCACCTTCGCTTTGTGTTTGGAACAACACAAAGTCATCGGTGTAGTTCACTCCACCGGTTGTTGTTTCTTTCTCGCGTTGCACATCTGTCGGAGCTTTTACAAAAGTAGCATCTGATAGTTTATATCCTGATATTGGTGAAGAAACGACTGCGCGTAATTTCGAGTAGCTTTTATCCGATTTACGATCGGTAGACTTCAGACGAAGCACACCTGTACGATTGTACATACGCACACTAAGCGGTTCGTCGAACGGGGATTTATACGCCACCGGTGCCGAAATGGCATATTTTGTTTTAGCCGTCGGATCCTGATGTATCACAATATCATTCAGATTCTTCGGACTGGGAATAGAATCGGATTGTGTGGTAGAAATAATGTTATAACTCCCATTGGGCAACTGAAAGCGATAAAGCGACGAATAGTTGGCTACATACTCACCATCGGCTGTATAGATAAACAGGGGTTTGTTAGAGGCACCTGTGTTCACCGCCCACGGTTCGTCATCCAGAAACAGTTGTATCTCTTTTACTACCGAAGTGGCATATCGTTCTTCTTCCGAACAAGCTGTTATTCCCAACAGGAGCATTATTCCCGTCAGTGAATAGAATATATTTCTCATATAACTCCTGTTTTAAAATTCTGAAACTTCTATTGTAAACGGTTGAGTGGATGTACTCTTATACATGACTGTGCGTACCGAAGGCCACGGCTCGTCCAAGTAATTCTCATCCGTAATTTTCATATGTACGGTAGAACGCTTGGAAGACTCAAAGCCTATACCGGTATCAAGAGGGCTGATGATGCGATTCACCTCCTCGCCTCCTTTCAGATATACCACATCTATAGATGTTCTGGAATCTCCATTCACTGTGGGAAATGAATAAACCGAAGCTCCAAAGCCGGTAGAAAGATTAGTGGAGATGGTCACATTTTCTGTAATACATTCTTTACTCTTTACTTTATAGCCTATTGCCACATTCGTAAAAGTGACATTCAGCTGGTCAAAACGAGTGATAGCACTCAATTCCTCCTCCGTCTCTTTCGGCTGAAACACTGCTTGCCCGACTAAACATTTCAATTCTACGTTGAGCGAACTGACCGAGTTATCTGAAGTAAAGCCTACGACATCCGAAATATAAACCGGCTTTTGAATATGAGCATCCTGATAAACTACAACTTTGGAAAGACTATCTGTATCCACCAGATGATCGGCATTTGCCACGATGAAGGTTTGCAGATTTTCTCCTAAAGGAAGGTCGACTTTTAAATCTCCATTATTTAAAGGGAGATTTTTTCCATATACCATGGAATCTTGCAGGTAGACATAAACACCGACCTCTGTAATTCCATGTTCAGCAAAAGTTTCAAGACTAGCCCTACTGAAAGAAACGCCAACCGGTTGGGTTTCGGGCACATTGGGAAGTTGTTCATTCGGTTTCCATTCATCATCCATTTGCTGTGAACAAGAACAGCAAAGCAGAAATGACAGAAGAAATAAACTTGCTAGATGTTTCATAAATATTAGTTTATATATAATTTAAAGATATACAATTATTAAAAGAATAAAAATTCTATGCCCTTTTTCTTTAAAAGGCGGATCCAAGCCTAAGGAGGATTGGCTATTATAAGTGCTGGCTTCATGTTTCTCATTTGTTTAGATTTTCATTGTACATTAATGATGTTTTTCGCTAGAGTGATTTTTTTGTTCTTTCACCAGTGCAAAATTGAGGATTAAGCAAGAGAAGATAGAGTAAGATTTAGTAGAAAAGGAGTAAAAAACGGACTGGGGTAAAAAAGTGCCCCTCTGGTATAGCCATGCACAAAAAAGATATGCCCTTCAAATGTTATCATAAAACACCTGAAGGGCATATCATCTAAATTCTCCGCATTGAACGGGGAATTGCTGATTACCTATTTGTTCTGTGCATCGACTATATGTTGCACCAAACTATTCAAATATACCTCAAGATTCGTATATTGTCCATTCGGATCTTTCGTTTTTGTATTTCCATCTACGGGATTATTCGGATCAAGTCCGTTTTTTATTTCCCACTCATCAGGTATGCCATCACCGTCCGAATCTACCGGTGCCGAAAGACCTGCTATTGATAATTCCGGCCAGGGAGAATCGCCTGTGTCTTTGGGGCTATTGATAAATCCGGGTTTATTTCCTTCTCCGGTGAAAGTTGCCGTTCCTTTCCGGGTGTCGGAAATGATACGTTTGTCTACTTCATCACGATAATTACAGCAACCTGCATAGTTCATCACCTGTTCATAAGCCTTGTCAGCCGAATAAGTAGTGATTACTCCAAAATCAAGAGGTTCTTTCAGACGGATAGATTCTTTGGCATCTTCTGTCCAGAGGAAATCTACTTTTTCATCATTCTTCAACTGGGCATAGACTCCGTCCGTCCAGTTATCGGCAGTAACTTTGTTGTTACCTTCTATCTTATTTCCATCAATATAGAAAGTTCCCCATTTCTGCAGGTAAGGTTGAAAAGCCAAGTTCTTTTTGGGTTCTCCATCAACGTAAACATAAGCTTGCGGATAAACTCCGACTTTGGCAATACGATATTGCACCTGTTTGGAAGCCTGTTTTGTTGCCGGTCCCGGTTTATAATAGTTATTGACGATATTGACATGCTGATCTTCCCCGCCATAGCAACCGTTTCCAGCCCAGTTGTAGAAAACATTATTCCGGATATCAACACATTCGCCAAGAGCTAATGTAGAAGGACGAGGGCCCAGACGAGGCACGCGACTCTCACAGTGAGCGATCAGGTTATGGTGATAAGAAGCTTTATGTCCTCCCCAATTGCCTCCATATCCATGTGCCCCTTTTACATGAGTCGCTTTTCTTAATGCTTCAGAGCCAATACACCATTGTACCGTAGAGTTTTCCATACCATAAACGGAAAGACATTCATCTACACTCCAACTGACAGAGCAATGGTCTACCATAATATCTTTCTTATCACAGCCGCCCAACCCATCGGGTTCTTTCCCACTGGCTTCTCCGGGGCGGAAACGAAGAAAACGGATAATTACATTATTAGAATTAATAGAAAAGCCATAATCAGCCAGACAGATTCCTCCGGGAGAAGTCTGTCCTGCAATGGTGAGATGATCTTTCCCTGTTCGTAATTCCGATTTCAGATGAATCGTACCTGCCACATCAAAGACAATCGTTTTAGGTCCATTTTGTTTCAAAGCCCAACGTAAAGTCCCCTGCGAACCATCGTCTTCCAAAGAAGTCACATGATACACTTTACCACCACGGCCGCCTGTCGTGTATCTACCGTGTCCTTCAGCTCCGGGAAAAGAGATCACTCGATCTTCCCGGCCGCCTGTCTCCTGTTTTTCGGGTATGTCATAGGAAAAGGACATCATTCCTCCCGCAACCATTGCCAGCAGACAAACATAAACTAATTTTCTTTTCATTTCCTTATTCACATTATTAGATGATGGAAACAAAAGTAGTGGAAGCTTTTCATTCTGACATTCATTTTTTGACCGATATAGGGGAAAAATCAGTTTTTATGATAAGATTGAACAAATTTTAGATCCCCAGCCGCTCTTTTAATAACCGGTAACCGGAAAGACTTACTTTAAGTTTCACGCCAGTCTTCAATAACAACTGATAAGTTTCTTTTCCGAAAAGCTCGACCCGCGAAATTTGTGTTACGTTGACAATCGTAGAACGATGCACACGCACAAAAGTATCAGGAGACAGATGGGTCTCAAAATATTTCATAGTTTGTTCTTTCAGATATTCTCCGGTAGGGGTTATCAACATTACATAATCTCCACAGGCTTGTATGTAGATCAGTTCGTCTGTCTTTACCAGATGAATGCGGGAACCGTCTTTCACCGTAATGCGATCTATTAATTCTGTCTGTGGTTCTCCTTGTTGTTCGGTCACAGTTAGCTGATGTGCAGCCAATTCTTTATCCAGTTCCTGATTCTGTACTTCTTCTTTAGTTACGATCAGGCGATACCATAAAGTAATGGCAATCAAGGTTGGCAGCCCGAACAATAACCGGAAAGGTATGGTCTGCACAAAAGGAATATAGGATATGCCTACAATCCTCACCATGATATCACAGATCATAAAACTACCCGCCAGCCATAATAGGCTTCCAACGATTATCATGATTATATCCGTCTGGAACAACGAAACAAGACCGACCACAAACCAGGCCAAATAGGCTATGGCTGCCAGCCAACCAATTGTTGCCACTCCATCTACCAGAGCAGGAAGATAGTCGTTTCCGGTATATCCACAGACTAAAGCCACCTGTGTCGCAACCAGAATAAACGCCAGCACCAGCATCGGAATCCAGCGGAATGGATAATCTATTATCGGATGTGGTTTCATACGCTAGTCTTTAACTTCCAAGCCTCCGAAAGAAAGCGTTCCACGAATGACCAATATATTCTCCTTGTTTACATTCCCATTTTGCCAGCGTTTGTCATCACATCCTCCAAAGAAAGCATTGCATTTGAAGACGACTGTCCAATCCGACGGGACATAAATCTCAACTCCTCCCCAACTGCAATCCAAATCAATATAGGTTTCTCCCGGTGCAATATGGGTATGGCGAAGATCAATAGTCGTCCCCCCGAAAGAGGTACGAATCATGGCTCCTTTAAACAACTCATCAAGTACTACGTGACGTGCAGCTCCCCAGACATTCTCCGAACGCAAAAAGCCATCTACTGATTCCGATTGTTGTTGCTCACTCTCAAAGTTCATGCCGGGTCTACCCTGATGCATCTTCATCCATTGCCGACGATGTTCCATTGTATGCTGACGAGCCCATTGCGCCCTCTTATTTCTGCCGGGTTTGAAGATAAATAAAACACCTGCTATTATCAGAGCGAGGGGCCACACCATTGCCTGTGAATTTTCCGGTAACCAGGAAAGTCCTCCTATCAGAAAATAAACACCCGCCAGAAAAAGGATGATTCCACCGATGAAATGGCGGCGAATCATTGCATATATACCTAATAATATAAGGAGTGAATGCCAGGATACGATCAAATCAAATACTTCTGAAGTTATCCATCCCATATTACGGGCAAACAGTAGAATCCCGGAAAGGATAAAAAGCAAAGCTATCAGTATTTTACCGGAAAAGCCTGTAGCACGGGGAAAATTTTGTTTCTCTTCCATTGTTTCTATTATTAATTGATTAATGGTTCAAAGATACATCATTTCCCTATGCTTCCACAGGCTTTTCAGTTGATTTACGGTATAAATTCCGATGAATGCCGGATAAAAACCGGTGAAAAAATCAATTTATAAATCTCTGATTCGTATATTTGCCGGCCTTTAGAACACAAATAACACCCTTCAAAGCTAATAACTACACCTCGCAACAAACTAAAAAACAAAAAATACGAGGTGAAAAACAAATATTGCACATCACTATATCTTCATTCTCATACTTTTGTAGCGATGAATGAACTCTCATCGGGATTTTTATGAAATATCAAACAACAACCATTAATTAATAAACATGCAAAGAATGTCTAACAAAGTGAAAAACATGCGCTCCTTATTGCTAATACTATTTTCAGCAATATCGCTTAGCGTATCTGCGCAAACGATTACCGTAAAAGGTAACGTGAAAGACACCAGCGGAGAGCCTGTTATTGGAGCCTCTGTTGTAGAAAAAGGTAATACTACCAATGGTACGATTACAGATTTAGATGGTAATTTTTCTATTAAAGTTGATGGCAAAAAAACATTGGTTATTTCATACATAGGTATGAAAACTCAAGAAGTAGCCGTTCAAGGTAGAAAAACAATTAATGTACAAATGGTCGACGACTCGAAAGCTTTGGACGAAGTCGTAGTAATTGGTTACGGTACGGTCAATAAAAGAGATTTAACCGGTTCTGTAGCCTCTGTTAGTGCCAAAGACTTAGCTGCTATACCAGTAGCAAGTGCATCTGAAGCCCTTACCGGTAAACTTGCCGGAGTTAGTGTTACTACTACTGAAGGTTCTCCCGATGCAGATATAAAGATCCGTGTTCGCGGTGGTGGTTCACTATCACAGGATAACTCTCCTTTATATATTGTAGACGGTTTCCCTGTTTCAAGCATTAGTGATATCGCTCCCTCGGAAATTCAAAGCATCGACGTATTGAAAGATGCTTCTTCCACAGCCATTTATGGTGCCCGTGGTGCAAATGGTGTAATCATCATTACTACCAAGAGCGGAAAAGAAGGTAAAACGCAAGTAGACTTCGGTGCTTCTTTCGGTTTTAAACAGGTAACCAAACTGACTGAAGTCTTGAGTCCTTACGATTTCGTTGCTTATCAGCGTGAAATCGGTTCTCTGGATTATGGAAACTTTGCCGATATGGATATCTGGCGTTCTATTGATGGTACCGATTACCAAGACGAGATGTTCGGACGTACTGGAAACCAGCAACAATACAACATTAATGTAAGTGGCGGAACCAAGCAAATGACTTATAGTGTCAGCTATGCCCATAATGAAGAAAAAAGTATCATGCTTAATTCCGGCTTCAAAAAAGACAATGTAAATGCAAAAATTAAATCAGAACTGAATAAATGGATGACACTGGACTTTAACGCCCGGTTAAGTTACTCTACCATTGACGGTTTAGGTGGTGGTGCTGATACCAATGAATCCAATGCTGCCAATTCAACTGTGGCTAATGCTACCGTATTCCGTCCGGTTGATTCACTTAAATACAGTGATGACGACGAAGAAAACAGTTCGGCACAACAGAAATCTCCATTGGAACGTCTGCTTGCAACGGATAAAACCCGCAATACTTTCAACCAGAACTACAATGTAGGTTTAAACTGGAAACCATTCAAGAACTGGACATTCCGTTCCGAATTCGGATATGGATGGAAGTTTGACGATACAGAACAGTATTGGGGAGTAGATGCAGTATCTAATTCTAAATATGGATATAACGGTCAGCCACAAGCCTACCTGTTGAGAGAAAAGACGATGAGCTGGCGTAATGCCAACACATTGACCTATGATAACAAAAAACTGTTCAAAGGTCGTGATAAACTCAATGTATTGATCGGACATGAAGTAAGCAGCAGCCAAAGGAAATCAATAGAAAATGTATCTGTAGCTTTCCCTGTTACTATGAATTTCGATGATATGAAAGCAAATATGGGTTCGGGCAAAGCTTTAGCCAACCAATCTACCATTGCTGCAAAAGAAAACATATTATCATTCTTTGGTCGTGTGAACTATACTATGATGGATAAATACTTGCTTGCTGTTACAGTACGTGCAGACGGTTCGAGCAAGTTCGGTTCCGGAAATCGTTGGGGTGTTTTCCCGTCAGCAGCTTTGGCATGGCGTATCTCTGACGAGGCTTTCATGAGTAACACTCAAGACTGGCTGTCAGCTTTGAAACTACGTTTAAGCTTCGGTACTGCCGGTAACAACCGTATCAATTCCGGTTTGCTTTCCACCACTTACTCTTTGGGAGGTAATGATGCACGCAATCCTTTCTTCAACGGAGAAAGCACTACCATGTTGGAACATGGAACGAACTTATACAACCCCGATTTGAAGTGGGAAACAACAGTTACCCGTAACATCGGTATTGACTATGGATTCTGGAACAATCGTATCTCCGGTGCTATCGACTTTTACTGGAATACAACCAGAGACTTATTGATGCGTACTGAAATTCCTTCTCTCTCCGGATATAACTATCAGTACAAGAACTTCGGACAGACATCCAATAAAGGTGTAGAATTGTCTGTTAGTGCTGTTTTATTTGATAAAAAGAATTTCTCTTTGAACTTCAATGCCAACATTGCTTACAACCGCAACCGCATTGATAAACTGAATACAGACTCTCCCTGGCAAAGTAGTAACTGGTCAGGTAGTACAATGGCCAAATACGAAGACTTCCGCGTAGAGAAAGGCGGACGTTTGGGTGAAGTTTGGGGATATAAGACAAACGGTTATTATACTGTATATGATCCTGTCACCAACCCTACCGGCGAACTGGTTTGGGCAGGTAGCGAATGGGGATTAAAAGACGGAATGCAAGATAACAGTCCTACTATCACCGGTGGTAAATACTATCCGGGTGGTTTGAAACTGGAATGTGATAAAGATGGTAACCCTCTCAAACAACGTTTGGGTAACACTATCGCTCCTACAACCGGTGGTTTTGGATTCGATGGTCGCGTAGGTAATTTCGACTTCAATGTATTCTTCAACTACTCTCTCGGAAATGTAATTGTCAATGGAACAAAACTGGCAGCTTCTTTCCGTTCAGGTTCAAGAACCGGTTATAACTTAAACAATGATTTCAGACTGTCTAACCGTTACACATGGATTGATCCGGAAACTGGTTTGAACCTGTCGTCCAGCTCTACAGATGTCCTTAATACCTATGGAGACATGACAACAGCAGGATTACGTCTGAATGAAATAAACGCTAACGCCAATATGTACAATCCGGCCAGCGCTACTACCATGCAGCTGACTGATTATGCAGTAGAAAAAGCCTCATTCCTGCGTTTGAATAACATTACTATCGGATACTCTCTTCCGAAAACAATTGTAAGGAGAGCGTTTATGCAGAATGTGAGAATCTATCTGACAGGATATAACCTGTTCTGTTGGACTAACTACAGCGGAGCAGACCCTGAAGTCGATACAAGCAGTAAGAAAAATGCGATGACTCCGGGTATAGATTACGCCGCTTATCCTAAGAGCCGCACATTTGTGGGTGGTATTAACGTTACATTCTAATTAAAACATTAAACAGATTGATCGTATGAAAATATATAAGACATTATTCCTGGGGCTGGGGTTAATTGCCCTGTCTTCCTGTTCGGACTTCCTGAATCAGACCTCACCGTCTGAATTGGATAATGAATCAACTTTTAATAATGCCTATTATACAGAATTGGCACTTAATAAAGTTTACGGCAGCCTGACGCAAGACCAGACTTATTCTAACTTCCTACCTATCATTGCCGGAACCAATACCGACTGTGAACTGATTGACGGTTTGGGTACGGATGCAAGCAACACGTCCAGCGAACGTGGTAATATGAACTACAACGCTAATCCGGGATGGTCACAACTTTCCAAAGTATGGGATGCCATGTACGGAGTAATCGAGAATGCGAATCTGGTAGTAGATGGTATAAACAATAGCCAACTGATACAACAAGCAGGAGCAACCCGTACCAGCATGATGAGATTCCGTGCAGAAGCGATGACATTGCGTGCGATGATTTATTTCGATCTGATCCGCTTGTTCGGTGATATTCCTTTCAAAACAGAATCTTCCAACAGCGACCTGTCTAATGTTTACATTGGAAAGGCAGATCGTGACGATATCATGGATGAATTGATAATTGAACTCGAGGAAGCTATCGGATATTTACCTTGGGCTGGTGAAGACGGTTATACAACCGAACATGTAAGCAAAGGCTATGCTCACGCTCTCTTGGCTAACATTGCAATGACACGTGCCGGATATGCTATCCGCGAACAAGCTAAAGACGGATATATCACCGGAGATAACAGTGACGCTACTTATCCTACTCAACGTTGCAGCGATACCAAACGTAGAGAACTATTCGAATTGGCCGAAAAACATCTGGCAGCTGTTGTCAGTTCAGGAAAACATAAACTGAATCCTTCTGTAGAAGAATACTGGCGTTTAATAAATATCGGACAACTAGATCAGACTTATCAAGAAAACCTGTTCGAGATTCCAATGGGACTAAACAAAAGTGGTGAGCTGGGATATACTATCGGATATCGTATAAACGGTGCCAGTTCCCTATTCGGTCCGAAAGGTAACTCATCCGGTAAGTTGAAACTGACTGCTCCTTATTATCTGTCATTTGGCGAAGGAGATATCCGCCGCGATCTGACTTGTGCTATTTCACAACTTTCTACAGACAA
>ENA-USUK01001846-USUK01001846.1-human-gut-metagenome-genome-assembly--contig:-NODE-1846-length-15183-cov-10.561830_pt1 | contig 15183 bp, 10 predicted proteins | sample MGYA00250062_ERZ773400 | MGnify/ENA primary metagenome ERZ773400 (study PRJEB29103, sample SAMN06111961) | human gut metagenome | biome: human gut; feature: ankylosing spondylitis patient; material... | reverse complement strand
CTTAATTACTCTAGAAAAATGAACAGAAATGAAATCGGTGTGAATGCCGGTAAGGTTTGGCAACTGCTTAGCAATAATGAGAAGTGGAGCTATGGACTTTTGAAGAGAAAATCCGGGCTGAAAGATAAAGAGCTGGGTGCCGCTTTGGGGTGGTTGTCAAGAGAGAGCAAAATAGAGTTCGATCAGTGCGATGAAGAACTTTATGTATATCTCTGTGTGAATGTTTATATTGGCTAAAAGAGTCTGACGCTTTAACGGGAACAGAAGAGTCTCCGGAGGAATGACGGAACGGTCAGGACTTTGGAGATTCTCGTTTTTTATTCTTTTTCCACTTTGTGTATCGGAGGCATTGAACCTTCTTTTGATGCCACAAAGGAGGATGTAGACGAATTTATAAGACTTTTAAAACGTTAAAAAGGAAATCCGGAACAACAAAAACGCCTAAATCTCTGTTTTTATAAGAAGTTTGAAACTAACTTTGTCCGCAATGTTTTCTACTTCTTATGATTATGGATACTAGACAGAACAGGCTAATCATATTCGCGATTTTGTTATTGACACAAACCCCATTGGGCGCGCAACTGCATTCTACAATAATTGAACTGCCGGAGGATTCTATACCTGTAACTATTGAAGATTCTGTTCCGGCGAAGCGCAGCTTCTTTAAGAAGTTTCTTGATTATTTCAATGATGCCAATAAGGAAAAAAAGAATAAAAAGTTTGATTTCAGTGTGATAGGCGGCCCTCACTATTCCAGTGATACCAAGTTCGGACTCGGACTGGTGGCAGCCGGATTATATCGCACCGATCGGATTGATTCGCTTCTTCCTCCTTCCAATGTCTCTCTTTACGGAGATGTGTCGACGGTCGGCTTCTATCTGTTGGGAGTTCGTGGAAACCATTTGTTCCCGCAAGATAAATACCGGTTGAATTACAATTTGTATTTCTATTCTTTCCCCAGCCTGTATTGGGGACAGGGATATGACAATGGAGCGAACTCTGATAACGAAAGTGATTATAAACGTTTTCAGGCACAGGTGAAAGTCGATTTTATGTTCCGGCTGGCAAAGAATTTCTACATCGGACCGATGGCCGTATTCGATTATATCGACGGACGGAATTTTGAGAAACCGGAACTATGGGAAGGAATGGCCGCGCGAACTACCAATACCAGCCTAGGACTTTCCCTCCTTTATGATTCTCGTGACTTCCTGACCAATGCATATCATGGCTATTACTTGCGGATAGACCAAAGGTTCAGTCCGTCTTTTCTCGGTAATAAATATGCGTTTAGCAGCACAGAACTCACTACCAGCTATTATCAACCGGTATGGAAGGGCGGAGTACTGGCAGGGCAATTCCACACATTGCTTACTTATGGAGATACTCCCTGGGGCTTGATGGCAACGCTGGGAAGCTCTTACTCCATGCGCGGATATTATGAAGGACGCTATCGGGACAAGTGTGCTATGGATGCACAAATAGAACTCCGTCAACACGTATGGAAGCGGAATGGAGTGGCTGTATGGGCAGGAGCGGGAACGATTTTTCCACGATTCTCCGAGTTCACCCCGAAACACATTCTGCCTAACTATGGTTTCGGTTATCGTTGGGAGTTTAAGAAGAGAGTAAATGTACGTTTGGATTTAGGGTTTGGCAAACACCAGACCGGATTTATTTTTAATATCAATGAAGCTTTTTAAGAATATAAAGAATTGGTTGGAGAATCAGGAACATTTGTTTTATCTGTTCCTCTTCATCTTGATAGTACCCAACCTTGTGCTCTGTTTGACAGAGCCTTTACCGTTGATGGCAAAGGTGTGTAATGTGCTTTTGCCTTTCGGCTGCTATTATCTGTTGATGACTTTGTCGAGAAACTGTGGCAAGATGCTTTGGATTTTATTCCTGTTCCTGTTTTTCGGAGCCTTTCAGATTGTATTGCTTTATTTGTTCGGCCAGTCCATTATCGCTGTCGATATGTTTCTGAACCTGGTGACTACCAATTCGAGTGAAGCCCTCGAATTGCTTGATAATCTCACACCTGCCATTATTGCTGTCATCATACTCTACGTACCTGCCCTGATATTAGGGACCATTTCAATTGTACGTAAGCGGAAACTTACGGCAGAATTTATCCGCAGAGAACGGAAGAGAGCCTCCATAGTCTTTGGAATCTCCCTCCTTAGCCTTGCCGGAGCATATATGCAGGACCCGGGATATGAGTTGAAGTCCGATTTATATCCGCTGAACGTGTGTTATAACGTAGGTCTTGCCTTCCAACGAACCGCCTTGACGCAGAATTATCACCGTACTTCGAAGGATTTTACTTTCCATGCCCTGCCTACGCATCCGAAAGAGAAACGGGAAGTATACGTAATGGTTGTAGGAGAAACCTCCCGTGCCCTGAACTGGCAACTGTATGGTTACGAACGTGAAACGAACCCTCTTTTATCCCGGCAACCGGGTCTGATTGCTTTCCCGAAAGTACTGACAGAGTCGAATACGACACATAAAAGTGTCCCCATGTTGATGTCGGACGCTACCGCCTGCAACTACGATTCTATCTATCATCAGAAGGGAATCATCACTGCCTTTAAAGAGGCAGGTTTCCGGACAGCCTTTTTCTCCAACCAACGTTACAACCATTCGTTTATTGACTTCTTCGGAATGGAAGCCGATACGTACGATTTTATAAAAGAAGATTCTGTCAGTTCCTCCTATAATCCTTCTGACGACGAACTTCTGAAATTGGTGGAGCAGGAACTGGCTAAAGGTGCGACGAAACAATTTATCGTGCTCCATACCTACGGTTCTCACTTTAATTACCGCGAACGTTACCCGTCGGAAAGTGCTTTCTTTACGCCCGATTATCCGATGGAAGCAGAAAGAAAATACCGGGATAACCTGGTCAATGCCTATGACAACTCCATCCGTTATACGGACGGTTTCTTGTCACGCCTTATCCACATGTTGGAAAAACAGCAGATAGATGCCGCCATGCTCTACACTTCCGATCATGGTGAGGATATTTTCGACGATTCCCGCCATCTGTTCCTCCACGCTTCTCCCGTACCTTCTTATTATCAACTTCACGTGCCGTTCCTCATCTGGATGTCCGACAACTACCTTGAAACCTATCCCGAATACTGGGATACCGCCATTGATAATAAGGATAAGAATGTTTCTTCCAGCAGCTCTTTCTTCCCGACCATGTTGTCTTTAGCCGGAATAGAAACTCCTTACCGGGATGATTCGCAATCTGTAACGGCTCCGCACTACGTCCTAAAACCGAGAGTTTATCTGAACGATCACAACGAACCCCGTCCGCTGGATGATTTGGGTATGAAGAAGCAAGACTTCCAGATGCTGGAAAAGAGGAATATCAAGTATTAAGTATTAGGTATTAATCCTTGTTAATTTTTGCATCCAAAAATGGGATTGGCGTGTTATTTGCCGTATGATGTATGAACGATTAAATTCATAAAACATGGCCTATATAGATTATTACAAGATTCTTGGAGTAGACAAAAGTGCTTCTCAGGATGATATCAAAAAGGCTTTTCGTAAGTTGGCCCGGAAATATCACCCTGATTTGAATCCTAATGACCCTAGTGCAAAGGATAAATTTCAGGAAATCAACGAAGCCAATGAAGTACTGAGTGACCCCGAGAAACGTAAAAAGTATGATGAGTACGGAGAACATTGGAAGCATGCCGATGAATTCGAAGCGCAGAAACGTGCACAGCAACAAGCCGGAGGCTTTGGCGGTGCAGGAGGTTTCGGCGGATTCGGCGGTGCGGGTCAGGGTTTCTCCGACGGTAACGGAACCTATTGGTATAGTTCCGATGGAGAAGGATTTTCCGGTGGCAACGCTAGTGGATTTTCTGATTTCTTCGAATCAATGTTCGGACATCGGGGAGGAAGAGGACAAGGTTCTGCGGGATTCCGCGGACAGGACTTTAATGCCGAACTTCATCTTTCCCTTCGTGATGCTGCTCAAACGCATAAGCAGATATTGACTGTAAATGGTAAACAGGTACGTATCACTATCCCTGCCGGTGTAGCCGACGGACAGGTTATTAAACTGAAAGGCTACGGAGCCGAAGGTGTCAACGGAGGACCTGCGGGCGACTTGTACATTACGTTCGTTATAGCCGAAGACCCGGTGTTCAAACGCCTGGGCGACGATCTGTACATAGATGTGGAGGTAGATCTTTACTCTGCCGTATTGGGAGGCGAGAAAGTAGTCGACACGCTGGACGGTAAAGTGAAACTGAAGATAAAACCGGAAACGCAGAACGGTACGAAAGTCCGTCTGAAAGGTAAAGGATTCCCGGTTTATAAGAAGGAAGGACAATTCGGTGACTTGATTGTGACCTATTCTGTCAAGATTCCTACGAACTTGACCGACAAACAGAAAGAGTTGTTCCGTCAATTACAGAGTATGAACTAAAATGAATGAGTACTATGCAGACCGAATTAATAATTGTCAGTGAATACTGTCACAAATGTCATATTGAGCCTTCATTCATCGAAATGTTGGAAGAGGGCGGTTTGATTAACGTGCATACCGAAGGCGGTGAACATTATCTGCTTTTGTCGGAACTCCCGAACGTGGAACGTTATAGCAGAATGTACTATGACTTATCCATCAACATGGAAGGTATCGATGCCATTCATCATTTGCTGGAAAGGATGGAAGATATGAGGCACGAAATGCGTTCGCTTCGCAAACAACTTTTGCTGTACCGGGAACGGGAAATAGAAGATATGGACTGGTAAAAAAATAGAGCCTCTGTTTGATTCGAACAGAGGCTCTATTTATAGTAAACGGAGGCTCTGATTCATTCAATCAGAGCCTCCGTTTTTTCAGGATGTTTATGCCGTTATTTTATAATACAATATACGTGCAAATCTCTTCCAGATAGCGTGCGTCGATAGTGTCGAAGCTATCCAATGTATCACTGTCGATATCCAGCACCCCGACAACTTTCCCCTGCTTGAGGATTGGTACTACTATTTCCGATTTCGAGTCCGAACTACAGGCTATGTGTCCGGGAAACTGCTCTACATCAGGAACAATCAGTGTACGGGCTTCTTTCCAAGCGGTTCCGCAAACTCCTCTGCCAAAGCGGATGCGAGTGCAGGCAATGGGGCCTTGAAACGGACCCAGTACGAGTTCTTCTTCTTTCACAAGGTAAAAGCCTACCCAGAAGAAACCGAAAGTCTGCTTTAAGGCTGCTACCATGTTGGCAAGATTGGCAATGAGATCTGCTTCCGTACTTACCAAAGCATGCAGTTGCGGAAGTAACTCCCGATACTTTTCTTCCTTGCTTCCTGTGTGGATGATTAAATTTTCTGCCATCTCTTTACTATTTGATTTGGTTCAGAATGCTCGGATCTTTTATCTTATCGTCTTCTGCAAAGAAGATAATCTTAGTCAGTATCTCGGCAGTCTTCGGATCTTCATCTACGAAAGGCAGGAACAGGCGTCCGCGATTTTGCGAATGTACCGGAAGAACGGCTATCTGTGCACCACCTTCCTGATGGATCACACCGCTGCCCAGATGAATATTGTACTTACCCAGTTTACCTTCGATGTGAGCAAAACTTCCTTTTATTGTCACGTTCTTGAAATGAAACAACGGCATCGTCAGTTCCACCAGTACGCTGCGCATCTCGATGGTAGAGTGGCTGGTTTCCGGGGCAACGCTTCCGGCATGGGCTACGCTTACTGCCAGGTCTACGTCTCTCATTACTTCGGAGAAGATGACAGGAGGAATCTCCGAGATTTTCATCAACTTGTAGTCTTTGCGGCTATGGAAGCAGACATATTCCAATGTCGGAGCTTCGATATCGGCAGGAGAGAACCAGTCTGCCATGGCATAGATGGTGGCGATGATATTCTCTTTGTAATATATCTTTTGAAGGCCGTCTTCATAATCGGCTACCCAACGGCGCCCTTTCAGTACGGCAACCGTTTTCTGCGGTTGAATCTGATTGCCGGCATAGCGGCGGGATTGAGTGGCTTCTATTTCTTCCGGAGTCGGAACGTAAAGTTCGCGGAATACCTGTTTGAAAGGTTGGCGGATTGATTTATCGAACAGGAATTTTTGATAAGCATGCCAGTCTCCGCTTGTATACAGGTCTGTGGGGTGCGCGATGCGTAACTCGTCTTTCGGTTTTAACGGGAGGCAAACGGCATTCACTGTAATCAGCAATCCATCGGTGTAGAAGCCCGTCTGTCCGTTGCAGATGAAGACGAGATGTTTCAGTAATGGCCAGATAACAGGATTCTGCATCAGCTTGCGCAATTCGTTTTCTTCAAAATGAGTGCAGTCTTCCATCGCCTGTTCCAGCATGATGCGCGAACGGGTGTACTGGTCTTTCAGCTTTTTGTGTACTGCTTTCAGTTCTTCTATATACGGATGCTTTTTCAGCTTGGCACGCATGCTGTTGAGCTCTTTGCCGTCTTTGATTTGCTTAATCTCCGATTTACCTTCCTCGTTGATTTGTACATACACTTCTACGCCGTCTATCTCTTTGGGGGACAGGTAGGGAAGAAGTTCTTTAATCAGTTCGGTTTCCATGCTCCAGGTCAGGCGGGTAACGTCTCCGTAACCGGAGTTGCGTGCCAGGTTTTGCAGAGCGATGTTTACCGCTTTCTTTTCGCTTTCCTGTCTTTGAGCACCGAATTCCTTGCTCTCTTTCAGGAACTTTTGCAGGTATTGATAACGATCCAGCAGTTCTTTATCCGGCTTCCGTCCCAATGGGATGAGGCCGTAGCTCATCAATAAGTCTTTGTTGCGCTTGGCTATTATTTCTTTCTTTATATCTGCCGCCTTCACTGCACCGTTGGTAGCATCGGCAAACTTACGGGCACGGGTATGGCTGTTGCTGCATGAAATATATTTGGCGGCATTGTAGACCACTTCGAAGCGTTGCTTGCCAATTGTCTTAAATGCATCTTTGAACCAGTCGATGTCAAAAGCACCTTCCCGCAGGTCATCTACGTCGATGGGGGTGTAGCGGGCGATAATCGCTTTCTTCTTGTCGTCACACGTTTCATTGGTGTGGGCGTGGAAATAATAGGCTGCACTTGTCAGTCCTTTCCAGCCTATTGCCTTTTCAGTCAGTTCAATCCATTGTGGGGCGAACATGGCGGCTTCTACCAGTCGCTCGTCGCTGATTTCGGCTTGTTTCGCCAGTTTCTTCAGATTCTCGCTGGTGTCCGTAGGCAGGGGATGACAAGCATGGAGCAGACTGCTCAATACACCCCGTTTGGTGCTGCCCCAGTTGTAACTGTCACGTATGAAAGTATCTTTGCCGAATGCTTGCAGAATACGGATAAATGTTTCAGCTCCATAGACGTAGCTTAGTTCTTCTGCAAGGGAGGTGACTTGTGTCTCGGAGTCTCCACGTTTTAATTCAATTTCAAGAATCCGGTCTACCACCTTTTGGGCGAGGGAACGGAAGAGGGAGAAGTCGATGTTTTTGATATCGGCGTATCTTTCTTTTTCCTTGTTGAAACGAACGTTGTCGTTCAATACCATAGTGATTGCTTTGATCTGGCTGGGAGAGCTGATGCGTCCCATCATTTCACGGTATACTTCCTCTGTCGGGATGATTCCCAGCATCCAGGCACGGGCGAAGTCTGTGGCATGAAGATAAGAGTCTGTTTCCTCTAGTTCGGGGGTGTGCTCCATGTAGTTGGTGAGCTTATAAAGCTGATAGCGCACTGTGAAGTAACGGATAAATAGATCATCATTCATGGGCTTTTGAGGCATTTCGAGCCAGAAGTTCACGAATTTGTTGTTATGTATCGGATAAACGACCTGTTTTTCTCCGTATTCCAGTTTGTCCCGAAGCCATGCATGCTTACTGGTGTACTGGCGGAAGATGTTTTTGGTATTTAGCAAAGGCAATAGTTGGAGCAGCATATTGACGGCCAGGCGTTGATAGACGGCTTCATCTTTGTATTCGTATGCCAGTGCTTCGATGATGTCACTCATCTGTTCATAGTACGGCATCTTGCGGAGGTCTTTTTGCAATCCGCGGTAAGTGATGCCGGCATACATCCGGTTGACAAGCGGCTCAAAAGTATTACTTGATTTCTGGTCTGCCTTGATGTCTTCTTCATCTTCCTCGTCGGAGTCGTCTTCGTCTTTAGCGGTACCTGTCGATGCAAGCATGAAACTCATCATCAGCAATTTGTCGTAGCTTCCTATTTCTTCTTCGTAGAAGGCTTTCCACAATTCCGGGAATCCGAGTCCGCTCAATCCTCCGTAGTTGCTCCAGTTTATCAGGACACTGTTACCTACCAGACGTGCTTCTCCGTAACCATTTTTGAATTCTTCATTCTTGTAGGTTTCGATGTATTTGCTTAGTTTTTTGAAAACGAGTTTGGCCCTTCCAAAGCAGATGAATTCGAATGCTTTTTTAACGTTGAATCCTTTGTCCTGGGTAATTTCCGGCAGACTGACTTCAAGAGACGGATCGTACAGACCGAAACCGTTATCTTTGGTATAATGTTGTGTGACGCTCTCTTCTGTTCCATCGCCAATCAGAGATTCTATCAATACTTTTTCTTTCGGGTTCGGCTTCTGAATCTCTTTGACTGTCGGGATCAATTCCTGATAGATATCTTGCAGGAATTCTACATTGTGTATGGTCTTCATCATGTCCAATCCTGCCAGGCGGCGTTCGGCAACCTTGTCTGTTAGCAAGCGGCGGATGCTGTCGGCTAGCTGTTCTTTGGGCTGTTTCATCAGCAGATTGATAGCATGGATACGCATTTCGCTGTATTTGAAGCGCAGTAACTCTTCTACTTTCTGGTTTTGTTCGGGCGATAAGGTCATCTCGGACAATGCTTTATATGCTTCTTCACGCACATCTTGCGAACGGTCTCCCAGTGATTGCAGTACATATTCTTCCTGTAGCGGACTGGTCGGTGGAGCTAATACAACACCGATATAGCCTGCCCGCATATAAGTATCCAGAGAGGGCAGATAGCTGCAAAGATCGTCTTTCAATGCAGAATTATTAGTCATCCAGGTGATATATGCCATTTTGAGAACGATTTCCGAACGGGTGAGTTCTGTGCTTTCCCAAGGGAATACATAAGGAGAATAAATCTCTTTGGCAGAGATGGACTGATAGATTTGCTTCAGATATTCATAATGGCGGACCGCCTCTTCTTTGCTATCAAAATAGTCGTGGAGTGACGGGGCGTCTTTGTGCCCTCCGTACCGGCTAAGATAGAGACCGGACAGATACAACGGTAAGATAGCCGCCACCACCGACGGTTCCTTATACCATCTTTCAAAGGCATTTTTACTGATGCGGTGGTTCATGCCGGAGTATTGCGTACAGCGTAAGAAATAAAGTAATGTCTGTACCTGGTATTTAGCACCTTTCTTGATAATTTCCGGTACGAGCGTCTGAATCTCTTCCGTATTATAGAATCCGATGCTCCATAAAGCCAGATAGAGTTCGACTGTATCTTTGCTTTGAAGAGCACTGTGTGCTTGTTTCCGGTCGTTCAGAAAACGATGGATCAGTTCTACATATTTATTGGTGATACGTTCGCTGCTGTCTTGTTCTCCGATACCCGTACTGACTGCAATACCGCGTTTCACGGAAGCAAATCGTTGCAGGCCGTTGTCGCAGATGACCGAGAAAAGATGGAGATAACTTTCGGGACAACCTTCGTCCATCGTTTCCACGATAGCTTGGCGGAGACCCTCCTGTAACTTGGCTGCCAGAAGTAACTTCCCTTCCAGTTCCAGCAAGGGGCGGTATCCACTTACTGCGATAGCCTGGAGATGTCCCTGGTTGAGGCGGTTGGCGTTATTCTCACTGGTCAGCACATTGTTGAGGTATTCAATGACAGTCTGGTTGCCTTCTGCTATTTGGGCGGCCATCCAGTTTTGGCAGTTCATCGAATCCTTGTATGCTTCTATTTCTTCCGGAGTGTTTCCTCCGTTCAGTATGGCTTGAACCGTAAATCCGGTGGCGCGCAGTTTCAGAAACTGGGTCAGTGCATCTATAACGTGGCCGATATGCAGAAGAGGATTTGCCGACCGTTGTGACCGGCGCGAGTATCCGTGAGTGTACGGGCACCGTGCTTTGAGCTTCAGATAGGTGTGGAACAGGTGGGCGTACTCGTCTCCCAATAGATAGCGGAGTAGCTTGTTCAATTTACCATCGAAAAGATTGGCAACGCTTTTAATCTTCTCTTCTTGGATAATATAGATGATGCAAGGCTCTAATTTATCGCTGTATGCACCATACCGGGTATCCATGTTGAAGTATTGCATAAATACATCCAACAGTGCCATTGTCTCTTTGTCTAAACTGGTTCTCTTTTTCGTTAACCTTTCCAGGTACGGAGCAATCCGTTTATTTAATGCGTCATTGTAAATCAGTCTCATGATTCTTTTCGTTTTAAATGTGTTTTATAGGATAATGATTACCATAATCTTCCCGACAGCATAGCGAGCCGGATGAAGGTTAAGGTAGATTCTTCTTTAAGTTGGATGGGAGAGGATAGGTCTCCGGTTTCCGTATCATCCATGAAGATACGGAAAATTCCGTCCTCATAGGATTGCAAAGCATTGGTGATGGCTTCGACTTCTGCGGCAGGTTTGCCATTATAGTTTACTGCAAACCCTACTTTGCCGGAAGCTGTTTTATTTTCCACTTCTTCCTGTGTGAGGTATTTCAGCACTTCGCTCTGTTGCAAGCGTTCATTGTATTCGCAGACTTGCCAACTGACGATGGCTTCGATCAACCCCTGTACATTGACAGGCGGAACAGGAAAATCGATAGGAATCTTTTCGATACTACACTTTCGCTTTCCTAACTGTTTGATTTGGATATATACTCTCATATTCTCTTTATTGGGTGATCTGGATACTTGATGTAATGGCATTCAGATCGGTTTCAGCTTCTTCGTCATAGACAAGCATGACAATAGCAAAAGATCGTTTCTTGCTCTCTTGAAAGTAATGCAACGCTATTTGTTTTACATCCTCTCCCGGTTCATCAGGAGCCCCGATGTGCAGGGGATTCGTGATCTTTGTCATGGGGAGTCCGTTGATGTTGACATTGCTTAGTTGGTAATCTTCTGACGGTTCCCCTTGTGCATTTCTTGGGAGAGTGAGTGATAACTCTTTCATGTGTTCAAACTCCTTCTGCGTGTCGTAGGTGAGGGCGGTAATCGTTAATTGATTCCCTCCGTTGACCAGCATGAGTAATGGAGGTTCCGCACCATCAATAATTCCTTTTGCTCCTGCTATTTTTATCCAGTTGGTAGGATACTGGCAACTGAATTTGGTGGCTGCATCATAATAAGATAGCCACGTATCGTCATTGCCGGCAGGCGTATATGCCGGAACTTTCCTGCTGGAAAGATTGTCCGTAGCATTCACAGTGGAATGATTACTGTTCTCGTTTTCCTCTTCCAGTTCACCATTCAGATAGGCTTCCACAATGCCGCTTTCCCATTCATTGCGTATCTCCGGGTAAAGAGGAGGAACGTTTTTGCACAGGATCATGAAGCTGAACAGGAATATACAGAATATACCAAGCTCCCCGATGATGGAGACAGTCCGCTGTGCATCGGGTTTCTCGAACTTGTAGCCGACCACATATATAATTCCCAGAACAAACCCGCTTAACAACCCGCCAATATGGGCGGCATTATCAATGCCGGCTTTCATCCCGTAAACCAGATTATACCCCACAAAAATGAGGATGCTGGCTAACAATGCCTTTCGTTGTTCTTTGGCGATGCGATGAAAGAGGAGGAATGCAAGGAATATACCGTAAAGTCCGAAGATAGATCCGGAAGCTCCGGCGCTGATTGTCTCACCGTGCATATACAGGCTGAATGCAGCCGAACATAATCCGGTTAGCAGGTATGAAACGAACATACGGCGTCCTCCTATCAGTTCTTCCAACAGAAGTCCTACATACATGAAAGCATACATGTTCATCAGGAGATGGAAAGCTCCGATATGTATGAAGTTGCAAGTCACTGTGCGCCACCAGTCACCGGTCAGAGTCAGCGGTCCGAAGTCGGCTCCCCATTTCAGTAGTGACAGAGTGGAAGGAGACATAATACCCACTCCGGAAGCAATCATTACAATGAATACAAGAATATTGATGTCTATCAGGATGGGAGTTGCTATAAATCCTTTGCGGGGAATGAAGAAAGACAGGAAAGAGTTCCTCTTCTTTTCTTCCTCTATGTAGGCTTTTTCTTCTTCTGTGAGCGGGCGGTTGAACTCTTCTTCGAAATCTTTGGCCCTTTGGGCTAGTTCTTCCGGAGTGAGTGAGGCTTTTATTTCTTCCATTGTTTCCCGTAACTTCTGGATATTTTTTCTGTTCTTTCCATAATCAACAAATTGTACGGAAGAAGACTGACTGCGAACGGATACTTCCCCGTCACTTCCCTTTTCTATGGTAAAGGTTATTGCCTCTCCATGGGAGCGTATACTGAACGGGACTTCAAACCGGATTCCTTCCGGAGTTACTTCCTCGATATTCCACTCAAGTTTTTGAGAGGCTTCGAGAGCCAATATAAGGATTTCCGTGTTTGATAAACCTGGCAAATACAGTTTGGCATTATATGAAGGTTTGAGTGCCATATTTCTATCTCTATCTACATTCATCAATTAAAAAATTACTTATCTCACTGACAAATGTATAGAATAATAATGGAAAATAATAGAATATGACAAATAAAAAAAGCATCCATTTCGTAAGAAAGGATGCTTTTATCAGATTTAGTCGATTATTTGTTACTTTTTGTAGAACGCCAAATCTTCTTTGTCGAAGTTTTCGATGAAATTTGTATGCTTTTCTACTTCCGCTTCTGCATAGTTCAAATATACGTGTGCAGATTTGGAGAACAGTTCAGAAGACTTGCTGGCATCTTGAATCAGTAAGTGACACATGATAATATCAGCAGCCATTTCCACCAGTTTGCGAGCGGTGAAGTCAAGCAATTCCTGATCCTGTACTTCTTTCACAGCGTTGGTACTTGCTTCAAATTTGTCAGCCATCTTCTTCAGGCGAGACATCAGCGGTTCCATTTCCGGTGAACAAGGAATGGCCTCAAACTCGCGGATAGTAGCGATGTAAGAACCATTAGTCACGTAACGGATAGCGGCTACAGTCTGCAACTGGGTAGTTCCTTCGTAGATGCTGGTGATACGTGCGTCGCGATAGATGCGTTGGCAAGCATATTCCATCATGAATCCTGAACCACCGTGAATCTGGATACAGTCATAAGCGTTCTGGTTAGCATATTCAGAGTTCATACCCTTAGCCAGCGGAGTAAAGCTGTCTGCTAGTTTGGCGTATTTTTTCTGTTCCTGACGTTCTTCCGGAGTCAGTTTACGTTCGCGGGAAATATCATCCAATGCTTTGTAAATGTCTACGTAGCGAGCTGTTTGATACAGCAAAGCACGTCCGGCATCCAACTTACCTTTCATGATAGCCAGCATATCGTATACTGCCGGGAATTCGATGATTGCTTTACCGAATTGCTTACGGTCTTTAGCATAAGCCAATCCCTCATTGTAAGCAGCTTGGCTCAATCCTACGGACTGCGCAGCAATACCCAGACGGGCACCGTTCATTAAAGCCATAACGTATTTAATCAAACCGAGTTTGCGGTCACCGCAAAGTTCAGCTTTAGCATTCTTATACACCAGTTCGCAAGTAGGAGAACCGTGGATACCGAGTTTGTTTTCGATACGACGTACGTTCACACCACCCTCATTCTTGTCATAGATGAACATAGAAAGACCACGACCGTCTCTTGTACCTTCTTCCGAACGAGCCAATACCAAGTGAAGATTAGCATCACCGTTTGTAATAAAACGTTTTACACCGTTCAGCAACCAGCAACCGTCTTTTTCGCTATAAGTTGCTTTCAGCATAACTGCCTGTAAGTCGGAACCTGCATCCGGTTCGGTCAAGTCCATGGCCATAGTTTCTCCGGCACAAACACGAGGGAGATATTTTTGTTTTTGTTCTTCGCTGGCAAATTCGTAGATAGTCTCAGCACAATCTTGCAATCCCCAAATATTAACAAATCCGGCATCTGCGCGACTTACCATATCGGCTGCCATGATATACGGTACAAGAGAAAAGTTTAGTCCGTTATATCGGCGAGGGATAGAAATTCCCATCAAGCCGGCTTTTACAAGGGCGTCCAAATTTTTTTCTGTTCCGGAAGCATATTTAACCCGTCCGTTTATAACTTGAGGACCTTCATGGTCTACGCTTTCGGCATTGGGAGCAACGATGTCTCCGCATATCTCACCGGCGATTTCAAGAACTTTTTCATAACTGTCCATCGCATCTTCAAAATCGATGGGAGCATAGTCATATTTTTCGGCATCGGTATAGTTCCGTTCTTTAAGAGCTACCAAACGCTTCATTAGCGGATGGTTCAAGTGATGTTTAAGGTCACTGTTATCTAAATAAAAATTAGCCATTTTGTTTTAATTAATTAAGTTTGAATGTTACCGGCATAGTGTATTTTACCTTTATAGCTTCTCCGTCTTGTATTCCGGGGATCCAGGTAATGTCATGTGCCATTTTTCTAACTACAGCCAATGCTGCATTATCCAATTCTTCATTGACGCCTCGTAATACTTCGGGTTGTATGATACGTCCCTCCTTGTTTACTACGAACTGTACTATAACCCTGCCTTCCTGTTTTTGTTTGGCAGCTTTAGGCGGATATTTAAGATTTGCTCTAAGGTATCCCATCATGAGTTCCTGTCCACCGGGAAATTGGGGCATAGATTCTATCGGTTTATAAACCGTTTCTTGCCCTTGTTCATCATATAAATGTCCTTGTTGCAATTCTCCGTTTTTATAAACCTCGTCTCTCCAAACAGTGCCGTCAGGATAGTACATCATTAGTTTACCTTCACGTTTCCCGTTTACATAACTACAAAGGAACTTGTTTTTTCCATCTTCGTAAAATTTCCGATATTCTCCACTCCTTTGATTGTTTTTATAGTGACGAACGGATTTAGTATTTCCATTTGGATAAAACTGGGTAAGTACTCCTTCTTTCTTGCCCAATAACCAATTATCATATCCTTATCTTCCTGTTGAGGAAACTGTGTACAGGCAATAAAACGATCTTTTGGAACA
>ENA-USUK01001837-USUK01001837.1-human-gut-metagenome-genome-assembly--contig:-NODE-1837-length-15268-cov-15.815680_pt1 | contig 15268 bp, 12 predicted proteins | sample MGYA00250062_ERZ773400 | MGnify/ENA primary metagenome ERZ773400 (study PRJEB29103, sample SAMN06111961) | human gut metagenome | biome: human gut; feature: ankylosing spondylitis patient; material... | reverse complement strand
GACAGTATCACCGTAATTCTGTTCCTGGCAGCAGTCACGATTGAACTGTCACAGCTGTTGAAATTCAATCCGGTGCCTATGATCCTGGCAGAGGTATTCTGCGCGAACCTGGGCGGATCCGCTACCATGTGTGGAGACCCCCCCAACATCATCATCGGTACTTCCCTGGGATATTCCTTCACGGATTTCCTGACCAATACCGGATTGATCGCATGTATTTCCCTGGCCGTAGTTGTATTGTATTTTTATCTGGTATTTCACAAGGAGCTACGTGCCAGCGAGGCGGCAGCAGCCGGCAGCAATCAGACTTATCCGGATCCTTCCGAGGCGATCACCGATAAAAAGGGCTTTATCATCAGCACCGTTATTTTCCTGTGTGCGGTAGTACTGTTGGTAACCCATGCACAGACCGGTCTGACCGTATCCTGCATCGGTGTATTTATCTCTATCGTGACACTGATCGCCGCAGGCAGAGATGCACTGAAGCTGATCAAACAGATCGACTATAAGACACTGCTGTTCTTCATCGGATTGTTCATGGTGGTAGGCGGTCTGGAGCAGACAGGTATCCTGAAAGTCATGGCGAACTTCATCGGTGACATCAGTAACGGTAATCTGATGCGGATGATCGCGATTATTTTGTGGATCTCCGCAATTGCCAGCGCGTTCGTGGATAATATTCCTTTTGCGGCGACGATGATCCCTATCATCAGCAGTCTGTCTGCAACCCAGGGTGTAGATCTCTCTATCCTGGCATGGGCGCTTGCCATGGGAACCGATATCGGTGGAAGCGCAACTCCCATCGGTGCATCTGCGAATGTCGTGGGTATCGCTACCGCAGCAAAGGCAGGTCATATGATCAAGTGGGGAAAATATTGCAAAGTTATGGCTCCTGCGACTATAATAGTAATAGTAATCTCCATGGTAATGATCTATGCGAGATATCTGTAAGACTATAAGGAGGGCAGATCCATGAGTGAACAACTGATTATCTCCGTCAGCCGTGAGTACGGCAGCGGCGGACATGAGATCGCACAGAAGCTGGCAGAATATTACAAGCTGCCAATGTACGATCATAACCTGTTAGACGAGGTGGCTGCAAGCATGAATGTGAGCAGCAAGGAGCTGGCAGAGTTCGATGAAAAGAGACGTAACAAATTCCTGTACAGAAGCGTGATGGGAATGAACAGCTCTCCGGCAGATAATGTGGCGAGAATGCAGTTCGATTATATCAAGAAAAAGGCAGAGACAGGAGAATCCTTTGTGATCGTAGGACGCTGTTCTGAGATCGTGTTGAAGGACAATCCGAATCTGATCTCCATCTTCGTATTAGGAGACAAAGAAGCCAAGATCGAGCGTATTATGCAGATCTATGAGCTGGATGCGAGACATGCGGAGGAGCGTATGATCGAGAAGGACCGTCGCAGAAAGTCTTACCACAATAGTCATTGTAAGGTAAAATGGGGCGACTCCCGGAACTACGATCTGTCCATCAACAGCAGCAGGCTGGGTGTGGAGGAAACCGTGGAATCTCTGAAGAATTACATAGATGCGAGAATTGCTCATAAATAAAACAATATCAGGTAACAAAAAAGCAGAGACTGTCTGTGGAAAGCATATAAGAGAAATACTTATAGCTGCCGTAGATAGTCTCTTTTTATTGCCATAGAAAGTGTGTCTTAAAAAATGCCGGACAACATTTAAGCAAATATTAAGGATTTCTGCCGCGACAAATACAAAGGAGTGTGGTATCCTAGGAGACGAATAGGAAATAGACTTAAGGAACGTACCGGTGCCGGTACGTGGAAATGAGGTACAACATGAGTGACAGAGAGCGAGACTCCATTCAGGAGATGGAAGATATACAAAAAGGTCTGGAAGCCTTTTTACAGCAGGAGCTGCAGGAAATGCAGCAAACTTCCGGAAGCGGTAACGGGAATCATCAGACGAATCGTGCACAGCAGGGTAACAGAGCGTCGGACAGAAGTAGGCAGGCGGCAGGCCGCCCGGCTCCACAGATGTTTGACTTGAACGAAACGGATGATGACAAGGAGGAACTGGATGTGATTGGATCCGGAAGAGGAAGTGCGGAGGATTATGCAGAGGACTGGGATGATCCCGCATATCGGAAGAGACAGGCCGCCCGGCGAGCAGCGGCGAGAAAGACAGAAAAGAGATCCGAAAGCACCCGCCGCAGACAGGAAGCATATACAGACAAATACGATGATTATGGCGAAGAAGAGATGAGAGAAGATAGAAGAAGCTCCGGACGAAAATCAAAAAAGCAGAGAGAGAGAGACGAGGAACGGGACAGTCGGAATGCGAAAAGCAGCCGCAACAATAAAAAGGGAAATGGGAAAAAGGAAAACGGGAAAAAGGAACCGAAGAAAAAGAAAAAATCCAGCTTCAAGCGCTTCCTGATCGCAGTGGCGCTGATCCTGGTATTTCTGGCAGCAGGGCTGTATGTCCTGGTGGGCAAGGTCTATGCCGAGATGAATTATGAAGAGATCGAATCTGTGGCAAGCTCTCCCATGAAGGAAGAAGGAGTTACAAATATTCTCCTGATCGGTAACGACTCCCGTGAGAACGGGGAGGATGGCAGATCCGATGCCATGATCCTGTTGTCTATCAGCAACAAGACGAAAAAGATATATATGACATCTCTGCTCCGTGACATGTATGTAGAGATACCGGGACATAAGGACAATCGTCTGAATGCGGCATATTCCTACGGCGGCGCGGAGCTGCTGATGGAGACCATCGAGAAGAATTTTGACATTCATATCAGCCGTTATGTGCTGGTGAATTTTGAGGCATTTGCGAATCTCGTAGATGCGGTCGGCGGCGTGGATCTGGAGCTGACCGGCAAGGAAGTGGAATACGTGAACGGCTACCTGGTAGAATATAATATCCTGTTGGGCAGACCGGAAGGAACGGACTATTTTGATGACTTGTCCGGAGGCATGGTGCATCTGAACGGACCCCAGGCGCTGGCTTATTGCAGAAATCGTTATATCGGTACGGATTTCGGCAGAACCGAGCGACAGAGAAAGGTGCTGACAGAGGTCATTCATAAGCTGCCTAAGGGTGTACTCACGAATCCGAAGGGACTGATCGACGGTCTGATGCCGAATCTGACCACGAACCTGACCCAGGCGGAGTGTTACCGGTTAAGTCTCATGGCACCGAAGATTCTGACATACGATATTATACAGAACAGTATTCCCATGGAAGGCACATATAAGGATGCGACCCATCGTAAAATGTCCGTGCTGGAGGTGGATTTCGAGGCAAATAAGAAATTCCTGCAGGAGAATCTGTATGGAACGGGAGACAGCACTGCGACAGCGGCTTCTGAAAATTAAGACGATTTAGATAACAGGAGAGGGATAAGGGATTTTTTTGTAACAGAGGGAGAGTGTTTATGGGGCAGAGAAAAAAGCGATTCGTGGCACTGGCTTGTGCGGTCAGTGTAATAGCGCTTGGCGGCTGCGGGGATGATCTGACACAGCAGGTCTGTATTCCGGGGCGGGAAGAACTGGCGCAGCCCATCGGAGGTTACAATTACAATGCCGGGGCACAGAACGATCATACCGTTGAGAATGTCGGGGAGGCATCAAAGACCGACAGTATGGACGGTGCCAATACTGCATTGCCGAAATCGGGACAGTCCAAAGATTCGGATACTTTGACGGGTGAACGCTGTACGATCACGATCTCCGCGGCAGGGGATGTGACTCTGGGCAATCACCAGGAACAGGATTACAGTTATTCATTCCGCCAGGCGTACGATCAGGCGGAGGATGAGGGATATTTTTTCGAGAATGTGAGAGATATTTTCAAGGCGGACGATATGACCATCGTGAATCTCGAAGGGCCGCTGACCACATCGGAACAGATGCGGGAGGGGCAGACCTACTGCATCAAGGGAGATCCGGCGTATGCCCATCTGCTGACATTGGGGGATATCGAAGCCGTCAGCTTTGCCAATAATCATCGACTGGACTATGGAGAGCAGGGCAGCCGGGATACGGTGGCGGCATTGGAGCAGGAGGGCATTGTCTATGCCTATGATAAAAATGTAGGCATCTATGAAATCCCAGACAGTGCGGCAGCCCACGGCGGAGAGCAGAATCTGAAGATCGGTATTATCTCCGTCAATGAAGTGGAATGGGGAGCACAGGCGGAGAAACTGATTCAGAATAATATCGAAGTCTTGCAGGAACAGAACGTGGATCTGATCTTCGCTTGTTGTCACTGGGGTATCGAAAAAGACAATTATCCGGAAAATTATCAGCAACAGCTAGGCAGGAAATGCATTGACTGGGGAGTGGATCTGGTCATTGGTCATCATCCTCATGTGTTACAGGGAATCGAGGAATACAAGGGCAGATATATCATTTACAGCCTGGCAAATTTCTGCTTTGGAGCCAACCGGAATCCAGAGGACAAGGATACCATGATCTTCCAGCAGACCTTTACTTTTGAGAACGGGGAAAAGGTGGAGGATCAGAACGCCCGGATCATTCCCTGTATGGTAAGTTCTGTCAAAACAAGGAATGATTTCCGACCGACGCCGGCAACGGGGGAGGATAAGCAGAGGATCCTGCAGCGTATGAACGAATACAGCAGTGCTTTTGGTGTGGCGTTTGATGAGGACGGCGGAATTATAGTGAATTGACCGATGGGAGATGTTGATGACTTTCGGATAATGAGGCAGATGTGTGGATAGTGACATGTGCGGATGAGGAATAGAGGAAGGGATAGGAATTGCCATGGAAAAAGCATTTAAGCTGGATTTTATCAATGACAAAACAGGAAGTCTGTATGTGAATTGCTGCGGTTGCTCTCAGACGGAAGCACTGCACAGCTTCGGACCGGCCTCCAAGCCGCACTACCTGATCCACTATGTCTTAAGCGGCAAGGGACATTTCCGGTTTCACGACAAGGAATACCGGCTGGAGGCGGGTTACGGTTTTTTGATCCAGCCCAATGAATTGGCTTTTTATCAGGCGGATGCAAAGGATCCTTGGAGTTATCTGTGGGTGGGCTTCGCCGGGAGCCGCGCGGAAGAATATCTGCACAGCATGGGACTGTCAGACAGGCATCCTATTTTTTCCTGTGATAAATCAGAGGAGCTGTATTCTATTGTCCGCGATATGATGGAACACAATACCTTCGGAATCGCGGATGATCTGCGCCGGAACGGACTGCTGGGAGTATTCCTGTCTGTGATCGCGGACAGCGCCGGTGTGGTAGCCAGAGAGGAAGAGGATAAGGGGAACCAGTATGTGAAAAAGGCGGTATCTTTTATCCAGAGTAACTACTGTAACCCGATCAAGGTAACGGATGTGGCGGATTATGTGTGTATCAACCGCAGTTATTTATATACATTGTTCCAGAATTATCTGGGAATGTCGCCTCAGCAGTTCCTCACCACCTTCCGTATCACCAAGGCGAGAGAGCTGCTGGAATCCACCAATTACCCCATTGAAAGTATTGCCCTGTCCTGTGGGTATAGTGATGCGCTGGTATTTACCAAGGCGTTTCATGCCATGAAGGGCATGTCCCCGTCCAAATATCGCAAGGAAAGCCATAAGGAGAGTACCAAAGAACAGCTTCAGGAGGTCGAGGGTCTGATCTCCCGGCTATTGAAACCGTAAAAAACAACATTAAAAATGCCCATTCATTTGAATATGAATGGGCATTTTTGGTGCCTTGGTTTTACACAGAAATTCTATTTCTTTAAGTTATTTTCTACATATTCCAGGATATAGAAATTATCTTCCGGCATCTGGCATCCGACGATATACAGTCCGTTATCGTCGGAACAGCGGATGATGCGGCCTTCCAGCTCATTATGATTCGGCAGAGCAAAATCATGGATCGTGATAATGATTTCTGCATTTTTGCTTTGGGTGAATATCTTGTCTGTAGCCAGGAAGGCGAAACCGTTGGCACTGATATTTTCCATGGTAGCTGCATATTCCGTATCGGAATTTTTGAACTTAATAGTACAGGTATTATTCAGATCCATACGCGGGTATTTGCGTCTATTGTTGATCCTGGGTCTGGTAGTAATGGTAATCTTGAAGGCATGTTCACCGTGTTCGGGAGCAGGAGAAATGGCGGCTTTGTCCCAACAGTACAGGATATTACCTGCGGTGACCTGCAACATACAGGAAGCAGACCCGTTAATAGTCAGCTCCTTCTGACAAGATACCAGCAGTCCCTCCGGAAGCTGCTCGATCAGTTCCCCAAGATATTGGACATCCTCCTGACCGACCAGCTGTATGTCGATCTTCATGCCGGGCTTGACGTCTTCAATACCCATGAAACCGCCGACACCCAGATCACACATCATGTTCTCCATGACATCTTCGATGGTATTGATATTGTCAGCTGTTTCCTGATACTTGCTGAGCATCCGTTCACTGGTCCGGCTGGAGTGTGTGATACAGGTTGTGATGGTATCCACGATGTTAGATACCTGCTCCATGTTGGATACCAGTTGGGTGTTGGAATTCTCTACTTCTTTAATGGCATTATCTACGACCTGAATGTGATTGCCCAGCTGCACGGAATCAGAAGCGATCTGATTTACGTTATCTCCGGTCTGCGTTACTTTTTCCAAAGTGATCTGGATCAGCTTTAATGTCTCTTCAATGGAAGAGGTCATCTTTGCGGAGGTAGCATCCAGCCGGGAGAGAGCATCCCTGATCTGCTCAGAGGAAGCGTGGGTCTCGGTGCTTAAGGTACGGATCTGCTCCGCTACGACAGCGAAGCCTCTGCCGGCTTCTCCGGCTCTGGCAGCTTCGATGGAAGCATTTAAAGCCAGAAGATTCGTCTGATTCGTGATCTTCTCTATGGTGCCGGTCTCTTGCTTTACCATTTCAAATTCCTGACGGAAATTCTCCAGAACATTTTCCAGCTCGGTGGACAGCTGTGACATGGTAGCAGCAGTATTCACCAGACTCTTCAGATCTTCTGCGCTGATGCTGGAATGGGATTGCGTTTTTTCGACGAGTGTGACCATTTCTCTGATCAGGGCTACCACATTTTCTACCTGGGCGCGGATATCGGAGGTCATCTGTGTGGATGATGTGGTATGATCCTGCAGCATATTGTTGTTGTCAGTCAGTTCGTTCATACCCAGCATGACGATATCGGAGCCATGCTTATTCTCGGAAGCCAGCTCTCTTACGACCGTGATGCCGTCGAGAATGATATTACTCGAAGACTTTACCTGTTCTACAGTAGTTACGACTCTGTGCAGGTCAGCCCTGATGCTGTCGGTCATGGCACCGTCGGATTCATTCAGATGACGGATGGACATGACATAGCAGATGTAGCAGAGGATGATACAGGACAATTGCAGCTGATAATTTTTCATATCGGAAGCGCTGTTGAAGCCCAGCATATAGCGATAGACGGCTGCACCGACGATGATCAGGGCATTGGCGATACCGCAGTTGATCATGAATTTCCGGTTCTTATATAGTACTAGCAGGCTCGTCACCGGAAGGATGTAAGTGAATGCGATGGGTGACGCTGTAGTACAGATGACAAAAGTGTAGAAGATGCTGTAACCGATGACCAGATCGTAGCGGTAGAGCTCCGTTGCCCAGCCTTTTACACGTAACAGAACTTCGCCAAAGATCAGAGGCAGCCAGCATAGTATCATAAAAATGATAAATGAGGTGGCAGGATATAATCCGTTTGCGGTATCCGTGCCGTAATTGGCACTCAGCAGAACTGCAAAAATAATCCATATTTTGCGTGCTCTGCGATTGGCTTTTTCTTTGAAAACGTCTTCATCGTATGTCATTATGTAATTCCTCCTTGCAATCTTCGCTGACATGACGTATTCCTGATGGAACTGCATTATAATGTCAATATTTGTCGGAAAAAGCGATATGCAGCTTTAAATAGAATAACACAGAAATAAACAGATTAAAATAGAAAATGCAACATTCTGTTATGGAATGTTGCATTTTGTCTTGCACTACATATTTCGGCTGACCATTGGAAAACTTTAGCCTTTTTTATAAAAATCGTTATACCGAATTATACGAATCACTATAACGCTTTTACGTAACACATATCATAGCTGTATATCGCGGAATACGGCATCTTTATCATCCTGTTCAATTCCCAGATAATGCTTCGTGATCTGAAAAGAAGAGTGATTGTAGATTTCCATCAGCAATGCGGGCGGCGTTCCCATTTTCCATGCATGGTAGCCGAAGGTCTTCCGCAGGGAATGGCATCGCACGATATCATCGATCCCAACCTGCTCCGCAGCTCTGCGGACAATGCGGTAGGCCTGATACCTGGAGAGAGGGGAAGCTGTTTTTCTGGGACTGGGAAAAAGGTAGTCTGTGTCGGTTACGGAAGACTGTGTTTTCCGGTAGGACTGTAATGTTTTCTGAAGTTCTCTGTTGATCAGGATTCGGGTCTCTTTTCCTGTTTTCTTTTCTGTGATCAGAAGATGGGTGTAAAAGCGGTTGCATTCGGCGTAATAGACATCACCCCAGGTGAGATGAAGAATGTCGTTGATACGGAGAGCAGTGTTCAGACCCATCAGGATGAGAGTGTAATTCCGGAAGTTGGGCTGTTGGGTAAGGTAGTAATCTTTGAAATCATGTAAAAGCTGTTTGCTGCGGATAGGTTGTGTCGTGCTCATAATAGCCTCCTTGAAAGTATAAATGAATAAGGAAAATGCAACATTCCATAACAAAATGTTGCATCAGTGAGAACCAGCAGGCAAGGAAGGCTGAATAAAAACAGGGAGGTTATCAATTATGCTGCGTCTGACCGTTAGTCCGGAAGAATACCTGATGATCAATGACAATATCAAGATCGTGTTCTTAGGAGGCACCAAGAATCATCTCCGCATCATGATCGATGCACCGAAAGAGGTGAACATCGTGCGGAGCACGGTATTGGAGAACCAGATCACGGATCCGGAGGAGAGAGCGAAGCTTCCAAAATATTATGCGGAAGAAGAGCACCCGGAGAAGTACCGCAAAAAATCCAACGTGATCATCACAAAGGGAAATGCGGACAAATAATTTCATATGGTAATAACCGGAGGAAGAGCGGCTCTGTCAGGGCCCGACAGGGAAGCTCCTACTCCGGTTACTATAAAAACTAACAACAAGTATCTGGGAGAAAAGGATTTCTCAATAACAATACAGATACGCACACTGCCGCAAAAGGAATTGGGCAGTAATACAAGGAGGTAAATTATTATGGTAGTACAACACAATCTTACAGCTATGAACTCTAACAGAATGTTAGGCTTAACCACCGCTTCTCAGGCAAAATCCACCGAGAAACTGTCTTCCGGTTACAAGATCAACCGTGCAGCTGATGATGCAGCAGGTCTGTCCATCAGTGAGAAGATGAGAAAGCAGATCAGAGGTCTGACACAGGCTTCTTCCAACGCACAGGATGGTATCAGTGCAGTACAGACTGCTGAAGGTGCTCTGACAGAAGTTCATGATATGCTGCAGAGAATGAATGAACTGGCAGTTAAGGCTTCTAACGGAACTATGTCTGAGAATGATAGAAGCTATGTTCAGAATGAAATTGATCAGTTAGTAACTGAGGTTGACAGAGTTTCTGAGACGACTAAGTTTAATGAAACTTATTTGCTGAAAGGTGATGGAGAACTGAAAAGTGCAATGACCACTGCAGCAGTTAATATTACAGCAGATGGTAAGGTAAAAGCTCAGTTAAATGAAAATTCTAAAGTAAGTGCCGGAGATTATGCTGTCGGTACAGTGCAGATTAAAACCGCTGATTTTTCAGCGACTGTTGGAGCATTAACAGGTATAGAAGAAGCTGGTAGTAGCATTGATGATACAAATTCATCCTTAAAGGAGTTAATGAATCAGGCTACAGCAAGTGGAAAATTGACTTTTACGGTTACCAGTGAAACCCCTACAGGTACTGCGATAGCAACTGATAATGCATATGCGGAAGCATATAAGAACATGGTTTGGTCTATTTCTGATGGAACTAATGTTTTAGCAACCGCTACAACGGAAGAACTTTCTACCAAATATGGTATTACCCTTGCAGCAACCGGCAAAGGTACTGCACTCGCTAAGGATGTGACTTTCGATCTAGAAAGAGAATTAGTGACTAATACCGATCAGAAGCGAGCTTTGGATGAAGCTAACATTAAAGTTACAACCAACACAGCAGATTCTACTACGTTGAAGGATTATACAATCGGACAGGATGTAAAAGCAACGATTGGCGAAAATACTAGTACTCCTGGAGAGGCAGTATTAAGTGCATATAATAGAAGTTCTGTTCCTTCTGCACTGGATATTTCCCTCCATGTAGGGGCAGATTCCACCAGTGATAACAAGATTAAGCTGAGCATTACTTCCATGAGTGCAAAGAGCCTTGGCCTTACAACGGACAAGGGTACAGCGCTGAAGGTAGACGGCAAGGATTCCACCAATGCTGACGCTGCTATTGATACCATTGCAGCTGCAATCCAAAAAGTTTCCACTCAGCGTTCCGCACTTGGTGCAGTTCAGAACCGTCTGGAGCACACCATCAACAACCTGGATAACGTTGTAGAGAATACCACCAGCGCAGAGTCCGCTATCCGTGATACCGATATGGCTACTGAGATGGTTAAGTACTCCAACAACAACATCCTGTCTCAGGCAGGTCAGGCTATGCTGGCTCAGGCTAACCAGTCCAACCAGGGCGTACTGTCTCTGTTACAGTAATCTTAAGCTGAGATCAGGTTGTTTTCTAAGAGGAACGAACCATATCTGTAAGAGTTATGTAAGAACCAAAGGGCAGTCCATGACGGGCTGCCCTTTTGCTTTAATATTTATGCATTTGCAGAGCGGACATGAGAGCCTCTTGAAGAACTTTTGATACATTGATTCCTGCCTTATCAGCCTCCACATTTAGCCAATGAGGAAGGGTTACATTTCGTCTGACAGATTTGGTATCTACTTTTCTCCGATATTCTGCAAAGTCTACATCCACCAGGGAAACATAGGACGTTCCGGATTTATAGAATTTCCCCTGTTCAATAGAAATATTGTTTATATCACTTGGCTCTGCCATTACTTCTTTTTTATCTTCAAATGTTATTCCCAACAGCCCGATTGCATCACGTGCCATATCAATAGCATTTGCGGTGCCGAATCCCTCTGTTAGAATATCAAGATCCGGAACTTCAATTAAAATGGTATTTTTTTTATCTGCCGTTTTTGTAAATATAACAGGATAGACTTTTTTCAATATGATTCCTCCTCTAAATTATGATAAACCCCATTTATTAAGAATGGCCTGTGCGAGGGCCTCATTTATTTCTTTGTGACTTGGAATTTGTTCTTGTTGTTGGCCACGAATGTATATGTCATGATTCTCACCATGACGATAGAAGCTGAATCCTGCTTGCTTTAGTTTTTTAACGAGTATACGTTGCTTCAATAAAGTTCCTCCTTTGTTTTATACACATCAATGTGTATAAAATCAATAATGAAAATATGTGTTAACTTATAAAAAAGTAGTTGTAAATAAGGGAAAATTGTGACCGCTGATGGGTCTATGGGAATTGTTAGAAGAAATAAAATTACTTCCGATATCACCATATCATACGAAATCTGTGCTGGCAAGCTGGTAAAATATCACAAATTTTTAAAACAGCATATTACCCAAATTCCAGGGGTCAAGATTTTGCTATTCTGCTGCATTGACAATGAGATAGATGTCTGTTATTCTCAGCTTGTAAGCAGATTTTTCTATTTCAATTTGTAATTATTCAGAACTAAGGCAATTTTCATAATTTGCGAATGAAGTGCTGAATAATTACATCAATTCTTTTATATCAGCGCAAGTTGATGTCTTTGACTTCAGAGGAATCCCTGCTTAGATACCCATTAATTACAATAGAGCAGGGGAAGACATAGAAAGAAATCGGAAGATTTGTTTTGCAAGGTGTCGTATATATTCTCCTGCGAAAGTGTGGAAGGAGAATACAAATGGCAAAACGGTATGAAGAACTGACGATTGAGGATGATTTTATGTTCGGCAAGGTAATGGAAGATAAAGAGCTTTGTCGGGATGTGCTGCAGTGTCTGTTGGAAGAACCGGTAGGAGAACTGGAGGATGTGCAGACACAGAGGGAGTTTCGATATACCTCGAAAGGTAAGCCTATTCGCCTGGATGTGTATACGAGAGATCAAAAGCGAATTTATGATGCTGAGATGCAGAGGCTGAATCATCAGACACCGGAAAATCTGGAACTGCCCCGCAGAAGCAGATTTTATCAATCTACCATGGACACAGATCACCTGAGCAGGGGCAAGTCCTATCGGGAATTGCCGGAGGGCAAGGTGCTGTTTCTCTGTACCTTCGATCCGTTTGGACTGGGATATGCAAAGTATTCGTTTCAGAATCTTTGTATGGAAGACAGAAAATTGTGTTTAGAGGATGGAACCGAGAAAGTTTTTTATAATTGCATTGCGGAAGAGATACCGGAGCAATTGAAGTATCTGTATGAATATATCAGAACCGGGAAGGTCGGAGACGACCTGACCCAGAGAATAGACAAGGCAGTAATCAGAGCCAGAAAGAATGAAGAGTGGAGGTCAGAGTACATGAAAGAATTATTGCATGATGATGACGTCAGAGCAGAAGGAAGAGCAGAGGGAGAAGCCCGTGGCAAGGCCAACGGAGCTATTGGTATGTGCAAGGAGCTGGGATTGAGTTTTGAGGAAACCGCAAAACGGATCCGGGAGAAGTTCCGGTTATCGGAGGAAGAAGTACAGAGAGACATGAAACTGTACTGGTAAAGAGCGTATTGTGATGAGAGGGCATCTCTATAAGGGATTGCCCTTCTTTATTGTTGATCATAGTTCTGACAAATACGAGAATTAGAAAAATGTGACGAAAAACGTTACAAACATGCAATAAAAATCACAGAAAAATGTTACAGATTACTTCCATAAACCTGAGAAAAATGTTAAAGTGAAGCAGAATAGGGTAGAATGGCATTTGGAGGCTGAACAGGAGTCATTGATTTATAAAATTGATCTTACCGGGTTATGAGAAAGGATGAGTTTATTATGAAATTTCAGGATATGCCTTATGAAAGAATAGATTTTACCAAAGTGCAGGAGGAGATGGGAGAGCTGATCCGGGAGCTGGGTGCAGCGAAGAGCGGGGAAGAGCAGTTCGAGGTGCATAAGAAGTACTATGCGCTGACAGACCGTGTCATGACGCTGATGACGATCGCGAACATCCGCTTCGACATCGATACCTCCGATAAATTCTACGAGGAAGAGCATAAATACTACGATGAGCAGGGCCCGGTATTTAGTAATCTGGTGCTGGCTTATCAGAAGAAATTATATGAATCCCCTTACAGAGCTTATCTGGAGGAGAAGATCGGTCCGGTAGCATTCAAGAATATGGAGCTGGCACAGAAGTCCATGAGCGAGGCATTGATCCCGCTGATGCAGGAGGAGAACTCCCTGACCATGGAGTATGACAAGCTCATCGCCGGTGCGAAGATCGATTTCGACGGCAGGGAACTGAATCTGTCCCTGTTACGGCCCTATCTGGTGAATTCCGACCGCAATGTCCGCAGACAGGCATGGGAGAAGATGAGTGCCTTTTTCATGGAAAATGAGGAAAAACTGGACAGCATTTACGACAAACTGGTGAAAAACCGTACCGCGCAGGCAAGGGCAATGGGCTATGAGAATTACCTGGAACTGGGATATTACCGGATGAACCGCAACTGCTATGGCAAGGACGAGGTAGAGGCTTTCCGCAGGCAGATCAAGGAGTATTTTGTACCCTTCGCAGAGAAGCTGCATGACCGCAGAAGACAGCGTCTGGGTCTGGAGAAGCTCAGCTATATCGACGAGCAGGTATATTTTAAGGACGGCAACCCGGCACCCACCGGAACCCCCGAAGAGATCATGGCAGCCGGACAGAAGATGTACCGTGAGCTGTCTCCGGAGACTGCGGAATTTTTTGATTTCATGATGGAGAACCAGTTATTTGATGTCCTGGGACGCAAGACGAAAAAGGCAGGCGGTTACATGACCTATCTGCCCCTCTACCATGCACCGTTTATCTTCGCCAATTTTAACGGTACCAGCGGTGATGTGGACGTCATCACGCATGAGTGTGGGCATGCGTTCCAGGGGTATCTCGCCGCACAGGATCCCATCAGAGAGCATGCGGATATCGGTATGGAGACCGCGGAGATCCATTCTATGTCCATGGAATTTTTCACGGAAAAATGGATGAACCTGTTCTTCGGCGACAGAGCGCAGGATTACGTGGAAATGCATCTGGAGGATGCGGCTGCGTTTATCCCTTACGGTTGTATGGTGGATGAGTTCCAGCATATCGTCTATGAACACCCGGAGCTGACCCCGGCAGAGAGAAAGCAGGTATGGAGCCGTCTGGAACGGGAGTACAAGCCTCATCTGGATTACGAGGGAGATCCTTTCTTCGGACAGGGAGGATTTTGGCAGAAGCAGCTGCACATTTACGACTACCCTCTGTATTATATCGATTACTGCCTGGCACAGACCTGTGCACTGCAGTACAAGGTGAAGATGGATGCCGATTTTACAGAGGCGTGGAAGAGCTATCTGGAGCTGTGCAGGCTGTCTGCCAGCGATTTCTATACCAATATGATCAAAGAAGTCGGACTGGACAGTCCTTTTGAGCTCGGATGTGTGAAAAATATCGTGGAAAAACTTGAAAAATATGTGAAATAGCTTTCTTTTTCCGCTAAAATACGGTAAAATAAGGAGTCATTGAGACCTAAGACGCAGGAAGGAGACATGTAAGCGATGTCTAAGAATGAAAAAGTTACAGAAAATAAGGAACAAAAAGAACAAACAGAACAGAAGGTCATGACCAAATATGACCGTAAGGTACAGAAGCGTAAAGAAGAGAAGGAAAAGGAGAAAAAGGAAGAGCGCATCAGCACGGCAGTCGGGATCGTATTCCTTGTTGCTCTGGTATGCCTGGTGGCATCTTTCCCGATCCGGACCTATCTGGCAACCCATGAGACTTATGTAGTGATCAATGGTGAAGAGGTGAATAAGGTAGAATTTGATTATGTCTACAACACCACCAAGAACAACTACATTACACAGTACGGTAGCTATTTAAGCTATTTCGGACTGGATACCAGCAAGGATCTGTCCACCCAGATGTATTCCGATACTCTGACCTGGCAGGACTATTTTGAGCA
>ENA-USUK01001831-USUK01001831.1-human-gut-metagenome-genome-assembly--contig:-NODE-1831-length-15283-cov-7.022951_pt1 | contig 15283 bp, 8 predicted proteins | sample MGYA00250062_ERZ773400 | MGnify/ENA primary metagenome ERZ773400 (study PRJEB29103, sample SAMN06111961) | human gut metagenome | biome: human gut; feature: ankylosing spondylitis patient; material... | reverse complement strand
GAGGTGAAGAAAGCGAAAGGGGTAGAACTGGATAACGAGTTGAAAGTGGAAGACTTGCAGGAACTCGTAAAGAAATTTAAGGCTGCCGTAAAGGAACAGACCGGAAAAGATTTCCCGACTGGTGCATACGAACAACTTTGGGGAGCTATATGTGCCGTATTTGATTCATGGATGAATGAACGCGCTATCCTTTACCGTAAGATGGAAAGTATACCTGATGAATGGGGTACAGCTGTCAATGTACAGGCTATGGTGTTCGGTAATATGGGTGAAACTTCGGCTACTGGTGTTTGTTTCTCACGTGATGCCGGTACGGGTGAAGACCTTTTCAATGGTGAATATCTGATTAACGCACAAGGTGAAGACGTAGTGGCCGGTATCCGTACTCCGCAACAGATCACCAAGATTGGTTCTCAACGTTGGGCTGTATTGGCTGGTGTGACCGAAGATGTTCGCGCAGCGAAGTTCCCTTCCATGGAAGAGGCAATGCCGGAAATCTATAAAGAATTAGATGCTCTCCAGACTAAACTGGAAAATCATTATAAAGATATGCAGGACATGGAGTTCACCGTACAAGAAGGTAAACTCTGGTTCCTTCAGACACGTAACGGTAAGCGTACAGGTGCTGCTATGGTGAAGATCGCTATGGATTTGCTCCGTCAGGGCATGATTGACGAAAAGACTGCTTTGATGCGCGTGGAACCGAATAAACTCGATGAATTGCTTCACCCTGTATTCGATAAGGATGCTTTGAAGAAAGCCAAAGTGTTGACTCGTGGTCTTCCGGCTTCTCCGGGTGCTGCAACCGGTCAGGTGGTGTTCTTTGCTGACGACGCTGCTGAATGGCATGCTGCCGGTAAACGTGTGGTAATGGTTCGTATCGAAACTTCTCCGGAAGACTTGGCCGGTATGGCAGTTGCCGAAGGTATTCTTACGGCTCGTGGCGGTATGACTTCTCATGCTGCTGTTGTGGCTCGTGGTATGGGTAAATGTTGTGTATCAGGTGCAGGTGCATTGAATATCGATTATAAAAACCGTACCGTAGAAATTGACGGTGTTGTGTTGAAAGAAGGCGATTATATCTCTCTGAACGGAAGTACAGGTGTAGTTTATAATGGTAAGGTAGAAACACAGGCTGCAGAACTTTCCGGTGACTTTGCTGAATTAATGACGCTGGCTGATAAGTATACTCGTCTGCAGGTACGTACGAATGCAGATACTCCTCATGATGCGGAAGTGGCTCGTAACTTCGGTGCAGTAGGTATTGGGCTTTGCCGTACGGAACACATGTTCTTCGAAGGTGAAAAGATCAAGGCAATGCGTGAAATGATTCTGGCGGAAAATGCGGAAGGACGTCGTAAAGCATTGGCTAAGATTCTTCCATATCAACAAGAAGACTTTAAGGGTATCTTTAAAGCAATGGCTGGTTGTCCGGTAACGGTTCGTTTGCTCGATCCTCCTTTGCATGAGTTCGTTCCTCACGATTTGAAGGGACAGCAGGAAATGGCAGATACTATGGGTGTGAGCCTGCAATATATCCAGCAACGTGTAGAATCATTGTGTGAGCATAACCCGATGTTGGGTCACCGTGGTTGCCGTCTGGGAAATACTTATCCTGAAATTACACAGATGCAGACACGTGCCATCTTGGGTGCTGCACTCGAATTGAAGAAAGAAGGAGTGGAAACTCATCCGGAAATCATGGTTCCATTAACTGGTATCTTGTATGAATTCAAGGAGCAGGAAAATGTAATCCGTGCGGAAGCTAAGAAGTTGTTTGAGGAAGTAGGAGATAGCATTGACTTCAAAGTGGGTACAATGATTGAAATTCCGCGTGCCGCTTTGACTGCCGACCGTATCGCTTCTTCTGCCGAGTTCTTCTCATTCGGTACAAATGACTTAACGCAGATGACCTTCGGTTATTCTCGTGATGATATAGCTTCTTTCCTTCCTGTTTATCTGGAAAAGAAGATTTTGAAAGTAGACCCGTTCCAGGTTCTCGATCAGAATGGTGTGGGACAGTTGGTACGTATGGCTACAGAAAAGGGCCGTGCTATCCGTCCGGATCTGAAATGTGGTATTTGTGGTGAACATGGTGGTGAGCCTTCTTCAGTGAAATTCTGTCACCGGGTAGGTTTGAACTACGTTAGTTGTTCTCCATTCAGAGTGCCGATTGCCAGATTGGCGGCGGCGCAGGCAGCAATAGAAGGATAGTCAAATACGCTGGTTAGGTACTTAACTATCTGATAAATAGACTGTAAATACTTGTGAAAGTATTTGCAGTCTATTTTATTTTATGCCTGTTGGGTACTGATGTCCGTTTACCACCCAATATTTATTTGGTATTTATTATAAAAAACTAACTAAATGTTTGTTTAATCATAAAAACAGCTTTACATTTGCACCCCAGAAATCGACCGAATTGGGGTCTAACGTTTAATTTAAAAAAACAAAGAAAATGAAAAAGGGTTTATTATTGGTAGTTGTAATGTTAGCAACTATCGCTGTAAAAGCACAAGACATTTACGTAGGCGGATCTTTGAACGTTTGGCGTAACAGCACAGGCAACACTACTTCTTTTAAAGTTGCTCCGGAAGTTGGATACAACTTTAATGAAACATGGGCATTGGGTGCTGAATTGGATTATTCACATAATTATAATGGTGGACTAACAAAAAATTCAGTAATTGTTGCTCCATACATTCGTTGGTCTTACTGTGAAACCGGTGCGGTTCGCCTGTTCCTGGACGGAACTGCTGCTCTCGGCTTCGTGAAGGTTAAAGACGGAGACACTACTAAAGCCGGACAAGTGGGACTTAGACCGGGGATTGCTGTTAAATTGAATGATCACTTCTCTTTCATTGCCAAGTATGGTTTCCTGGGATATCGTAGAAATATAAATACGCTTGGAGATTCTTTTGGTCTTGAACTTACTAGTGAAGATCTTTCAATTGGTTTCCATTACGCATTCTAATAAGAAGAAAACAAATCAACAAATTAGGAAAGGGAGTTCTCAAAAATAGGGAATTCCCTTTTTTTATGTATAATCTCTATAAATTGCGCACTTGTTAACGAAAAAGTTGTTTAATACAAATTACAATTATACATTTGTATTGTTAAACAATGAGGTCAATAAAAACCTTTAGTATTAATTTAAAACTTTAAAATTATGAAGAAGAGTGTTTTGTTTGTTTTATTTGCACTGATTTCAGTGGCAGGTTTCTCTCAAATTACAGGTTGGAATGCCAAAGTAGGTATGAACTTTAGTAATTACACCGGTGATCTTGATTTGAATGCAAAGGTTGGATTCAAACTTGGTGGAGGTTTTGAATATGCTTTTACTGATACATGGTCACTGCAACCTTCATTATTCTTAACTAGTAAAGGTGCAAAGAAAGATGGCAATAGCATTAATGCAATGTATTTGGAATTGCCAGTAATGGCTGCTGCACGTTTCAATGTAGCAGATAATACTAATCTGGTGGTGAATGCAGGTCCTTATTTTGCTTGTGGTATTGCCGGTAAAACAAAGTTTGACTTAGGTAATGACACAGAACGTAAAGTCGACACTTTTGGTGATGATGCTTTGAAGCGTTTTGATGCAGGTCTTGGTGTAGGAGTTGCATTGGAATTTGGTAGAATCATTGCAGGCTTGGATGGTCAATTTGGTCTGGTTGATGTGGAAAAAGTTGGTAATCCTAAAAACATGAACTTCTCTATTATCGTGGGATATAAGTTCTGATAAGAAAACACCGAAATACAGAAAGCCGTTGCGGAAGACAATTCGCGGCGGCTTTTTTATTTTATGATTGAGAAAGTCATTTCCTTTATTGGATATACAATAGGAATGTACAGTCAGTTTACTATCGGCTTTTTATTAATCTGATAGCTTTTTCAACTTTTTAAAGTGCTCGATTACGGCTAAATAGTTCTGATCCTGACAGGCGTCGAATTTGTTCCAAAGATCTCCTAATACGACAGCTCCTCCGAAACCGAAATCTTTAATCTCCAGCAAATTATCTTCATTGATACCTCCCAATGCCATCACTTTCGAATCGATAATTTTGGCTCTTTGTGCTTCACGCAATTCTTCGGCAGTATATGTTGAATAGTAATTCACTTTAGAGATACTATCATAAATAGGACTCATAAAAACATAGTCGTAAAAATGCTTTCTGTTTTTTACCTCCTCCACTGAATGGCACGAACAGCTGATGTGACCATAATAATCATGCGGCTCTTTGGGATTACGTGCATTCAGGTGGATACCCATCAGATTAAATTCTTCTTTCAAATAGAAATGTTCATGCGTGACGATACGGCGGTGATATTTATCCGGAATAAGTGTCAATAGCCGTTCCGAATACATAGCCGGAGTTTCCGGCTTCCTAAGATGTAGGACATCCAGCCCCTCTTCGAAAAGAGCGGTAATAATCTTATCTTCTTCGACGAAGAAGGTAGGGGTGGTAACTACAATTAGTTTCATTTCTTTTGTTAAAATTGGATTGCTTAGCAAAGTTACTAATTAACTATGTCAGAAACCAACCTTTATAGTGAAAATTTGTTAGATTGCCATGTCCGCAGGTCGATTGTCCATAGTTCGCCGGCTAAAACATCTCCAAAATCACAGATTATTTTCAGCACTTCCGTAGCTTCAACACTTCCTACAATGGCAGGAGTAACTCCCATCACGCCTTTAGGCGGAGGAGGCATCCGTTGCATTTCTTCTTCGTCAGGATAAAGATCCCGGTAGTTCTTTTTCTGGTTTCCGTAGTTGAATACAGAAACCTGTCCTTCAAAACCGCAGATAGCACCATATACGTAAGGCTTTTTCTGCTCTATGCAGATATCGTTAATCAGGTAACGGGTGGCAAAGTTGTCACAGCCGTCGACTACTATATCATATTCCTGAATGATATGATAAGCATTTTCTTTTGTCAACCTGGTAGAGTAGGGATGTATTCTGATCTCGCTGTTGAGAGCGGAGAGCCGTTCCGCTGCACAGATAGCTTTCGGTTTACCCAATTCTTTTTCGGAATAGAGAACTTGTCGTTGCAGGTTAGTGATGCTTACCAAATCGTCATCTACCAGTCCGAGACATCCCACACCGGCGCCTGCCAGGTAGAGAGCGATGGGAGAGCCTAGCCCTCCCACACCTACAATAAGCACTTTGGCTTCCTGCAGTTTCTTCTGACCTTCTTCTCCGATTTCGGGAAGTATGATTTGTCTATCGTATCGCATCTGCCTATCTTTTAAAATCAAAAGACTGATCCCAATCTTTCCAAACTGGTTCGCGACCTAGTTTCTTCAAGTCACGTTCCACTTCAACCGCCTTTCGCTCATCACTTACGTGAAATTGTTCCAGGGTTTGAGGATAACTGTAATATCCTCCGGGTTCAGTTTTACTCTCCGCACTCATGGTTGTAACACCGAGCGTTGCCATGTGATTTCGGATTTCTGCACTTTCACGGGTGGAATAGGAGATATCTACGTCGTGGTCGAAGATTCGCATCGCGAATGTAAGTTGAGCCAGTTCCCGGTCGTTCATGACTACATTCGGTTGGAAGCCGCCATTTTCAGACGGGCGCATACGTGGGAAATTTACGCTGTATTTCGTTTTCCAGTAATGCTTTTGCAAATAACGTAGATGATAAGCCATCATCGTTACGTCTGTCCGCCATTCTTCCAAGCCGATCAGGACACCCATGCCAATCTTATGTACACCTGCCTGTCCCATACGGTCGAAGCCGTCTACACGCCATTCGAATTTAGACTTCATGCCTCTCGGATGATATGTCTTGTAATTTGCTTTATGGTAAGTCTCTTGAAAACAGATCACTCCATTCAGACCATGATTAGTCAGTTCCTGATATTCTTCTGCTTTAAGGGGCATTACTTCAATTTGCAGGTTGCTGAAATAAGGTTTTGCCAAATCCAGCGCCCGGGCAATGTAGGGAACACCTGCTGCGGCAGGGTTTTCACCGGTTACGAGCAGTAGGTTCTCAAAAGGAGCCAGTCGTTTGATGGCTTTGTATTCGTTGACAATCTCTTCCTCTGTCAGTATCGTTCTCTTCATCGGATTGCTGATGTGGAAACCGCAATAGACGCAGGAGTTGGTACATGAATTAGTCAGGTAGAGCGGTACGAACATGGAGATAGTCTTACCGAACCGTTCCATCGTATATTTCTGACTAAGGCGTGCCATCACTTCCAGATAAGGAGTGGCGGCAGGTGAAATCAGCGCCATAAAGTCGTTGACATCCAGATGCTCTTTTTTACCCAATGCACGGCGTACGTCGGCATCTGTTTTGGAATAGATGGCTTTTGTCGTCTCTTCCCAGGATATTTTTTCTAATTCGTCGGAGAACATTTTAATCAATTAAAAATTAAAAATTGAAATGAGGGGAGAAGGTAGGTCAGTGGGCTGACTTTCTGTTTCTCCCTACTCATTATTTGTTGGTTTTAGCGCTTTTCTTTAAATCGCGTGACAATCTCATTGCACAGAAATTAGGTCCGCACATCGTACAATATTCTCCATCGATATGATGTCCTGCACGAAAATAGGTCTGCGCCCGCTCCGGGTCGAGAGACAGGTCGAACTGATCTTTCCAGCGGAACTCATAGCGAGCTTTACTCAATGCGTTGTCTCGTACCTGTGCACCCGGGTGTCCTTTTGCCAGGTCAGCGGCATGAGCGGCTATCTTATAGGTAATGACTCCTACGCGTACATCCTCTTTGTCGGGTAAGGCAAGGTGTTCTTTCGGAGTGACATAACAAAGCATAGCCGTACCCAGCCATCCGATTTGTGCGGCACCGATAGCAGAAGTGATATGGTCGTATCCGGGAGCAATATCCGTCACCAACGGGCCGAGTGTATAGAATGGGGCGTCATGGCATTTTTCAATCTGACGTTCCATGTTCTCTTTGATTTTATGCATCGGAACGTGTCCGGGGCCTTCAATAAATGCCTGAACATTCTTATCCCAGGCACGAAGCACTAATTCTCCCATGGTATCCAGTTCGGCGAACTGCGCTTCATCGTTCGCATCGTAGATAGAACCCGGACGAAGTCCGTCGCCTAAAGAAACGGCTACATCATATTGTGCCAGGATATCACAAATATCATCAAAGTGATCGTATAAGAAACTTTCCTGATCGTGTACGAGACACCATTTACTCATTATGCTTCCTCCACGGCTGACAATACCGCACAACCGCTTATCGGCAAGATGAACATTATGGCGGCGGATCCCTGCATGAATGGTGAAGTAATCTACACCTTGTTCACATTGTTCAATCAATGTATCCCGGTAGATTTCCCAGGTGAGGTCTTCCACTATGCCGTTCACCTTTTCAAGTGCCTGATAAATAGGAACCGTGCCGACGGGTACGGGACAATTACGGATAATCCATTCGCGTGTTTCATGGATATTTTCTCCTGTGGAAAGATCCATCAAGGTGTCGCCACCCCATTTGCAGCTCCACAATGCTTTCTCCACTTCTTCATCTATGCTTGAAGTAGTAGCTGAATTTCCGATATTCGTATTGATTTTCACAAGGAAGTTGCGTCCGATAATCATCGGTTCAGCTTCCGGGTGGTTGATATTGGCCGGTAATACAGCACGTCCTTCTGCAATCTCCTGACGGACAAATTCTGGAGTAATGTGGGTCTTAATTCCCAATTCCTCGCAATTCATGTTCTCGCGGATTGCTACATATTCCATTTCAGGGGTGATAATCCCTCTTTTGGCGTATGCCATTTGAGTGATTGCTTCTCCTTTTTTAGCGCGATAGGGCAGAGCGATGTGCTCGAAACGTAAGTGATCGAGACTTTTATCGTCCCTTCTCATTTGTCCGTATTCCGAAGTAATTTCGGGAAGTTGTTCCACATCACCACGGCCTACAATCCATTCTTCACGCATACGGGGTAGTCCTTTTTTAAGATCAATGCTCATATCTGCATCGCTGAACGGTCCGCTGGTATCATATACATATATCTCCGGGTTCGGTGTTGCTATCTTTTCTTCGCCTTCAAAGCTGACACTGGGCACTTGTTCCACTTTCCGCATCGCTACACGGATATTCGGATAAAGTTTACCGGGTAAATAGACTTTCTGCGAGCGGGGGAATTTTATTTTTTGTTCCATAGTTTATTCGTTTTTAATCAAGAAAAGCCGTTAGAGGTGAACTTGCTTCTGCCACGAAGTCGACGGCTTGTAATCCTAATCCTGCTTCGTAAGCCTGTCTTCCGGCTTCTGTAGCCGCTTTGAATGCTTTTGCCATTTCTACCGGATTTCCGGCAACGGCTATTGCGGTATTAACTAATACAGCGGAAGCTCCCAGTTCCATTGCTTCGGCAGCATGACTGGGTGCACCGATACCCGCATCTACGACTACCGGGATACCTGCCTGTTCGATAATGATTTGCAGGAATTCTTTGGTCTGCAATCCTTTATTGGTACCGATTGGTGCACCGAGCGGCATAACGGTAGCTGCGCCCGCTTCTTCCAGACGTTTGCAGAGTACAGGGTCAGCCTGACAATAAGGCAACACGATAAAACCCAGTTTTACCAGTTCTTCCGTAGCTTTCAGTGTCTCGATAGAGTCAGGGAGCAGATAGCGTGGGTCCGGGTGAATTTCCAGTTTCAGCCAGTTTGTTCCAAAGGCTTCACGAGCCAACTGTGCTGCAAAAACAGCCTCTTCTGCATTACGTACACCGGAAGTATTGGGCAATAGCTGAATATTCGGATGAATAATATGTTTCAGCATGTCATCCTCTTTGTTGTCCATGTCGATTCGTTTCATGGCAACAGTAACCATTTCCGGGGTTCTGGTCGTACAGAGCCTGAAGGTAACCGGAAAGTGCTGTTTTCATCTCATCACCGGAGATAAAGGTGATGTTGCAGTACGGAAGCGCTTTTTTCGCGATCGGAGCCTTTGCGACGATCTCAGCCTTTGCGATGAGCTCGGCTGCGGCATCCGGATCCTCCGCGGTGAAGGCGATGGATGCCTCATGTTCCTGTAAGAATGTATCGACGAGATCCTCGTGCTCCTTTAAGAAATCATTGTTTACAATGGTAACACCTGTTACAAGACGGCTTCCGGAACCTTCGCCCTGGACATTATCCCACTCTTTTGTGAGGTCCATGATGATGGAGAGCTTTTCGTTCTGGGCGAGAGCGGCAGTTACGAACGGCTGCGGAAGAAGACCGATGGCGTTCGGATCCTCAGCGAGGACGGAAGCAACCTCAGATGCCTCGGACTTGAATTCAAGAGTTACATCATCCTCTCCGAGTCCTGCGGCGGAGAGCACATAGCGGAGTGCGTATTCCGGAGTAGTTCCCTTTCCCGGAAGATATACGGTCTTTCCCTTTAACTGATCAATCGTTGTCACGGAGCTGTCGGCAGATACGAAGTAGAGAACGCCGAGAGTATTGATATCGATCACGGAGATATTTTTGTTTGTCTTATTGTAGAGAACGCTTGCGACGTTCGCCGGAAGCAGGGCGATATCGACTTTTCCGCCTGCGACCATGGCGGTCATCTCGTCAGCTGCGGTGACCATAGTGAATTCGTAGCTGTTCTCGGACTCCCCGTTTGCGGCCTCATCCATGAGCTTTACAAGTCCCATGGTGGTCGGTCCCTTTAAACCGCCGACACGGACAACGGTCTCCTCGCCGGTGTTTTCAGCGGCGGACTCGGAAGCGGCTTCCGTTGTGGTTTCCTCAGCGGCAGTCGTTGTCTCCTCCGCGGAAGAAGCGGCAGCTGTTGTTTCGGTTTTGGATGATGAGCAGCCTGCAAGGAGAGATCCCGCGATCGCGGCAGCCATCATGACGGATAACATTTTTCTCATAACTTAGTTCCTCCTGAAAAAAATCTGACAGACACGGGTCTTGTCCCACTGTCTGCGTGAATGATAAATCCCCGGTATGCACACGAAAAGAGCATACCGGGGATCCTGAATATGACAGATATTCCCGTATCAGATTCTTTTCGTCTTTTCCCTCAGGACAGTTGACCTTTGGGGTTAGCACGACCGAACTAAATAGAATATATCATGGGGAGTTAGGAATGTCAATCCAACATGAGACTGGGGAAAACATGTTTTAAAGGCGAAGGCTGCATATGCCAAACCGAAAATAATCGGAAACGGAGTGGCGGGAAAGAGGCGGAACCGGAACCTGACTTTGTGAAAAAAAGAGACAAAGAAAGCGGTGCTGGACAGCCGCATACTGCGAACAAATATCCGACACAGATAGACAGAAAAACATAGGAAAATACAAGGAATTTCGCTGCCTGTACTTTATTGTATACAATTTAAGAAAATAAGGTTTTTCCCCGGAATGCGTTGGATTATATACAATTTCCGACTTGCTTTGCAAAGGGGGATATGCGATAATATGATGCGAAAACATTAAAAATTAAGGTAAGATAGAGGATTCAAAATTTAGGAGGAAATGGTATGAAAACCAACGATGAGGCACTGCTTAAGATCAAGTATAACGTGCTGCGCACAGTTTCCAGGCTGGCTTTTGAGGGCAGACTCGAGGAAGAGAGAGACAATATCCCGTTCAAACTGATCCCGGGCCCGAAGGCACAGTTCCGTTGCTGCGTATATAAGGAGAGAGAGATCATCCGTCAGAGAGTCCGTCTCGCGGAAGGAAAATGTCCGAGTGACAAACAGAGCAACAATATCATTCAGGTTATCTCTTCTGCATGTGAGGAGTGTCCGATCACAAGATTCGTTGTAACCGATAACTGTCAGAAATGTATGGGTAAAGCCTGTCAGAACGCATGTAACTTTGGTGCGATCTCGATTGGCCGTGACCGTGCCCATATTGATCCGAGTGTCTGTAAAGAGTGCGGACGCTGTGCTCAGGCATGTCCGTACAATGCGATCGCTGAGCTGATCCGTCCGTGCCGCCGTGCATGTCCGGTAGATGCGATCACAATGGATCCGGAGACCGGAATCTGTCAGATCGATGAAAAGAAATGTATCCAGTGCGGTGCCTGCGTAAGAAGCTGCCCGTTCGGTGCAATTTCCTCCAAGGTATATGTTGTACAGGTGATCGAAGCGATCAGGACCGGCAAGAAGGTCGTTGCCATGGTTGCTCCGGCTGCTGAAGGTGAGTTCGGCCAGGATATCACAATGGAGAGCTGGCGTACTGCATTAAAGAAGGTTGGCTTTGCCGATATGGTAGAGGTTGCTGCCGGTGCTGATATGACAGCAGCTTACGAGGCAATGGAATGGGCAGAGGCATTTAAGGAAGGCAAGAAGATGACGACCTCCTGCTGTCCGGCATTTGTAAATATGATCAAGAAACACTACCCGACTCTGATCGATAATATGTCCACAACGGTATCCCCGATGTGCGCGGTATCCAGAATGTTAAAAGCGATCGATCCGGAGACAGTTACCGTATTTATCGGACCGTGTATGGCAAAGAAGTCTGAGGCGGCTGACAAGTCCATCGAGAACAATGCGGATTATGTTCTGACCTTCGGTGAGGCCATCGAAATGCTGCGCGGAAAAGAAGTTGAGCTTGAGCCGGCTGAGGAGACAAAGCAGGAAGGCAGTGTCTTCGGAAAACGCTTTGGCAATGGCGGCGGCGTGACAAACGCAGTGATCGAGTGCTTCAAGGAAAGAGGCGAGAGCGCAGATGTTAAGGTTGCGCGCTGCAGCGGTGCGGCTGAGGTTAAGAAAGCCCTTCTTCTTCTCAAGGTCGGCAGACTTCCGGAAGACTTCATTGAGGGTATGATGTGCCAGGGCGGCTGCGTAGGCGGACCGAGCAACATGAAACAGGAGATGGCATTCAAGAAAGACCGCGACGCTGTGATTGCGAAGGCAGACGGCCGCGGAGTATGGGAGAACTTAAAGAATTACGATATGGATTCCTTCTCTATGCATCGCAGCTACGAGAAGCCGGAGGCTTAATGTAGATTTACATAACATATGAATATGGCAGGGTGTCCGGCTGGGGCTGGCGGACACCTGTGAACAAAAGAACAGCATATATTTTCTGGAGAATTTCTGGAAGGTATATGCTGTTTTGATGTCATGGATCCGGGGGGTGTCGGCTTAACAGCGGAAAAATGTGACCTGCAGCAAGTGCTCATGCCTGGGTGAACGGAAGATGGTACTATCTGAACGCGGACGGAGATATGGCGATCGGCTGGATCCTTGTGAACGGAGTCTGGTATTACCTGAATCCGATGGCAGGAGTCCTTGATCCGGGTGGAAATCCGATACCGGAGGGCGCAATGTACGTAAGTGCTGTGACGCCGGATGGCTATCATGTCGGAGTATCCGGGGCGCTGATCGGAAGATAACAGACAGCGGCAGGTATCGAAAATGATATCTGCCGCTGTTTTTATGTGCTTTATCCAGGTTCGATAAGAATCCCACCTTTTTCAGGTGGTAGTAACAGCAAATTCGTCTCAGTGGAAGTCAGTTTTCGACTGAGACGAATTTGTATTTAGAAGCTTATGGTATGTAGATTACAACCGACACTTATTGACACGCTTGGAAGAAAGCTCTTCCACCTTTTTTAACGTCTTCGCCAGATTCGGATCCACATATTCCTCTTTTTCAAGGTTTTTCTGAGCTGTGGAAAGCATCAGCTTGATACGGTTTAACTGGTTTACCTCACTGGCCCCCGGATCATAGTCGACGGCGATGATGTTTGCCTTGGGGTTCGCGTAGCGAAGCTCCTTGATGACACCTTTTCCGACGATATGGTTCGGCAGGCAGCCGAAAGGCTGAACGCAGACGATGTTGTTGACACCGCTCTTGATGAGCTCCAGCATCTCACCGGTCAGGAACCAGCCCTCACCGGTCTGGTTTCCAAGGGAGACAAAGCCGTTTGCCATCACTGCCAGCTCCTTGATCCTTGACGGCGGAGTGAAGTGAGTGCTCTTTTCAAGAGCAATTCTTGCGGCCTTTCTCATGTACTCCAGAAGGGAGATCGCCATGTTGCAGAGATGCGCCGTGGAGCGCTTCATTCCCAGATTATCTGCCTTGAAGTTGCTGTTGTAGAAGCAGTAAAGCAGGAAATCCATGAGATCCGGCATAACAGCTTCCGCACCTTCCGACTCCAGGAGCTCCACGATGTGGTTGTTGGCGGTCGGGGAGAATTTGACGAGGATCTCTCCGACGATGCCGACCTTCGGCTTGTGGACATTCGTGCGCTCTAAGTTATCGAAGTCATGGATGATGCCGCGGATATTCTTCACAAAGGTCATCATTCCGGCGCTCTTTGTGGAGAGTGCTTTGATACAGATCTTCTTCCATTTCTCGTGGAGCGCATTTGCGGAGCCTGGAACGGCCTCATAAGGTCTTGTAGCGTAGAGAACACGCATAAATACATCACCGTATACAACAGCCTGAAGAGCCTTCACAAGCATAGCCGGTGTATACTTGAATCCTGGGTTTGTCTCCATGCCATTTGCGTTGATGGAGATGACCGGGATCTGCGCCATTCCGGCTTTTTCCAAAGCGCGGCGGATAAATCCGATATAGTTTGACGCACGACAGCCGCCTCCGGTCTGGCTCATGAGGACAGCTGTGTGGTCGAGATCATACTTTCCGGACAGCAGGGCATCCATGATCTGTCCGATAACGATCAGGGACGGATAGCAGGCATCGTTGTTTACATATTTTAATCCCGTATCGACGGCTGTCTTGTCATCGTTCTGGAGAACGACGAGGTTGTAGCCGAAGCTGCGGATCGCCGGCTCGATGAGCTCGAAGTGGATCGGGGACATCTGCGGGCAGAGCAGCGTGTAGTTTTTCTTCATGTCCTTCGTGAACATCACACGGTTGTAGGCGCTGGACACGATGGTTCTCGTGTAGCGGCGCTCCTCGCGGACGCGGAGAGCGGAGATCAAAGAACGGATACGGATCCTTGCGGCTCCGAGGTTGTTGACCTCATCGATCTTTAAGACCGTATAGATCTTCCCGGATCGGGTGAGAATATCACTGACCTGATCGGTGGTCACGGCGTCGAGACCGCAGCCGAAGGAGTTTAACTGGACGAGATCCAGGTTATCCTGTGTCTTTACAAAGGCCGCCGCCGCATAGAGGCGGGAGTGGTACATCCACTGGTCGGTAACGACGAGCGGGCGCTCCACCTTTCCTAAATGGGATACGGAGTCCTCCGTGAGGACAGCGAAACCGTAGGAGGTGATCATATCGGCGATGCCGTGATTGATCTCCGGATCGATGTGGTACGGACGTCCCGCAAGGACGATGCCGTGTTTTCCGGTGTCTTTTAAGTACTGTAAGACTTCCTCGCCTTTCTTCTCCACATCGGTTCTCGCCTGGGCGAGTTCATCCCAGGCCTTTTTAGCGGCCTTCTTCGTCTCGGATTCCGGAATATCGAATTCCTTCTTAAAGACTTCCTGAAGCTGCTTTGAAAGGACCGCCTCGCTTGTGAACGCCATGAACGGATTTAAGAACTTCACGTTCTTTTCCTTTAATTCCTCTATGTTGTTCTTGATGTTCTCCGAGTAGGAGGTGACCATCGGGCAGTTGTAGTGGTTTCCGGCTCCCGGAACCTCTTTCCGCTCGTAAGGAATACACGGATAGAAGATAAACGGCACATCGCGTTTGATGAGCCAGGAAATGTGTCCGTGGGCAAGCTTTGCCGGGTAACATTCAGACTCACTCGGGATCGTCTCGATGCCCAGCTCGTAGATCTGGTGGCTGGACTGTGGGGACAGCATCACGCGGAAGCCGAGCTCCTTAAAGAAGGTTGCCCAGTACGGGAAGTTCTCGTACATGTTGAGGACCCGCGGGATTCCCACAACGCCGTGGGTCGCCTTGTCGGCTGTCAACGGCTCATAGTCGAAGAGTCTGTGATACTTCCATGTAAAGAGGTTCGGGATGTCACGTTTTGCCTTTTCCACGCCGAGACCGCGCTCACAGCGGTTTCCGGAAATATACTGACGTCCACCCTCGAACCGGTTGATCGTCAGGACACAGTGGTTTACGCATCCGCGGCAGCGGCTCATGGTTGTCGTGTAGGTCAAATTGATCATATCGTCCAGAGAGAGCATCGTCGTCTCATGGGGACGGTGCATGTAACGCTCACGGGCGATCAGTGCCGCACCGAAGGCACCCATGATACCTGCGATATCCGGGCGGACGGCATTGCAGCCGGAGATCCGCTCGAAGCTTCGGAGGACTGCGTCATTGTAGAAGGTTCCGCCCTGTACAACGACGTTCTTTCCGAGGTCGCCGGCGGAAGTGATCTTGATGACCTTAAACAGGGCGTTCTTGATC
>ENA-USUK01001821-USUK01001821.1-human-gut-metagenome-genome-assembly--contig:-NODE-1821-length-15343-cov-6.141229_pt1 | contig 15343 bp, 10 predicted proteins | sample MGYA00250062_ERZ773400 | MGnify/ENA primary metagenome ERZ773400 (study PRJEB29103, sample SAMN06111961) | human gut metagenome | biome: human gut; feature: ankylosing spondylitis patient; material... | reverse complement strand
ACCCCCACCTCCTTGTCACGTTCCACCACAATACCATAATCCGCCTTATTGAAGAAATCGGCAGAGCCGTTGATATCATACATCTCCACGCGCGGAGTAGTGTTCGTCACCGGGTTACGGTTCATCTTGCGCGGATGGGCGACAAGCACCACCAGGCAATTATGCTGCACCGCAAATTCCGTAATCATATTCAGGAAATTGGAAAGATACTGCGTCTCCGTCTGCCCCGGCTGCGGAGTGTGATCAAGCCGGTTGAGCGGGTCGATCACCAGAATACGACACCCCCGCCGCACCACCAGCTCGTGCGCCTTCGCAAGCACCCGCGCCGGTGTAGCGTTCCCCTTCAGAGAGATATGCGACACGTTATCGGTTAGAAACTCCTCCGACCGCATCAGCAGCCCTTCCGAAATGCCGCACCCCTTCTGAAAACGGTGTCCGGTCAGCTTCTCCACCAACTTTCGGATATGATAGACAATCGGCGTATTCTCCGGACTGAAAAAAGCGATCTTCCACTGATGGCGCAGACAAAGCCGCAACACCAGCTCGTCGAGCCACTCCGATTTTCCCGCACCCGGCACTCCCGTGAGGATGACAAGCCTTCCCCGTTCGTAAGTGCAGATCTTGTCCATTTCCTCCCAGCCGGTTTCCGCACCCGGCCCGAAACCATTCTCAAAAAGAGCAAGCAGGTCGCTGTGCAGGTCGGCGGCCGTGAACACCCCTTCGAGCGGAACCTCCGCCGCCTGCTCGATGGCTACCCGCAGACTGGCAACCCCGTATTTGCACAGATGTTCGTTCGCATCCTTGCAGCCGGGCCCGTACGTCACCACACGGCAACGCTCGGCGCCCAAACGGTTGATCAATTCGTCACGCAGTTGCAGTCCGGCGGAATCGGTATCGACGGCAATGATAACCTCCGTCAAATCCTCGAAATGCGTCTCCATGAAACGGTCGAGCCAGGACAAGTTCGAGTTGGCTCCGGCAGGGACGGAAATCACGCTCTTGAATCCGGCGGCAAGGGAAGAGGCGGCATCCAGTTCGCCTTCGTGGATGATGCAGGAAGTCTGTCCGAGCACTGAGTCGATGTTGTAGGGAATCAGTTCGGCGCCCTGAAACATCTTGAAATGCTTCGCGTCCACACTACGGAATTTCGTGTTGACCAGTTGTCCGTCCTCGAAATAGTTGAAGCAGACGCAACGCTCCTTCTGACTGGATTGCGACATGAATTCCTCCTGTTCCGTGATGCGCAATCCGGCGATGACGCTCTGCGGGATGCAACGTGTCTCCACCAGCCAACGTTCTACTGATTCGGAAAGCGTAGTCCGTGCCGGATCGAACACCGGACGCTGGAAATGACGGGGAACGGCTGCCGCACGACGCTGGCGGGCAGCACGCCGTTCGGCTTTCTCACGCTCTTCCGCTTCGTCGGGGACGTAAAAGTCCGCCCCGCAATGATAACAGTGACAATGCCCCGTATCAACGTTGACACGCAGCGAACGGTCGCGTTTGTTGTGGCGCGTGGCCTGACATTTATTACAAACAGTTTTCACTACGCCGCTTGTCCTCCGACGGACATCGACATCGTAACTGGCAAAATTTCTCATAACTTGCTTTATTTTTAAATGAATAATTATATTTCCCCCACACAGGGACAGGAAGACAAACGCTTCATGTATAACACGGAGAGATTGATACTTTCAAATACGGGATGAACCGCTTTCGGACGTGGGATGAACAGCGTTCAAGCGTGGGATGAGCAGCGCTCAGACGTGGGACGAACAGCGTTCAGACGCGGGACGAGCAGCGTTCAAGCATAGAACAGACCGCAGCCGGATGTGTGCTGAACTAATGCCCCCATCTTTTGTGCGCATCATCCCACACCGCCGAGTTGTCGGGCCTTGGCGGTGCGCTGTCGGGAATAAGACGTCCCAGATACATCCGTTTTCCATCCACAATACTTTCAAAACGGCTCACATCCTTGCTCTCCCGCTCCTTGATTTCCTGCATCAACTCTTCGCGCAGCATACGGCAAGTAGGCGATCCGGCAGCGATATAATTGGAGAAATAGCGTTTCACGTCCTCAAAGAAGAGCAAGCCGCTTTCTTTTCCGTAGAGAAGGATATGCTTTTTGAACAGACCGATAATCTGCTGCTGATGGTCGATAAAAAGCCGTCCCAGACCGGAACGCTGCCCCGCCAACTCCATATACAAGCGTGAGTCGGCAAGCCGGTCTACCAGCACTTCCCAAGACAACACCGGCTGTAACGGTTGCTGCCCCTCCTCATCCACCGCCCGAATCCTCATTCCCCTTTCAACAGGAACGGAAGAAGCAGTTCGGACTTCCGACGTTTCCGAAATCCTCGAACTTCTCGAACTCTCCGAAGCCCCCGTAATTACCGAAGCCCTCGAAGTCCCCGAACTCTCCGAAGCCCCCGTAATTTCCGAAGCCCTCGAAATCCCCGTAACATAAATCTTCTCCTCCGTTTCCGGAATAACCGTAATTTCCGAAATCCCCGAAGCCCCCGAATTCTCCTCCACCACCGTAGCAGCGTCAGCAGCTCCTCCCGCGAGGGTATTGCTGCTGTTGTTTACAACAGGAGTAATACCTATCTTCTCCTCTTCTCTCCTCTCTTGGGTTTCGTTGGGTTTTCGCCCTTTGGTGGCGGGCGTTTCAGCGCATTTCGCACGCTTCTTCGGGCGCCCTCCTTTTTTACCGTTTTCGGTATCCATTCTCCACTTTTCCTCAAGCCTTTGCATCACCCGGTCGAGATACGGAGCCCGGAACGTCTGCCGCTCCTCGTCCACCTCAAAAAGATTATAATCATGGAGCACCTTTTCCAGCATATCCAACTCAAGGTCATACCGCCGCGCGAACGCCCTCAACAAAAGCGGAGTGCACGACGCCTCATAATTATCTTTCGTGCGCAGGTGCAACAGCAACATCACATAAATGCCGAGCGCTTCCGCCGCATCCAGTTCCGACATCATACCGGCGATATTATCGTCATTCAGCAGATTTACTTCCAGATTAAAATACTGATCCTTCTTCATTATTCTTTCTATTTTAATAAATTATTCACGAAAATCATCCTTTTCGGACGAGCTAACTCAGTGAGCGCAAAGGTATTTTAAATGTTTTGGTTACACTTGTTGAAAAAAACAGAGGGCTATTACGATTCTTTTAACAACCTTTGCAGCAATATAATAACCATAAATAAAAATATTATTTAAATGAAAATGAAGTCAAATGTCATCCTGAATGACGACAAAGTAATCAAAGAGAGACTGAAATATTGTGTCCACATCACGTTAGGACGTTTTCTGAACATCCAGCGCACCGTATCGCCCCTGTCGCACGAGAAAGTAGCGGGACAGACCACCATCAATTCCAGCACGACATGGAACATGGAGCAAGTCCGGAATTACAGCATATTATCGTACGCGCAAGTGATCTACACGCATTTCATAGCCTTGAAGTGCAAGTTCTACGTCCTGCATCTTTCAAAGACGATGATCAAAGCGATTCAAAACGGGCAGTGCATCATCATCAAAACCGTAGATCCCGACAAACTGGACGATTACCTTCCCGGCGAAATCCTCCTCGAACAGCACCCCGACGCGGAAGAACTGGAACGGAGGAGAAAGGCGAGAGAGGCGTTACTGAGCAAATCCATGCACCTGCGGATAAGCAAAAGTCAAGAACAGGAAAATGAAAAGAAGAAAAAGGAAAATGAGAAGAAGAAGAGAAAAGAACAGGAAAAGAAGAGAAAAGAGAAGGAGAAAGGAGATAAGGGAAAAAAGAAATCGGAAAAACGGGTAAAGTTATCATAAGTTTACTACCTTTGTGGCACAAGAAGGATACAAAAGTAAGGACATGAACGATTGTGAAGAGACGAATGACAAGGCAATAAAAGCGCTCATAGTATTCAGAGAAATAAGTGATACGGACAATCTGTTCGCTCCTATTCTATGCGACGCTATCCGCATGACGGGTATTGACGTACGATGTTCCAAAGAAGCATTTTGGGAATCAGACACGGCGTATGACATCATACACTTCCAATGGCCGGAAGAAGTAGTAGGCTGGAACTGCGACGACCCCGACGTGATACGCCGGCTCGAAGAGCGCATCCGTTTCTTCCGTTCGCGCGGGGCGCATTTCGTCTACACGCGGCACAATGTGCGTCCGCACTACGCAAACGACATCATCAGCCGCGCCTACGACATCATCGAGACGCAAAGCGACATCGTGGTGCACATGGGACATTTCAGCGCGGATGACTTTGCCGCCAGATACCCCCAAAGCCGGAATGTCGTCATCCTCCACCATATCTATGAATATACCTATCAGGAGGATATCAGCGCGGCGCGCGCACGCCAATACCTCAATCTGCCGCAGAACGCGCTCATCGTCACCGCCTTCGGCAAATTCCGCAACCGGGAAGAGATACGCATGGTGCTCGGAGCATTCCGCGCATGGAAACGGCCGCATAAACTGCTGCTCGCTCCCCGTCTCTACCCTTTCTCCAGACGCAACGGGTACGGCAAGAACTTCCTCAAGAGATGGCTCTCGCGCTTCGGCTACTACGTGGTCAGACCCCTGCTCAACCGCTGGCTGCATCTGAGAGCCGGAGGCAACGACGACCTGGTGGACAGTTGCGACCTACCTTATTATATAGCAGCTTCGGACCTGGTAATGATTCCACGCAAAGATATCCTGAATTCCGGCAACATCCCCCTCGCCTTCCTCTACCACAAAGTGGTGGTGGGTCCCGATACAGGGAATAACGGCGAGCTGCTGGCCATCACCGGAAACCCCTCGTTCGACCCCGACGACCGGGAAGATATCGTCCGCGCGCTCGAAACCGGCGCACGGTATGCCGCTTACGAACACGGGGAGGCAAACTACGACTACGCCATCGACAACATGAATATCCAAAAAACGGGACGCGAGTATGCTCAAGTCTATAAAGACGCGATAAATGGCAGGTAATCTCAAAAGTCAGCTCTTCTCCGGAGTATTCTACACGGCGCTCGCCAAATACAGCGGCGTCGTCATCTCGCTCGTGGTGGCGGGGGTGCTGGCACGCCTGCTCTCGCCGGACGATTTCGGCATTGTGGCGATAGCCACCGTAATCATCGCCTTCTTCAACCTGTTCACGGACATGGGTGTATCCCCCGCCATCGTGCAGCACAAGACGCTGACACGGGAGGAATTGTCGGATATTTTCTCGTTCACCGTGTGGACCGGCATAGGTATAAGCGTCCTCTTCTTCGCCGCGTCATGGCTGATAGCCGATTATTACAACAGCGACATCCTGCGGACACTGTGCCAACTGCTGTCCGTCAACCTGTTTTTCGCTTCCGCCACCATCGTGCCGGGAGCTTTGTTCTACCGCAACAAGGAGTTCAAGTTCATTGCTATCCGCAGCTTCATTATCCAGATTTCGGCAGGAGCCGCCGCCGTCACCGCAGCACTCTGCGGAGCGGGACTGTATGCGCTGATTATCAACCCGATCGTATCCAGCATACTGATATTCGCCATCTCCTACCAACGCTATCCGCAACGCCTGCGCCTCACGCTGGGGCTGACGGTGCTGCGCAAGATATTCTCCTATTCCGCCTACCAGTTCCTGTTCAATGTCATCAACTATTTCAGCCGCAACCTTGACAAGCTGCTGATCGGCAAATACATGGGAATGTCCGACTTGGGATACTACGAAAAATCTTACCGTCTGATGATGCTTCCCCTACAGAACATCACACAAGTGATCACCCCCGTGATGCACCCGATATTCAGCGATTTTCAAGACGACAAAGGGAAGCTCGCCACCTCCTACGAACGGATCCTGCGCTTTCTCGCCTTCATCGGACTGCCGCTCAGCGTGCTGCTCTTCTTCACGGCGGAGGAAGTGACGCTGATCATTTTCGGCGACCAATGGCTGCCGTCCGTACCCGTTTTCCGGATTCTGTCACTGTCCGTAGGGATTCAGATCATACTGTCTTCTTCCGGCTCCATCTTCCAGGCGGCGGGCGACACGAAGAGCCTGTTCGTGTGCGGACTGTTCTCGTCCGCGCTCAACGTGGCGGGTATGCTGCTCGGAATCTTCCATTTCGGCACGCTGACGGCAGTGGCAAGCTGCATCGTCGTCACGTTCACCGTCAACTTCGCGCAATGCTACTGGCAGATGTACCGGGTGACTTTCCGGCGAAGCGTCCTGCCGTTCGTCCGTCAACTCCTTTCTCCGCTGGCGGTAAGCCTGCTGATGGCGGCCATTCTCCTGCCGATACAGTACGCGACGGAAGGAATGAATATATTTCTCACAATAATTATAAAAAGTATAGTAAGTTTTACTATCTTTGGAGGATATATACAGGCTACGCGTGAGTACGACCTCTTCGGAAAAATACGAAGCATAGCGGGAAAGAGAAAATAAATGAACGGAATAAACAAAATACACCAAGACAAAGATCACGCATGAAAGCCTTATTCCTGATATTTCATGGTTTCGATAAAGCAAACGGAATCAGTAAGAAGATACATTACCAAGTGAAGGCACTCAAGAAGTGCGGCGCGGATGTTCGCTTGTGTTACTACGACACCACGCCTTTCGGCAACCGGCGGCTGATGATCGACGACGAGGTGATGGCCGATTTCGGCAAAGGGACGATGGCGAAGTTGCTGAAACGTGTCTACTACTCGCCTATCGTGAAGTATGCGCAGCGGGAGAAGATCGATTTTGTGTACATCCGTTCCTATCACAACGCCAACCCTTTCACGCTGCGGCTGGTGGAACGCCTGAAAAAGACGGGGGCGAAAGTGGCGGTGGAGATACCGACATATCCTTACGATCAGGAGTACATCTCACGGTCTATGAGGGCTTCGCTCGCTGTGGACCGTTGTTTCCGCCACCGGATGGCGAAGCTGCTGGACGGCATCGTGACTTTCTCCAACGCGGAAACGATTTTCGGAGGCAGGACGATCCGGATTTCCAACGGGATCGATTTCGACGCTATCCCGCTGCGGAGCGGACAGAACGACATTTCACACGAGCTGCACCTGATCGGTGTGGCGGAGGTGCACTATTGGCACGGGTTCGACCGCCTGGTACGGGGTCTTGCGGAGTATTACCGGACGAATCCGGAGTATAAGGTTTATTTCCATATCGTAGGTCCGCTGTCGGGCGAACGGGAACGGGAGGAGATTCTTCCCGTGATACGCGACCATCATCTGGAGGAGTACGTGATTCTGCACGGACCTCTGCACGGAGAGGAACTCGATGCGCATTTTGAACGCGCGGACTTTGCCATCGGCAGTCTGGGACGCCACCGGAGCGGTATCACGGAAATCAAGACACTGAAAAACCGGGAGTACGCGGCACGCGGGTTTGCCTTCACTTACTCGGAGACGGATGCGGATTTTGACGCTATGCCGTATGTGTGGAAGGTGCCTGCGGACGAGTCGGCGGTGGACGTCCCGAAGCTGATTGCGTTTCAACGGTCGCTGAAGATTCCACCGGCTGAGATCCGGGAGTCGGTGCGCCCGCTGTCATGGGAAGCGCAGATGCAGAAGGTGATTAAGGAAATAAATGAGAAATGAGGAAAAAAAAGTTAACCGTTTTATTATGATACCGAAGATTATACATTTATGCTGGCTGAGCGGTGACCCTTATCCACCCAAAATACAGAAGTGCCTGGAGAGCTGGAAGAAGTTCCTCCCCGAATATAAGGTGATGCTGTGGGACGGCAACCGTTTCGACTTGAACAGCAGTTCGTGGGTAGCACAGGCTTTCGCCGCCAAAAAATATGCTTTTGCCGCAGATTATATACGTATGTATGCGCTCTATCATTACGGAGGCATTTATCTCGACTCGGACGTGGAAGTGCTCAAGAGTTTCGACGAGTTGCTGACGCTCCCCTATTTTGTCGGGGCTGAAAACGCGGGGACCATTGAGGCGGCTATCATCGGCGCCGAAAGCGGATGTGACTGGGTCAAAGCTTGTCTGGACTATTACGAAAACAGGGATTTCATACAGGAGAACGGGCAAATGGATATCCGTATGTTGCCGGAGATTATGAATGAGACGATCGGAAAACTGAAACCGATATGTAATCTGCCGTCCGGAACTACTCTTGGTGAACTGAAGAAGATAGGGAAACAGGAAATGACGGAAAAGGTTTATGTGCTGCCATGTGAGTATTTTTCACCTAAGATCTTCGACTCGCGACAAGTGGTCTTAACGCCTCTCACATACGCGATTCATCATTATCAGAACTCTTGGTTTTCACATAAAGCGATTGTGTATTATCGCACGAGGACGCTGATGATCAGGATATTCGGTTATCGTCTGGTAAGAAACATAGAGAGATTTTTACGGAGGAAATGATATTAAAGGAGGACAAGGAGGAATACTGCGATGAGCCAATGGTACAGCAAATATCTGCAAGTATATGAAAAGCCTTTTTCGGAGGCTCGGCCGGTAGTGGTTGAAGAGATACGCGGGAAGATCGCCGGGCTTCAGAGCGAGAATCCGGTGGTTACCGTCTCGCTGATAGGCTACAACGAGGAAAAACACTTGTTGGCTTGTCTGTGGTCGCTGAGCGAGATGCAGTGCAAGTATCCCGTAGAGATCATCGGGGTGGATAATGAATCGAAGGACCGCACGGCGGAGATTTTTCAGGCGTGCGGAGTACCTTATTATACGGAGACGCGGCATAGTTGCGGTTTTGCCCGCCTTTGCGGGCTGAACCACGCACGGGGAAAGTATCACATCAACATTGATTCGGACACGATGTACCCGCCCAGGTATGTGGAGACGATGGTGGATGCGCTGGAGCGTCCGGGTGTGGTCGGGGTAAGTTCGCTATGGAGCTATATTCCGGACGAGGAGCATTCCCGGTGGGGACTGAAGCTGTATGAGGCTACCCGAGACCTGCATCTGTGGCTGCAATCGTTCAAGCGTCCGGAGCTGAGTGTGCGGGGGCTGGTGTTCGCTTACCGCACGGATTTGGCACGGAAAACGGGCATCCGCACGGACATCATCCGGGGCGAGGACGGGTATCTGGCGCTGCAACTGAAACAGTTCGGGAAAATCGCTTTTGTGAGGAAACGCCGCGCGCGTGCCGTCACAGGGTATGGCACGGTGGGAGCCGACGGATCGCTGTTCAACAGTTTCAAGGTTCGTGCCGTCAGTCGCTTGAAGGGAATCGGCGGATTGTTCACCAAGAAGAAGGAATATAAGGATGAGGAGAGCAATCTCGTGAAAAAGAAATAAAGGAAAGAATAAAAGCTGAAAAATCATGAACAACACACTTACTCTTTGTCTCGAAATTCTTTTCTGGTTTGCCCTGTTCGTTGTGTTCTACACGTATCTGGGCTACGGAATCCTGCTTTACATCCTTGTCAAGCTGAAAGAGCTTTTCGTGAAACCGGTGAGATGCTCGCTGCCGACAACGGACGGGGAACTGCCGGAGGTGACGCTGTTTATCACGGCTTTCAACGAGGAAGAGGTGGTGGACGAGAAGATGGAGAACTGTCTTGAACTGGACTATCCTGCGGATAAGCTGCACATTGTCTGGGTGACGGACGGCAGCAATGACGGAACGAACGAACGCTTGCAGACACGCTGGCAGGGCAAGGCGACGGTGCATTTCCAACCGATCCGACAGGGGAAAACGGCTGCGATGACGCGCGGAATGACGCTTGTAGATACTCCGCTCGTTGTCTTCACGGACGCCAACACGATGGTGAACCGGGAAGCGATACGGGAGATTGTACTCGCCTTTCAGGATCCGAAAGTGGGATGCGTGGCGGGAGAGAAACGGATTGCCGTGCAGACGAAGGACGGGGCTGCCGCCGGTGGCGAAGGGATTTACTGGAAGTATGAGTCGACGCTGAAAGCGTTGGACGCACGGCTATATTCGGCGGTGGGGGCTGCGGGTGAACTGTTTGCCGTACGCCGCGAACTGTTCGAGGCGATGGAACCGGATACGTTGCTCGACGACTTCATCCTATCGCTGCGAATCACGATGAAGGGGTACACGATTGCTTACTGCACCAATGCCTACGCCATCGAAAGCGGTTCGGCGGATATGAGGGAGGAAGAAAAAAGAAAGGTGCGCATCGCTGCGGGAGGATTGCAGTCTATCTGGCGGCTGCGCCCGTTGCTGAACCCGTTCCGCTACGGAGTACTCAGCTTTCAATATACGTCGCACCGGGTGCTGAGGTGGTCGGTCACTCCGTTCCTGCTGTTCGCACTCCTGCCGCTGAACGTGGCGATTCTGCTGTCGGGCGGTTCTACGGTATTCTACGGAGTGCTGCTTGGGATGCAGATCCTCTTCTACGGGTTGGGATATTGGGGCTATTATCTGTCTACCAGGCAGATTAAGAACAAGATACTCTTCATCCCTTATTATTTTCTTTTTATGAATATCAATGTGTTGAAAGGAATCCGTTACCTGAAAAGAAAAAAAGGAAACGGAGCGTGGGAAAAAGCGAAACGGGCGGAGAAGTAAAAACAAATTGCGGAATCTTTTGTTATCTTATAAAAAAAATCATACATGGACAGAACATTACACAATGCAAACAATGCACAAAGAATTCTGGAACTGACGGCAGACACAATGTTGCTGATAGACAGGAATGGTATCTGCGTGGATATCGATTCTCATTGCGATTTATGGTTTCTGCAGGAGGAAGTTCTTTTAGGGAAAAATGTTTTCGAACTTTTGCCGGAACGGACAAGGGATAAGGTTATGCCGGTGTTCGAGACGGTGATCGGGGAACAGCGAAGTGTCAGCAAAAACTTCAAGCTGGAGCTGAAGGATGAGACATTCTATTTCAAGTGTCTCATGTATCCGTATGACGACATGGTGCTTTGCCAATATCGGGATATCACGCAAAGAAGTAACGTGAAACGCCAGTTGGAGCAGGCAAACCGCACGTTGCGCGAGATTCAGAAGGTGGCGCAGATCGGACATTGGACGTATAATACGGCGGAAAATGTGTTTCATTATACAGGATACACGGGGGTATTGTGCAAGGAGGATGTGCAGCATATCTCTTTCGACACGTACAAGCAGTTGATAATGGAGGAGGATCGACCGGCTTTCGAGGATTGGTGCGAGAAGAATGTGTCGGAATTCAATCAGGAAAGTATCAGTTACCGGATTCGGCTGGACGGGAATATCTTCTATGTGCGTATCCAGACTTATCTGCGGGAGGAACTGCCCGACGGAAGTTGCAATATAGAAGGGTATATTCAGAATATCACCGCTCTCCAGCACCGGAGAAATGACATCAATACGCTGACTCATGCCATTAATAATGCGAAAGAGAGTATCTTTGCCGCCAAACCCGACGGTACGGTGATTTTTGCCAACCGACGTTTTCTGCATAATCACGGTCTGGCGGACAATATGGATATCAGTCAGTTGAAAATCTATGATGTCGCCGCAGATATGCCGACCGAAGAGGCTTGGCAGGAACGGTGCAGGAATGCGGTGCAGAACGGTAGCAATACATTTATAGCGCATCATCCTTCTAAAATCCATAAGGATATTCTGGCTTACGAATGTACGATGTACAACGTTATCAGTGATTCCGGCGAGGAGAGTTTCTGGTCGTTCGCTCATGACATCTCGGAAAGAATGAGGTATGAGGCGCAGATCAAACGACTCAACCGGGTTATGGATACGACGATCAATAATCTTCCCGCAGGGATTGTGGTGAAAGAAGTCAATAATGATTTCAGATATGTGTATCGGAACCGCGAATCGTACAACCGCGATCATTTCAGTGACAATCCGGTGGGCAAGAATGATTACGACTTCTACCCGCTGATTGTAGCGGAAAAGAAGAGGCAGGAGGATATTGAGGTAGCTGCTACCGGAAAAGGATTGCATTGGATCGCTGAGGGAAAGGACAGGAACGGGAATCTGATTATTCTTGACAAACGGAAGATTAAGGTGGATGGTGACGAGTTGTCCTCTCCTATCATCGTCAGCATTGAGTGGGATATCACGGAGCTGGAGATGATCAAGCGGGAACTCCAGTCGTCGAAGGAGAAAGCGGAGATGTCCGACAATCTGAAATCGGCTTTCCTCGCCAATATGAGTCATGAGATCCGCACACCGCTGAACGCGATTGTCGGTTTCTCGCATCTGATAGCCGAAAGTGATGACGCGGAAGAACGGAGAACGTATTATAATATTGTGGAAGCCAACAACGAGCGTCTGTTGCAACTGATTAACGAGATTCTCGATCTTTCGAAGATTGAGTCGGGAACGATTGAGTTTTCGCTTGGGCTTACAAGTCTGCATAGTTTGTGTCAGGAGATACATGATGCGCATATATTCCGCACGCCGGAGGGTGTGCAACTTGTCTATGAGCCTTCGGACGAAAGCCTGCGGATAGAGACGGACAAGAACCGGGTGTTCCAGGTGATTTCGAACCTGATCGGGAATGCGGTAAAGTTTACGAAGGAAGGCAGTATCAAGTACGGTTATGAGTTGGTGGATGGCCAGATCGTATTTCATGTAACGGATACGGGTACGGGGATCGAACCGGAAAAGGTGGGACGTGTGTTCGAGCGTTTCGCCAAATTGAATAATCACGCTCAAGGAACGGGACTGGGATTGTCTATCTGCAAGTCTATCGTGGAACGGCTCGGCGGACAGATTTCCGTCAGTTCAATAGTGGGTGTGGGCACAACGTTTACGTTTACTTTGCCGTATAATACACAGGAAACGCCCAAAGAAGTCGATTCGGAGATGAAGACTGTGCTCTACAAAGAGGAGGTGCCGCAGAGTGGAAACGGTGGTTCTACGAATGAAGGAACGGGAAAGGGAAAGGGAACAGGAACGGTCTGTATCCTGATTGCCGAAGATACGGACAGTAACTATGATTTACTGAACGCTATTCTAAGTAAGCAGTATCGTCTCGTCCGTGCCAACGATGGTATGGAAGCGGTTCTCTTGTACGATGAGGTGAAGCCGGATCTGATTCTGATGGATATCAAAATGCCGAATCTGGATGGGCTGGAGGCTACCAAGATCATTCGCGAACTGTCTGCTACGGTACCTATTATCGCTCAGAGTGCTTTTGCCTATGAGCATGATGTGAAAGCTGCGATGGAAGCGGGATGCAATGACTTCATAGCGAAACCGATAGCACAGTCGAAACTGAAAGAGGTAATCAATAAGTGGTTGACGAAGAAGTGACTGTAAACGGTTGACGACAGAACGACTGTAAATAGTTGACGACGGAATGGCTACGAATGGCTGCCGACAGAGCGGCTGTGTCTGAATCAGAATATTGTGTGAGAATAAAGTAAGATTATTAAGATTACTATGAAAGCCTTTTATAGACTGTTCTACTATTTTTCTATCCTGCTGACAGGTGTTGTGGCAGGTGTTACTCTTGTGGGTGCTTTTGCCGGAAGTGCCACACCGGAGAGTTTCAAACTTATCCCTTTTATTGGTCTAGGGTTGCCTGTACTTTTATTGGCTAATCTGGCTTTTGCCATTTATTGGACGATCCGCTGGCGGTGTTGGGTTTTCCTTTCTCTCATTGCTTTATTCGGTAATTGGGGGTATATAAGTTGCGTCTTTCAGTTTCCTCTTTTCAGCCCGGCTTCGGAGCCGATAGCCAAGCTGGGAACCTATACACCCGGAATATTGACCGTAGCGACTTACAATGTGGATGCTTTCAACCACGAACATATGGGGTATTCCTGCAAAGGTATCGCCACTCAAATGCAGAATCTGCAAGCGGATATCCTCTGTTTGCAGGAGGTCGGTATCAATTCCTCATTTAACATTGACAGTGTATGTGCCGCTTTTTCTAACTGGCCGTATCAGTATATTCCTTCCGCTCCCGAAGGAAAGGAGCTTTTGCAACTGGCTGTTTTCAGCCGTTATCCTATCAGGGAACAGAGTCTTATCACCTATCCTGACTCTAAGAATTGCAGCCTGTGGTGTGACATCGAAATACCCGGTCGCACAATCCGCCTGTTTAATAATCATCTGCAAACAACGGAAGTGACGCGTAACAAAAGAAAACTGGAAAAAGAGCTTTACAAGGAGGATACCCAAAAAGCGGAACGTGCCGCTCTGACTCTGATAGACGGTCTGCACGAGAACTTCCGGAAACGTGCCGGGCAAGCTGATGTCCTCAAACAACTGATAGCCGACTCCCCCCATCCTACCCTCGTTTGCGGCGACTTCAACTCTCTACCGTCTTCTTATGTCTATCACACCATAAAAGGTAACAGGAAAGGTGATAAGGCAGGTAACAAGAAAGGTAACAAACTGCAAGATGGCTTCCTGACAAGCGGACATGGCTATATGTATACTTTCAAATTTTTCAAGCATTTACTAAGAATTGACTATGCCCTACACTCTCCGGAACTGAAAAGTACGGATTACTTTTCACCGGACTGGAGTTATAGCGATCATAATCCGGTGGTGATGAGGATGAAGCTATAAAAAAAGAAAGCCGAACAACTGTAAAATTGTCCGGCTTACTTTTTATATAGAAATTCTTCTGTTTATTCTAGAATGTAAATTTGACCCCTAATTGCATCTGCCATGCACTACCTGTAGAAGCTGTATAATCCCATTTAGAATTTTTTTGGAACGCTTCACGAGAAGATGCATTCATCTGATATGTTAGAGGTTCTCCTACTTTACTTGCTGTTTTCAGTAATCTTACATTATCGTAACTTTGTAAACCACAAGAACGATAAGCACCCCATTTTGAATTTAACAAATTGCCAATATTTAACATATCAAGACTTACTTGAATACCATATTTGCGATTACCAATCTTTGCATAAAAATCTTGAGCGATCTTCATGTCAAAACGATGGATCCACGGTTCTAAAGAAGAGGCACGTTCTACATACTGCCCTTTACGTTCTGACAAATAAGAGTCACTATTTACATAATTCCAAAAGTCCTCTTGTTGCTCCTCTGCTGTATAAGTTACATTATTTTGCTTATCTTTAATATCCACAAATGTCATTTCATCCTTAGAAGCAGGTACATACATCAAATCAGAATAGTTTCCATCACCATTTATATCATTATAATACGTATAAGAAAAACGTCCTTGTTGGTAACCGGTATAAAATAAAGATACGGTCGTTTTCATATTTGCATAAGCAATTTCATAAGACGCATTAGCAATCAAACGATGTGGAGTAGAAAATAAGGAATAAGAAACACCTGGATCATTCAATGAATTAACTGCAACATTATTCTGCCATACTGAAGCCGCCGATGAACCTGGATTTGCCGTCATATCTTTAGCCATTGTATAAGTGTACCCAAATGAACCTGTAAA
>ENA-USUK01001820-USUK01001820.1-human-gut-metagenome-genome-assembly--contig:-NODE-1820-length-15353-cov-16.455355_pt1 | contig 15353 bp, 10 predicted proteins | sample MGYA00250062_ERZ773400 | MGnify/ENA primary metagenome ERZ773400 (study PRJEB29103, sample SAMN06111961) | human gut metagenome | biome: human gut; feature: ankylosing spondylitis patient; material... | reverse complement strand
GCCGCGCTGACATGGCTGAGCGACGAGTGGATCCGCATGGTCAACGTGGCTGCCGACGGCTGCCGTGAGCGCGGCATCCTTTGCCTGGGGGCCGCGCGGGATGTGCTAATGTAGCTTACTCAGCCTGGATAGCACCGGTGGGGCAAACGCCCTCGCAAGCGCCGCAATCAACGCAGGTAGCTGCATCGACAACAGCCTTGTCCTCCATGGTGATTGCGCCAACGGGGCAGGTGTCAACACATGCACCGCAAGCAACGCACTCGCTGGAAACGGTATGAGCCATCGTGAACTCCTTATCTCCGTGCTGAATCTATAGTTTGTACCCTCCCGGCCCTGCACGGCTGCTCCCCGGGATGGCACACAGTCGGTTTGCTCTGCCTACTGCGTTATATTTAGTGTATCACATTACGACTGATTTGGCAAGTGCCATATCTTGAATTTTTTCAACGGTAAGTCGCAACTAACTACTGCTGTAGTCCGTTATTTGTCCTCTTTATCAGCGGGGAGCGGTGTGCGCTTGCCGCCGCGGACATAGACGCATTCGTCGCGCTTATAGATGCGCGGCGCCAGAATTTCCACGTTGGAGCGCACCTTCAGTGTGCCCGCCACCACGTTCACTTCAATGACCGTGCCCTCGCCGTCCGGCGTACGGACGATGCTGCCCACCTGCGGCGTGATTGAGTTCAGGTATTCATAGCTCTTTTGTTCATAAGCCAAACAGCACATCAGGCGTCCGCACGACCCACTGATCTTGGCGGGGTTCAGGCTCAGCCCCTGCTCCTTCGCCATCTTGATGGACACGGGCTGGAAGTTTTTCAAAAACCGGCTGCAGCAGAACGGCTGACCGCAAAGCCCCAGACCGCCCAGCATCTTGCTCTCATCGCGCACGCCGATCTGGCGCAGCTCGATGCGGGTGTGGAAGATGCCGGCCAGGTCCTTGACCAGCTCGCGGAAGTCCACGCGGCCGTCGGCGGTGAAGTAGAACATGATCTTGGAGCGGTCGAGGGTGTATTCGGCCTCCACCAGCTTCATTTCCAGGCCGTGGCGCGCGATGCACTCCTGGCAGGTGTGGTAGGCGCGCTTCTCGTCCTCGCGGTTCTGGCGCATCCGGCGCACATCCACGCTGTCGGCCATCCGGGTGATGGGCTTGAGCGCCTTGGGCACGGCGGCGTCGGTCAGTTCCCGGACGCCCTGCACCACCTCGCCGCACTCGATGCCGCGGGCGGTTTCCACGATGACGTAGTCGCCGGTCCTGATCTCGGCCCCGGCAGGGTCGAAATAGTAGCTTTTTCCGTTTTCCTTGAAACGGACAGAGATCACTTGTTTCATAGTTGTCCTCGTTCTATTTTCTGAAACGCTCAGAGATCTGAGCCTGAAGAGCCATTCTTGAAACAGTATAACATACTTGAGTGCGATTTTCTATGAAAAATCAAATTCCTCTGCAACAATCCCGGCGGCTGAGCCGTATCTCTAGCGAAAATTGACTAAATTTTGCAAAAGATTCACCCTGCACCCTTGCAACCCCTCAGACCTTGTGTATAATAGGAATCATGTAAGATTGCCCTTTTGAGGGCGCTGGCCGTGGAGCGCACGGCGCAAGCAAAGAAACGGTAGGATAAAATGGAAAAATTCAGTGTCAAAAAACCGTTCACGGTGCTGGTGGCGGTCATCATGGTGCTGATGCTGGGCTTTGTGTCCATCAGCAACATGCAGACCAACCTTCTGCCCGACGTGAATACACCGTACCTGATGGTGGTCACGGTCTACCCCGGTGCAAGCCCGGAGCGTGTGGAGAGCGAAGTCTCCGACGTGATGCAGAACGCATTGGGCACCGTGGCGGGTGTGGAAAAAGTCACCGCCACCTCGGCGGAGAACTACAGCCTTCTGCTGATGCAGTTCTCCGATGATACGGATATGAACAGTGCCATGGTCAAGGTGTCGAACAAGGTGGATCAGACCACGGCCAGCCTGCCGAGCAGCTGTCTGACCCCTTCGATCATCGAGTACAGCCTGAACATGAATGCCTTTATGACTGCGGCCGTCAGCCGCGAGGGCAGCGATGTGTATGACCTGTCGGAGTTCGTCAGCGACACCCTCGTGCCCTACGTGGAGCGCAAGGGCGGCGTTTCCAGCGTGTCCGCCAACGGCCTGATCGAAAAGATGGTGCAGGTCCAGCTCAGCCAGGAGAAGATCGACGCCATCAACGAAAAGCTGCTGGAAGTGATCGACGTCCAGCTGGCCGATGCGCGCAAGCAGCTGGAGAGCGCCGAGGCTCAGATCGAAGCGGGCCGCAAGGAATACGACCGCCAGTTCAAAAATTACAATAAGACCGTTTCGGATACGGTGATGCAGCAGTTCAGCGGCCAGGTCGGCGAGGCGGTCGAGACCGTCCGCAAGCAGGCACAGGCCCTGCTGGACAGCGTGAACCAGCTCATCGCCGTGGTGCAGGAGCCGGAGATCCAGCAGGCCCTGATCGACGTCCGCGACGGCCTGCAGCGGGTCATGGACAAGTTCAACGAGACGGGCATGAAGGACATCGACTCCCTCATTGAGATCGTGGCCGAGCTGCGCGATATCACCGATAAACTGACCGGCGCACTGCAGCAGCTGCAGCAGCGCCTGAACACCGAGTCCGGCACGGAGGGCAGCACGGCGGCAGACCTCGCCGATGATCTGCAGGTGCAGCAGAGCCTGAACACGATCTACAATACCCTGAACGACGTCATCAAGGCCATGGACGATGTCCCCGGCCTGATGAGCACCTTCTCGGATGCACTGGGCACCTACTCGCAGCAGCAGATGCAGGCTTATATGAAGTTCACCGAAGCCCGCGAGATGCTGAACGAGTACGAAAAGCAGCTCGCCGAGGCAAAGCAGACCTACGCGGACGCTGAAGAAAAGGCGATGGCCAGCTCCGACGTCTCCAAGCTGCTGGACATTGACACGCTGGCACAGCTCATCTATGCCCAGAACTTCTCAATGCCCGCCGGTTACGTCAAGGATTCCAGCGGCAAGAGCTGGCTGCTGAAGGTCGGCGAGGAATACGACAGCATCGAGGATATCTCCGGCGCTCTGCTGCTCCATGTGGACGGCTTCGGGGATGTCCGCCTGTCGGACGTGGCTGACGTTGAGGTCATCGACAACGCCGAGGCCAGCTACACCCGCCTGAACGGCGAGCGCGCAGCCGTGCTGAAGATCTACAAGGGCGCCACCTCCAGCGCCAGCGAGGTGTCGGACAACTGCCTGTCCGCCTTCCAGGAGCTGGAAGCCCAGTACGACGGCCTGCATGTGGTCGTTCTGTCCAACCAGGGCAACTATATCACCATCATCGTCAAGAGCATCCTGAGCAGCATGGTCATCGGTGCGGCACTGGCCATCATCGTGCTGGCCATCTTCCTGCGGGATGTCAAGCCCACCCTCGTCGTCGGCTTCAGCATCCCGCTGTCGGTCCTGTTCGCTGTGGTGCTGATGTACTTCACCGGCATGGACCTGAACGTCATGACGCTGGCCGGCCTGTCGCTGGGCATCGGTATGCTGGTGGATAACTCCATCGTCGTCATCGAGAACATCTACCGTCTGCGCGGCCGGGGCGTCCCGGCGGCCCGCGCCGCCGTGCAGGGCGCAAAGCAGGTGGGCATGTCGGTCGTGGCGTCTACCCTGACGTCCGTCTGCGTCTTCCTGCCCGTCGTCTTCTCGTCGAGCATCGTCAAGAGCCTGATGCAGCCCATGTCCCTCTGCATCGGCTACTGCCTTATGGCCTCGCTTATCGTGGCCCTCACCGTTGTCCCGGCGGCTGCTTCCACCGTGCTGAAAAAGGCTGAGCCCAAGCAGCTGAAGTGGTTCGACAAGATCCAGGACAAGTACGCCAAGAGTCTGGAGTGGTGCTTCCGGCACCGCGCCCTGCCCCTGCTGGCGGCGGTGGTGCTGCTGGCCTTCTGCGGCTGGCGGGTCTTCTCCATGGGTGTGGAGCTGCTGCCCACCATCACCAGCAACGAGGCCATCGTGACCCTGAGCACCACCAAGGACCTCAGCAAGGAGGATTCCTACGCCATCGCTGGCAAGGCCGTGGAGGCCATGCTGGAGGTGGACCATGTGGAGGAAGTGGGCATCACCACCGACACCCGCGTGGCCGGGATGGACATCGGCCAGCTGGGCCTGCCCACCACCATCACCGACCTGCTGAACGCGGCCAACAGCTACGGCACCTATCAGGTCAACGTCATGCTGGATGAATCCCTCTCCTCTTCCGAGATCGAGACGGCCCGGCAGGCGCTTGAAGATGCCCTTTCCGGCATCGAGGACTGCACCGCCAAGGTCGAGATCAGCGGAATGCAGGAGCTGACCAGCCAGCTGGCCAGCGGTCTGAGCGTGAAGATCTACGGTGCCGATTCCGAGACCCTTTCCCAGCTGTCGGAGAAGGTCGTGGACATCGTCAACGATACCGAGGGCTTTGCCAATGCGACCAACGGTCTGGGCAGCGGCGACGCCACCATCAACCTGCACATCGACCGCGACAAGGTCCGCTCCTACGGCCTGACCGTGGCCCAGGTCTACCAGCAGATCGCTGCCAAGCTGACCACCACCACCACGGCCCAGACCCCCGTGACCGTGGACGGCAGCACCATGAGCGTCCAGATCAGCAACAATCTGGACCCCGTCACCAAGGAAAACATGATGGATATCACCTTTGAGACCACCGTCATGTCTGCCGACGGCACCACCAGCACCGGCACCTGCACCCTGGCCGATATGGCCACCTGGGACACCGGCAGTGCGCCGGACTCCATCACCAGCGAGGATCAGACCCAGTACGTCAGCGTCACGGCCGACACGCTGGACGGCTACAACACCACCGTGCAGGCCCGTGTTCTGGAAAAGAAACTGAACGAGTTCGCCCTCTCCGATGAGATGCCGGAGGGCTGCTCCTTCTCGATGGGCGGCGAGTCCGACTCCGTCAACTTCATGGTCAACGAGATGGTGCAGTGGCTGGGCCTGGCTTTGCCCTTTGTCTATCTGGTCATGGTGGCCCAGTTCCAGAGCCTGCTCTCCCCCTTCATCGTCCTGTTCACCATCCCGCTGGCCTTCACCGGCGGCCTGCTGGGCATGCTCTTCACCGGCCAGCAGCTGACCATGATCTCCCTGATGGGCTTCATCGTCCTGATGGGCACCGTCGTCAACAACGGCATCGTCTTCGTGGACTACGCCAACCAGCTGCGTCTGGGCGGTATGGAGCGCCGTGCGGCCCTGATCGCCACCGGCAAGACCCGTATGCGCCCCATCCTGATGACCACCCTGACCACCGTGCTGGCCATGCTCCAGCTGGTGTTCAGCAACGATATGGCGAGCCAGCTCATGAGCGGCATGGCCATCGTCATCATCTGCGGCCTGAGCTATGCCACCCTGATGACCCTGTATATCGTGCCCATCCTGTACGATATCCTCTTCAGGAAGCCGCCGCTGAACGTCGATGTCGGCAGCGACGATGAGCTTGACGACATCCCCGACGATGCCGCCGAGTATATCGCCCAGGCCTCCTCCGCACAGCCGGAGGGCTGAACCTGAAGTTCCCCAGAGCCGTCCGCCGTTCCAGGCGGGCGGCTCTTTTGCTGCCTGCGGCCCGGCCGACCGGGGCATTCCCCCTTCGGATCGGCCGGAGCGGGTCATTTTCACCAAAAAATATCTCGAAATATTGGCTGATAAACCTAAAAAGATGTCCACACAGAAGATGCAAATTGTGATATAATCATAATAATAAAGGATATAACCGAGAGTGTGGTATCCAAACATTTCGAAAAAGGAGGCGAAGCCCTATGGCACAGTTTCGCTCCAGGCCCTTTGGTGTGACCAGAGACGGCGAGAAAGTCAATGAATACATCATGTCGAATCCCGGCGGGCTGGCGGTCAGTGTGCTGAATTACGGCTGCGTGATCAAAAACATCTTTGTCCCCACAAAACAGGGTCCGGTGGATGTCGTGGTGGGCCACGATACCTTTGCCGACTACGAACAGGATTTCAATTCTTCCAGCAGCACCTGCTGCGGCGCCTTTGTGGGGCGGTACGCCAACCGCATCGAGAACGCGGAGTTCAGCGTGGGCGGCAGGAAATACCAGCTGGAGCCCAACAACGGCAGAAACCATCTGCACGGCACCTTCCCCAAAAAGATCTACGACGTCAAGGCCTTCGGCGATACCCTGCTGCTGGAGACCGAGAGCCCGGCGGGCGAGGATGGCTTCCCCGGCAACCTGAAAGTTTCGGTGCGGTACATCCTCACAGAGGACAACGCCCTGCGGATGGACTACCGCGTCTCGTCCGACGCCGACACCATCCTGAACCTGACCAACCACACCTATTTCAACCTCGACGGCGGCGGGGACGTGCTGAACCAGAAGCTGCGCCTCTATGCGTCCCGCTATCTGGAGGGCAACAACGAGACCTGCCCCACCGGCAACATCCTGCCGGTGGACAATACGCCCATGGACTTCCGGGCGGGCAAGATCATCGGCCGGGACATCGACACCGGTTTTTCCCAGACCACCATGGCGGGCGGCGGCTATGACCACTGCTTCGTCATCGACCGGGGCCGTGGGGCCAGCCAGAGTCTCTGCGCCTGGGCTTCCAGCGATCAGACCGGCATCAGCATGAAGGTCTACACCACCCAGCCCGGCGTCCAGCTCTACACGGCCAACTTCCTGCAGGACTGCCCTGCCCCCGGCAAGGGCGGCATCCCGATGCAGAAATACGGCGGCTTTGCGCTGGAGACCCAGCACTTCCCCTGCAGCCCCTCTCACCCGGAGTTCCCCTCCACGGTCCTGCGGGCCGGAAAAGTGTTCCGCGCCAACACGACCCTGCGGTTCTTCACCGGCAAACAGTGCGGGAAACTGTAACCAGCAGAGCGTCCGACCTGCATAGAAGGCCCGACGCTCTGTTTTTGGTTTTCTCCTATTTGCACAAAGTGCGGCGTCTCTCCATGGGCAACATGCGAAAAATCATGCGTCATCAAAAAGTCGAAAACTGTAAGGCAACAAAAATCCAGAGGAATAGAAAGATGGATACTTGATTCTGCCCGAAAAACGCGGTATGCTTTAGGCAGATGGAGACGGGGAAACGCCCCGCTCACAATACGGTGAGAAGTGAGGTATTTTGCTATGGCAATTCTGGTTTCCGGCGGTGCCGGTTATATTGGCAGCCATACCTGCATCGAGCTGCTGAACGCAGGCTACGATGTGGTGGTGGCAGACAACTACTACAATGCTTCCCCTGTGGTGCTCGACCGCGTCAAGCAGATCACCGGGAAGGACTTCCGCTTCTACAATGCGGATATGACCAGACACGAGGACGTGGAGAAGATCTTCACCGAGTGCCCGGACATCGACGCCGTCATCCAGTTCGCCGCCTACAAGGCCGTCGGCGAGAGCGTCTCCAAGCCCATCGAATACTACTACAACAACCTGAACTGCACACTGGTCATCCTGGACGTGATGCGCCGCCACAACTGCCACAACTTCGTGTTCAGCTCTTCGGCCACCGTCTACGGCGACCCCGCCTCTGTGCCCATCACCGAGGATTTCCCCGTTGGTGCCACCACAAACCCCTACGGCACCACCAAGGCCTTCACCGAGCGCATCCTGACCGATGTCTGCAAGGCTGACCCGGAGCTGAACGTGGCCCTGCTGCGGTACTTCAACCCCATCGGTGCCCACAAGTCCGGCCTCATCGGCGAGGACCCCAACGGCATCCCCAATAACCTGATGCCCTACATCGCCAAGGTCGCCATTGGCAAGCTGGAAAAAGTCCACGTCTTCGGCAACGACTACCCCACCCCCGACGGCACCGGTGTGCGCGACTACATCCACGTCGTGGACCTGGCCCGCGGCCATGTCTGCGCCATCCGGAAGCTGGAGACCAAGTGCGGTCTCTTCATCTGCAACCTGGGCACCGGCCACGGCTACAGCGTGCTGGATGTCATCCATGCCTTCGAGAAGGCCTGCGGCAAAAAGATCCCCTATGTCATCGACCCGCGCCGCCCCGGCGACATCGCCGAGTGCTATGCCGACCCCTCCAAGGCCAAGCGTGAGCTGGGCTGGGAGGCTGAGTATGGCATCGAGGAGATGTGCGCCGACAGCTGGAACTGGCAGCAGAAGAACCCCGACGGCTACCACACCGTGAAGTAAAAAACCAACGAAAACGCAAGGCCCGCTTCGTCCGCTCCACACCGGATGAGGCGGGCTTTTTTTTCGCTGTCTGCCTTGACAATGCCGGGCAGTTAGCATATATTAAAACTGTTTCCATAAGCTAACAATCTGTCGAAACAGAAAGGCATTGGCCATGACATTAAAAGAACTGAAGATCGGCGAAAGTGCCGTTATTGACGCAGTGGGCGGGGCGGGAGCCCTGCGGCAGCATTTTCTGGACATGGGGCTGATCCCCGGCGAAAAGGTCACGCTGGTGAAGTTTGCACCCATGGGCGACCCCATGGAGCTGCAGATCCACGGCTATGAACTGACCCTGCGCCTGGACGACGCAGCACAGATCGAGATCACCCCGTCAGCGGCCGCGCCAGCCGCTGCACCCGCCCGGCGGGAGAACAAGATGGTGGAGCATCCGGGCCTGGGCGAAGGCGGACGCTACCACACCAAACAGGGCGAGCATCCCCTGCCGGAGGGCAAGACCCTGACCTTTGCGCTGGCGGGCAACCAGAACTGCGGCAAGACGACCCTGTTCAACCAGCTCACCGGCTCCAACCAGCATGTGGGCAACTTCCCCGGCGTCACGGTGGACCGGAAGAGCGGTGCCATCAAGGAGCACCCGGAAACGGAAGTCACCGACCTGCCCGGCATCTATTCGATGTCGCCCTATTCCAGCGAGGAGATCGTCACCCGCCAGTTCATCATCGGCGAAAAGCCGACCGGCATCATCAACATCGTGGACGCGACCAACATCGAGCGCAACCTGTACCTGACGATGCAGCTTATGGAGCTGGATACCCCTATGGTGCTGGCCCTGAACATGATGGACGAGGTGCGCGGCAACGGCGGCACCATCCGCATCAACCAGATGGAAGCCATGCTGGGCATCCCGGTGGTGCCCATCTCGGCGGCTAAGAACGAGGGCGTGGACGAACTGGTGGACCATGCGATCCATGTGGCCAAGTACCAGGAGCGTCCGGGCCGGCTCGACTTCTGCGGCGAGGAGGACCACGGCGGCGCGGTGCATCGCTGCATCCACGGCATCATCCACCTCATCGAGGATCACGCCAGAGCGGCCGGCATCCCGGTGCGGTTCGCGGCCACCAAGCTGGTGGAGGGCGACGCCCGCATTGAGGAAGCCCTCAAGCTGGACCAGAACGAAAAAGAGATGATCGAGCACATCATCGTGCAGATGGAGCAGGAGCGCGGGCTGGACCGTGCCGCCGCCATTGCGGATATGCGGTTCCACTTTATCCACCAGCTGGTGGATCAGACCGTGGTGAAGCCGCATCAGAGCAAGGAGCAGGTGCGCAGCAGCCGGATCGACCAGTTCCTGACCGGCAAATACACGGCCATCCCGGCCTTTGTGGGCATCATGGCGCTGGTGTTCTACCTCACCTTCGGCGTCATCGGCGCAGGCCTGCAGAACCTGCTGGAGATCGGGATCGAGAACCTGACCGTCTTTGTGGACAATGCCCTGACCTACTGGAACGTCAACGAGGCGGTCCACTCGCTGGTCATCGACGGCATCTTCACGGGCGTGGGCAGTGTGCTGAGCTTCCTGCCCATCATCGTGACCCTGTTCTTCTTCCTCTCGCTGCTGGAAGATACCGGCTACATGGCCCGCGTGGCCTTTGTGATGGATAAGCTGCTGCGCCGCATCGGCCTTTCGGGCCGCAGCATTGTGCCGATGCTCATTGGCTTCGGGTGCACGGTGCCGGGCGTCATGGCCAGCCGCACCCTGCCCTCCGAGCGGGACCGCAAGATGACCATCCTGCTGACCCCCTTCATGAGCTGCTCGGCCAAGCTCCCCATTTACAGCCTGTTTGCCGTGACCTTCTTCCCGGATCATGCGGCACTGGTCATGGTGGGGCTGTATTTCCTGGGCATTGCGGTGGGCATCCTGGCGGCATTTGCCCTCAAGGGGACCCTGTTCCGCGGCGAGGCGGTGCCGTTCGTCATGGAGCTGCCCAACTATCGCCTGCCCGGCCTGAAAAATGTGATGCAGCTGCTCTGGGAAAAGGCGCGGGATTTTCTGGAGCGCGCCTTCACCGTCATCTTCATGGCGACCATCGTCATCTGGTTCTTGCAGAACTTTGATCTGCAGCTCAGCCTGACCGCAGACCCGCAGGAAAGCATCCTGGCCTTTGTGGCCAGCGGCATCGCGCCCCTGTTTGCCCCGCTGGGCTTTGCGGACTGGCGGGTCTCCACGGCCCTCATCACCGGCTTCATGGCAAAGGAGAGCGTCGTTTCGACCCTGACCATCCTGTTCGGCTCGTCCGCTGCGCTGGGTGCGGCGCTGTCCCCGGCGGCAGCGGCCCCGCTGCTGGTGTTCTGCCTGCTCTACACCCCCTGCATCGCGGCAGTGGCTTCCGTCAAGCGGGAGCTGGGCGGCCGCTGGGCAGCCGTCATGGTCCTGAACCAGTGCGTGGTGGCATGGGTGGCAGCCTTTATCGTCCGGATGCTCGCGCTGGCGCTCGTGTAAAACATCTGTTCTTTATAATAAGAGCCTGTACCCGAAGCGATTTGGGCACAGGCTCTTTGTTTGTGTGAGGCTCTTGACAAGGCACAAAAATCGTGCTAAAATACTTCAAAAGTGAACGATTCAAAAATGGAGCGATAAAATGAGAGAGAAAAACCCCAGCATGGAATTTGCAAACAAGACGGCGCTGGCCTACAGCGCGGTCTGCAAGCCGCTGTGCCAGGAACTCGGCCTGCCCCAGACGGCGTTTGATATCCTGCTGTTCCTGGCCAACAACCCCACCTACAAAACGGCCAGCGACATCGTGGAGGTGCGCCACATCAAAGCGAACCTCGTCTCGGTGAATGTGGACAAGCTCGTGCACGAGGGCCTGCTGACCCGCTGCCCGGTGCCGAACGACCGCCGCAAGACCGAGCTGCTCTGCACCGAAAAGGCTCAGCCCATCATCCAGCGGGGCCGGGCGCTGCAGGAAGCCTTCTTTGACCGACTGCTGAACGGCATCGACGAAGCCCGGCTGAATGTGTTTTATGGGACCCTGGAACAGATGGGCCGGAACCTGGATGAAATTCTGGAAGGAGAACTGTAAGATGAATGTATTGTTTACGATCGTTGTGACCTTTTTTGCGGGGATGGGCGCAGGCCTGGGCACCGGCTTTGCTGGTATGAGCGCCGCTGCGGTCATCAGCCCGATGCTCATCGCCTTCCTCGGCATGGACCCTTACATGGCCGTCGGCATCGCCCTCTCGTCGGACGTGCTGGCCAGTGCGGTGTCGGCCTATACCTACCATAAGAATAAGAATCTGGATATCAAGAATGGCCTCATCATGATGGCCAGCGTTCTGGTGTTCACGGTCGTGGGCAGCTACCTTGCCAGCCTGCTTCCGTCGGCCACCATGGGCAGTTTCTCGGTCTTCATGACCTTCCTGCTGGGCATCAAATTCATCGTTCGCCCCGTCATGACCACCAAGGAGGCCATGCAGGGCGTCTCCGCAAAGAAGCGCGCCATCCAGTCCGTCGTGTGCGGTGTCTGCATCGGCCTGATCTGCGGCTTCGTGGGCGCTGGCGGCGGTATGATGATGCTCCTCATCCTGACCAGTGTGCTGGGCTATGAGCTGAAGACTGCCGTCGGCACCAGCGTTTTCATCATGACCTTCACCGCCCTGACCGGTGCCGTTTCCCACTTCGCCATCGGCGGAATGCCCGATCTCTTCGTTCTGGCGCTCTGCGTGGTGTTCACCCTCCTGTGGGCCCGCATTGCAGCCGTGTTTGCCAACAAGGCAGAACCCAAGACCCTGAACCGTGCCACCGGCATCGTTCTGGTCGTGCTGGGCATCGTGGTCATGGGCTTCAACTTCCTGACCAAGTAACGCACAAGACCCCCTTCGGAGCGGCAACTCTGAAGGGGGTCTTTTTTGTATGAATGGGATGCGATTTTGAAAAAATCAGGCATCTTTTTCCTCAATGGTGGAGTGCTCAATGACCCAGTCGGCGGCGCGGCGGATGGCCTCATTGCGCTGAATCATCGGGATATTCATACCGGCCTTGACCTCTTCGAGGGTCTTCTTGGTGCGGTCTGCACGCTCCTGCAGGTTCTTGTTGATCTCCTCATCGGTGGGGACGAGGTTCTCGTTCTGGGCGACCTGCAGCAGGGCCATCCGGGCGCGGGTGTTCTTCTCGGCGGCAGCGTGCACGTTGGCCGTGAAGGTCTCGCGGGTCTGGTGGATCTGGCTCAGGTAGCGGTCCAGGCTCATCCGCTGCATCTGGAGCTGCTGCTGGATGTTCTCCATCTCGTGCTGGTAGGTGCTCTCTACCAGAACACTGGGCAGCTCACCCTCAGCGGCGTCAGCCAGCTGGGTCAGGATCTGGTCCTTGGCACGGTTCAGGGCACTGGCGTGTTTGCCGTCGTACAGCTGCTTGCGGACCTGTTCCCGGAAGGCTTCGATGGTGTCCACCTTGCCGATCTTCTTGGCGAAATCGCTGTTCAGGGCGGGCAGCTGGCGGACGCAGACGTCGAGCAGCTTGATCTTGAAGACGACCGGCTTACCTGCCAGATCCTTGGCGTGATAGCGTGCCGGGAAGGTGACGTGGATCTCAAACTCCTCGCCGCCCTTGTGGCCCAGGATGCCGTCCTCAAAGCCGGGGATCATCCGGCCGCTGCCCAGCTGCAAGGTCTGGTTCTGGGCGGTGCCGCCTGCAAAGGCCTTGCCGTCCAGCAGACCCTCGTAGTCGATGTGCACGATGTTGCCCTTGACGGCCGGGCCTTTGTGGGGCACCAGCTCCGCCGCTGCGGCACGGCGGCGCTCCAGCACGGCGTCGATCTCCTTGTCGGTGACAGCCGGGGTGACGCACTCGGACTGGAAGCCGGTGGTCTGGGCCAGCTTCAGTTCCGGCTGCAGGGCGGTGGTGGCGGTGGCCACAAAGCCCTCGTCCTTCTTGACGCTGACCAGATCGTAGCTGGGCTCATCCACGGCGTGGAAGCCGTGCTCCTGCATCGCAGCATCGTACAGTGCGGGAACGTCCCGGTCCATCAGATCGTTGATGGCGTCATACCAGAAGGTGTGCTCGCCGCGGTCGGCTTCGATCTGCGCACGGTCAGCCTCGCCCTTGGCAAAGCCCTTGATGGTGTAGGAAGCGCGGGTGCGCTCATACACCGCATTGGATGCGGTCTCCAGCTCCTCAGCGGTCGCGCTGAAGGTCATTTTGCAGACACTCTTTTCGGGAGTTTCCACGCTTACCAGTTTCATAGAAATCGAACCTCCGTGTTGCCCCAAAAGGAGCGAATTCAAACATTAGTAAAGTTATTATAGCACAAGTGAGGCAAAAGCGGTATAATAAAACAGAGAAAAAGTGCGAAGAGAACACTTTTGCCGGCCGGAACGGGCCGGAATGAGGGGCTTTTTGCAGGGAATACGAAAGGATGTGCATCGTATGCGCTTGTTTGACGTTCTGGGGCCGGTCATGATCGGGCCCTCTTCCAGCCACACGGCGGGTGCAGCCAAAATTGGATACACGGCACAAAAGTTGCTGGGCGATATCCCGGTGGATGCCGACATCGGTCTGTATGGCAGCTTTGCCACGACGGGCCGAGGCCACGGCACCGACCGTGCGCTGGTAGCCGGTCTGCTGGGCCTCCGCCCGGATGATCCCCGCCTGCCGGACAGCTTCGGGCTGGCCAGAGAGCAGGGCATGAAGTTCAGCATCCACCCGGTCGAGCTGCGCTCGGCCCACCCGAACACCGCTGTGCTGCGGCTGACGAGCCGGACCGGCCGGGTCCTTTCGATGAAAGCGGCCTCGGTGGGCGGCGGACGCATCCGCGTCACCGAGATTGACGGTGTGCCCGCCGATTTCGGCGGCGACAGCAACACCCTCATCATCCACAACGAAGACACCCCCGGCTGCATCGCAGAGGTCACGACCTCGCTGGCGCTGCGGCGGATCAACATCGCGTCGATGCAGGTGTTCCGCGCCGGGACGGGCAGTTACGCCGTCATGGTGCTGGAATGCGATTCTCACATCCCCCACCCGCTGGTGCAGCAGCTTGCGCTGATGCCCGGCATCCTGAAAGTGACCTGCCTGAACGTAGACGAACCCGAAGAAAATGCGGAGGACTGAGCGATGGCTTTTTTATCCTGTGAAGAAATGCTGGCAGCAGCCCGCACCCAGAACATCTCGCTGGCCGAGGCGGTTTTGCGCAGCGACCTGGCGGAGAGCCGCCTGACCGAGGAGCAGAGCCGCCATGGGATGCGGCATCTGTGGCACGTCATGGAGGCCACCAGCCGGGATTACGACCCTGCCCAGCGCAGCCGCAGCGGCCTTTCCGGCGGCGACGCCGCCAAAGTGGAACAGGCGCATCGGGCAGGCCGGAGCTACGGCGGCGATTACCTGGCCGAGGTGACAGCCGAAGCGCTCAAGACCGCCGAGTGCAATGCCTGCATGAAGCGGATCGTGGCCGCGCCCACCGCAGGCAGCTGCGGCGTTCTCCCGGCGGTGCTGCTCCCGCTGGCCCGCGCGGGCGAAGCCGATGAGACCGCCATCTGCGAAGCGCTCTACGTGGCCGCAGGCTTCGGTCAGGTCATTGCTGCTCGCGCAACGCTGGCCGGTGCCGAGGGCGGCTGCCAGGCCGAGGTCGGAGCCGCCAGCGCCATGGCTGCGGCGGCGCTTTGCCATCTCAAGGGCGGCACACCGGAACAGTGTTCCGCAGCGGCCGCCATGGCGCTGGGCAACCTGCTGGGCCTGGTCTGCGACCCGGTGGCGGGTCTGGTGGAAGTCCCCTGCATCAAGCGGAATGTCGTTGGTGCCGTGAATGCCGTCTCCTGCGCCAATATGGCGCTGGCCGGGGTGGACTACGCCATCCCCTGTGACGAGGTTATTGACGCCATGGGCCGCGTCGGAAGCCTGCTCTCCCCCGACCTCCGCGAGACCGGCCAGGGCGGCCTTGCCGCAACGCCCACCGGCATCCGCATTGCCGAGCAGCTGGCGGAAGAAACGTAAAAACGAAAAGACGTACTTTTTTCAAAGGCGAAAATAAAATTCTGAAAAATCCAAAGAAAATTTCAAAAAACCGTTGACAAAACCCCTCCTCAGTGATAAAATACATCATGTTCCGACCGGAACGTATGCGTTGGTAGCTCAGCTGGATAGAGTGACTGACTACGAATCAGTAGGCCGGGGGTTCGAGTCCCTTC
>ENA-USUK01001811-USUK01001811.1-human-gut-metagenome-genome-assembly--contig:-NODE-1811-length-15376-cov-15.330348_pt1 | contig 15376 bp, 12 predicted proteins | sample MGYA00250062_ERZ773400 | MGnify/ENA primary metagenome ERZ773400 (study PRJEB29103, sample SAMN06111961) | human gut metagenome | biome: human gut; feature: ankylosing spondylitis patient; material... | reverse complement strand
TCACCTACCAGATCGGCGGTCTGGCTTACGACTCGGGATACTCCGCGGCGATGTACTCGCCGGCCAACAAGACGACGCCGCCCAACTGTTTCTTCTCTGCTGTTAGCCCGCACGGCCTGGAGCCAACGCTCGAAGGAAGGCGCCCGATCGAGCCCTGCGCAGCCAGCCATGTGATCCCCCGCCTCTAAAAATTCCGTCCGATAGGCGAGGATCTGCTCCCGAAACCTTTCCTCCGGTGCGGCCAGGGTCAATCGTATCATAAAAAATCCCCCTTGACTTCTCTTGCCGCCTAGGATATCATAAGAACGGCTTCAATACAACCAAAAGAAAGCGAGGCGGATGGAATGTATCTGCGTTTGATGCAAAATACGGTAAAATCAGCAGCCCTTCTGCCCGCCCTCGTGGAATAAATTGCAGTTATTCCCCTTATATTGTCGGCAGGAGCGCCTCTGGTTTTACCAGAGGCGTTTTTTATACCCAAAAACGCTGCAATGAGGGGATGATTCCGCCTGTTTCCCGCCTGCCATGTGGAAGCATGCGCTCCTTTTTGCAGTGATGCAGGAAAGGATGTTTTTTATGCTCGAATGCAGCCATATTTCAATTGAGCACAGAGAGAGCGGCCGCCCTCTATTGCACGATTTTAGCTTTACGCTGCACCCAGGCGACCGCGTAGCCCTCATAGGCGAGGAGGGAAATGGCAAGAGCACGCTGCTAAAGCTCATCTGTGAGCCGGAGGCGATCCGGAGCTATTGCCATGTTAGCGGCCGGATTGAATTGCATGGCGCGCTGCCCGGCTATCTGCCGCAAAGGCCGGATACAGCCCTTCTCAATACACCTGTGCATGAACTATTTCCAGATGGGCCGGATTATAATCTGATCTCCCAGCTCACAATTCCGGCCGAGCGTCCGCTTGCCGCTTTTTCCGGAGGGGAGCGCATCAAGCTGCTTTTACTGCGTACGCTGATGCAGGGGCCGGATTTTCTCGTGCTCGACGAGCCAACCAATGATTTGGATCTTCGTGCATTAGATTGGCTGGAACGGCTGATTTTGTCATCGAAGATCCCAGTTCTCTATGTATCTCACGATGAAACACTGTTGGAACATACAGCCAATGTGATCCTGCATTTTGAGCAGATACGCCGTAAAACCGCTGCTCAACACACCCTTGAACGCATGGGCTACCGCGCCTATGTGGAGCGGCGAAACGCTATGCTCGCCCACCAGGAGCAGATAGCCGCCAAACAGCGGGCGGACCAGCGGGCGCGGGAGGATCGCTGGCAGCAGATTTATCAGCGCGTGGAGCATGAGCAAAACGTTATTACCCGCGCAAACCCAAGCGGGGGCCGGCTGCTCAAAAAGAAAATGCACGCGGTAAAATCGCAGCAAAAGCGCATGGAGCGGGAGCAGGAGGAGTTCCTCAACTTTCCAGACCCAGAGGAGGCCGTAGAGCTCTTTTTTAACAGGGAGCTGCGCTTCCCCAAGGGGAAAGAGGCCTTCTCTTTTTACCTGCCCCACCTTCAGGCAGGAGAAAAAGCCCTTGCAGACCATATAAAGCTTACGCTGACCGGCCCTGCACATGCCGCGGTGATCGGCGAAAATGGAGCGGGCAAAACAACTCTTTTGCAGGCGATTTGGGAGGAGCTGAAGCAGCGCAAGGATATCCACGCCGGTTATATGCCGCAGGATTATCTTACCCTTTTGGACGGGGAGCAAACGCCGGTTGAAATCCTTTGGGATGGCGGAGACCGGGCCGCCCTCACCTTGGCCCGTACAAGGCTCGGAAGTATGAAATTTACCGCAGATGAAATGGAGCGGCCCGTTCGCACGCTCAGCGGCGGCCAGCAGGCAAAACTCTGCCTGCTTAAGCTATTGCTCGGCGGCTGCGATGTGCTTTTGCTTGATGAACCGACGCGCAATTTAAGCCCTTTGACCGGGCCGGTCATCCGGGAAGCGCTGCGCCATTATGGCGGCGCATTTTTATGCGTGACGCATGACCGCAAGCTGATCTCAGAGGTCTGCACCCAAGTATACCAGCTGACGGAACACGGGCTTGAACGGCAGACATGATGATCGGATCGATCAAACAGATCGTCCAGATTCATACAAATATCCGTTTTTGTATCAATTTGTTCATGATACTGTTATCACTTTGTAACCGTTTCCTGAAAAAATTACGATTTGTAACTATTGGCGTTTCTACGTAATAAAATTGTAGCGATCTGTAATCGAATTCCTGTTTATTTCCGCCTGCCTCCGCCCTATAATAAAAACAAGATCAAATGATAAAGGAGCGGAGCTATATGAAAGCTTATATCCAAAGCAAAAAAACGATGATTCTTTCCCTTTCCATTATTGCATTCCTGTTCCTCTCAGCGCCCGTTCCCCGTCCTTTCAAGCCATTCGAGGGCCTCCCTGTTCAGACTGTTCCTGCATGATTGATGCAGTACTCCCCGATTTGTCTGTGAGCAAGCATGTTGTACTCTATGGATTTGTCAATCTTCGAACGGCTATGATGTTGTGGACTTTTCTTTCTCCTTTGTTGTCGAATTTCTTGTTGTCGCTTGGGTGGTTGACCACTTGACCATTCACCCATAAGGTGGTAGAACCGCCTCCATCCAGATTAAGTGCGCAATGTGCCTTCAGAATTCGCAAAAGATAGGCAAGTTCTGCAATGGACATTCCATCTGCGTGCCCTTCTGCCCTTCCATCTACCGCTACCAGCATTATGTCACCTTCTTTTGTGAGTGCAATGGCACTTCTGGGATGTCTGGTCTCTGAGAATTCCCGATCTATCGTCGTGAAGTCACACGTCTTGCCGTCCTGCATCAAGAGCGGTCCGGACGCAAGTATATCCCCATCCAGCGGGAACCCTTTCTTCTCATTTTCGTCGTTCCATGGTATGATCCGGATATTGTTATCCACCATGTGTACGGCACCATTGACACGCAAATGCCTTTCTTCGGTAGTTGTCGTATCTATTACCGCTTCATTTTTACGGAGGTAACAGGTAGAGAAGCCTTCCTTGATACTGAAGTACGACCCGTTTATGGCTGCAGAAGAACGGCTTTGTTCAGCCAATTGGCTAGTGGTGGTCAGCGAGTCCGTCGTAGCAATAAAGGCTGTATAGCCTTCCGCTCTTCCAATGGTCAGGATGCTGATGGATTGCTTGCCTCCAAACAGGCCTTCTATCGAAGCTTGTTTCAACTGGATGCCTTGCAGTGAAGATGTTCTCTCCCATTTGGCCGATACGATGGCCAGGGAATCCGATGGATTGCTGGCTTTGGAAAGCTGTACGCCCGTGAGTGTGAGCACTGAAGCAAAGATGAAACTGAGATATTTATTCATGGTTTTCAGATGATTTGATGACAATGAACGAGGTTACTCTGCGTTGTCCCGCATGGTCGAATTTCTTGTTGTCAGTCGGATGGTTCACGACCCCTCCTACTCGCTGCTCTGAAGAGGCAATCCACATGGTAGTGGACCCTCCACCATCCAGGTTCAAGGCTGATTGGGGGCAGAAGTAAGTAAGTAGAAATCGGGTCAGTTCGTTTGCAGACATTCCTGCCGCCTGGGTACTTCTTCCGTCAACGGTTATCAAAAGCAGTTTCTTATGCTCTGTAAGTGCTACCGCTGTCCGCGGGTGTCTCACTCCCTGGTGCCTTCTGAAGTCTTCGTAATCAAGCTTGTTCAGGTCCATTCCTTCTACGTTTCCGGTAAAATTCAGCCCTACAGGATCGTTGTTGTCTATCAACATGGGAGCACCGGATAAAATGTTTGCTGCGGGGTGTGAAAGAAAAGTCGAGTCGCTGGCAAATCGGATGTCGATGTTCTTGTTGTCGTCATCGAACAGGAAGGCACCTTCGTGTTTCCAGTATCGAATGTGTGTGCTGTCCAAACGGTTTTGGGCAAGGAGTCTACCTCCGATTTTGATGAACGATGCTTCGGCCTCGTAGGTTCCGTTGATGGCGGCAGCCGCATTGTTGCGTTCCGCTACAGAAGATAGGGAATCCCCATGCTCTTCGTAAACAAGCTGTATATCATAACTTGGGGAGGTCAGGTCGACCTCGAGAACGTCTACATTTTGGTGCGCTTGGCTGATGGAGTCATATCCGGCGAATCGGTAATGTATCAGTGCCGGCGCAATGGTGTCTGCCACCCACCCGTCCGAAATACGCAGTACCGGGTTTGAAGCTGATCCCTTGTTGGATATTGTCATGCAAGACAAGCACAGTAGGGAAATAAAGGCGGTTTTCAGTTTTTTCATGAGAATCCATTAAAAGTTGGGCGTTGGGGTATTCCCAACGCCCGATAGTGACTATTTCCGTTGCCCTTCACATTCCAATCGAAACAGAGGTTGGCAGGCTGTCCCAACAGAAACCAACAGTATCCCGACCGAGCAGGGCAACGATGAATAACAGGGATTGGTTTATCAGTTATATTCGTTGAGGTTGGGATTGTATTGCACCTCTGATTCCGGCAAGGGAAGATAAAGGTTTGTCTTTCCGTTCATGGACACTACCTCTTCGGAAATCTTGTTGGTACGAATCAGGTCAAAAAACAGGAAGCCCTCACAGTAAAGTTCCTTTCTGCGTTCCAGGGCTACTTTCTTCTGGTAGTCTTCCTCCGAAGCAATATCCGAGTTGTTGTACGGATTCAATCCTCTTGAACGGCGCAGCTCGTTCAGTCTATTCAGTCCGTTCCGTCCTTGTGCTTCCGCACTAATCAGGTACATTTCTGCAATACGTGAAACGATGAGCGGCGTAAAATCTCTGAACTTGTTCATGATGATATAGGTTTCGGAAACGCTCTCCAGCGTAGTGATGCAGGTGTTGTTGCGCGTATCAGCCGGATCCTCGAACAGTTTCTCCGATTCGGGAGACGGGCAGAGAAACCAGCTTCCTTTCATCGGTGAGTTGTAGGTGGTGAACAGGGCGTACAAGTTCTGGCCTCCTTCGCTAGTGTTGTTGCGGAAACTGAAGATTATCTCGCTGTTGTTGGTTGTCGTGAAGATGTTGTCGTAGTTTTCGCTGAGTTTGAATTTGGGATTTGCGATCAGCGTTTCAGCCATATTTTTGGCCGTTTCCATATCTCCGGTTGTCAGGGCCAAGCGTGCCATCAGAGCTTGGGCTGCTTCGAGGCTTACCGTGAAGGGTGCGCCCGAAGTTTCACCAAAAGGTTTCAAATGTCCTTCATCGATACAAAAACTTAACTCTTCCTTGATGAAGTTGAACACAGCGGACTGTTTGTCACGCTTTACGTTCTCCAGGGTATTGTCCTTGATGATGGGAACACCATCCCAGCGTGTGGCCAGACAGTAATAGGCGTATGCCCGGAGGAAACGAGCCTGTGCCTCTATATGGGTGTTCTTTTCACTGGGCTCCAAATTGGAAAGGATGGAAAGGGTGGTATTGGCATTGTAAATGGCCTTGTAGTAACCACGCCACATCGTAAGCAGCGTACCGTTATTGGAGGGTATCTCGTTGTTTACAAAGTCATTGGAACCGCTCAGGTAGGTATTGATCAGATTCTCGCCCCGCATGTCAAAGAGTACCCAGGTGTCGCGACCCGGGTCGTTCTGTAACGAGCGGTAGGTACCGGTTAGCAGTTGTTCCACTTCACCTTGTCCGAGAATGGAGGGTGAGACGGCCGTTGCAGGTTCCAGATCCAACCAGGAGCAGGAACTGGTACCCAACGCGGTGCCCAGCATTAATGTATATATCAGATGATTTAGTTTCATGATGAATATCGATTATAAATGAATTATATTTAGAAAGTAAGATTGAAGCCGCAGACAAACGTACGCAACTGAGGAACGGTCATGGCATCCTCGCCCATTGTCTTGGAATTGTTGACTGAGTAGCTGACTTCAGGGTCATATCCAGGATAAGAGCTGATGGTCCACAGATTCTGTGCGGACAGGTACACACGCATATTGCTGATGTTCAGCTTCTGGGTCAGGTTTGACGGAAGGGTATACCCCAGTGTCACATCCTTGAATTTGAAGTATGAGCCATCATGAAGCAGGTAGGTAGATGCCTGTGTGTTGTGCGTGCTGATCATGGCACGAGGTATCGAGTTGTTTGTGCCGGGGCCGGTCCATCGGTTGGCAGCAATGTCCTTACGCATGCCGTAGTTGTTGTGTCCAACGGCATCAATACCACCCATACCGGTAGCATAGACATCGTTGCCAACGGAGAAAGTGTTGAAGATGGTCAGGTCGAAATTGCCGTATCTGAACCGGTTGGTGAGACCACCGAAGAAATCCGGAAGGGGCTTTCCGACGATTTCCTTGTCGGCGGGTGTCAAATCACCATCATTGTCCTTGTCTGCATACTTGATGTCACCGGCACGAACCCCCTTGGCATAAAGTTTTTCAGGAACCTCTTGATTATCTTGATAGATACCATCCATTTTATACATGTAGAAGGATCCGATGGGTTGTCCCACCTGAAGGACATGGTTGCCTACAGGAATGGGCTTTTCATCAATCAGTGAGGTCAGCTTGTTCTTGATCGTTGAGATGTTGAACTGTGTATCCCAGCTGAACCGGTCGTTCATGATGTTGTGACTCTCTACATTGAATTCGAAACCGGTGTTTCGCATGCTGCCGATGTTTTGGGTAATGGATGAGAATCCAGTTGTAGTATGCAGCGGGCGGTCATAAAGCAAGTCTTTCGTGTTCTTGATGAAATAGTCCATACCGACAGTGACTCTGTCATTGAACAGCGACAGGTCCAGACCGATGTTTGTCTGGTCGGACTTTTCCCATTTCAAGTCCGGATTGGCCAGGGTGGTGATAGCAATGCCGTCCTGGCCGTTGTAGTTGTGTCCGCCATTTGCCAGTGAACGGGAGTCATAGTTTCCAATTCCTTCCTGGTTACCGGTCATACCCCAGCTGGCACGCAGCTTCAGGTCCGAGATGATTCCGTCTTTTGGAAAAAAGGATTCGTTGCTGATGCGCCAAGCACCTGACACCGATGGGAAGGTACCCCATTGGTTACCGTCAGCGAACTTGGATGAACCGTCTGCACGGATAGAGAAGGTGAAAAGGTATCTGTCCGCATAACCCATGTTCAATCGGAAGAAGGTAGAGATGAGTCGATTCTTTCCTCCGGTGGTAGAAGCGCTGTTGATTCTACCTGCCGCGTTGATGTAGTCAAATTGTGAAGACGGGAAGTCCTTGCCGACAATAGAACTGGCATCTGTGTTGATTTCTTGCATGGAGTACCCTCCCAATGCCGTGAAATTGAAGTCCTTGATCTGTTTGGTATAAGTCAATGTATTATCGATCAGATAATTCTGCATCATCGAACGATAGTCTGTAATCTCACCTTTCGGACTGCCGTAGGGATGGTCCTTAGTCAGCTTCAGATAGTCGTTTGAATAGCGGATGTCTCCGCTCAGGCTGAGCTTGTATTCCAGTCCTTCCAACAGTTTGATGGTCAGGTAGGCGTTGGCCAGCACTCTGTACCATTCGTTTTTGGACTTTTGTTCATTTAGGACCTGGATCCCGTTGTGTCGTGGAATATCCACGCCTCCAATCATGTATCTTCCATCTTCTTTGAACGGCACATCAAACGGCCGCTGCTCGATGGAGCGTGTAAAGATGCCGTTGCCGACGTTGTCATTGGGAACGCGGTTGTTAATGGTTTTGCTGAGTGCAATGGACACCCCAGTCTGGAAGGCGTTGGAGATGTCGTGGTCGACATTGGTGCGGAGTGAATATCTCCGGAATCGGTTCGTAAGGATAATACCTTCCTGGTCGAAGTATCCCAAAGAAGAGTAGAAACGCGTCTTTTCGCTACCGCTGGAAACCGAAACCTCGTAGTTTTGTACGGCTGCTTGGTCGTGAGTAATGAGATCGATCCAGTCTGTATCGGGTTGTCCCGGACGGGGTAACAAAACCTCCGTCAATAAGGCTTTTCGCTCGGTCTTTGGTACATTCAAAGACTTCATTGACAGGTCTGTTGATAAGACCGTTCATTTTATCGTTAAACGACACAACTACTTTTACTTTCATTCTGTCACCGCCTTTCTGATTTTGGGTATTAAAAAAGCACTCAATCTGATTGATTATGAGCTAATCTCTGTATTAAATTCACGCATAACAAAACCGCCCACAAGGAGCGGTTAGTCTTCTTCCAAGTAGTCAAATTCACTCGACATTGAGCGCTTTTTCTCTTCTTCTGAAAGTTCATCATTGCCAATAGAGCTTAGTATCTTTTTTATTACCGAATCATCTTCATGGAATATTCTTTTCACTCCAAATCACTCCTGACTTTGTTTTATTAAGAAGTTTACTTATAAACTTGTCATATTCTGCATCGGTATTATTTTTAACCATTTTCTTTTTTAGCCTGTTATATTCAAGTTTAAAAACTTCGTCGTTAAAATTATCACCTTTTGTAATAAATTCTACATCTCCATTATTTAACACGATTGTTAATGTTTTTAATAACTATAAATTTTTAAACAAAGAAATATCAACATCAGAAAAGCTGCTATTTCTCGGGTGATTATGCAAAATCATTAAATTATTGCCTTTACCTGACAAACTTGTGCCAAAATCCAAATGGTCATCAGCACCCAACAATGGTGTTTTATCAGTTAAATCTTCACGAAAAACAAAAGCTACCTCTTTGTTTTGGTTATGTTCTTTTGAAAATTTCAAAAGCTCCTTATGTTGTTTTTGAATTTCAACCCTTTGTTCTTCAGAATATCCGTCAATATCAACTTTCGGCACTCGCTCGATAGCTTTATCTGTTATTGGCGTAATAGGCTTTTTATTTTCCTCTTTTATTATACCACTACCGCCCGATTTTTCAACACCGAATTTACCTTTAAAGGTATGATTTTCTGTGTTTTTAATCGGCAAAGAAGTAGTTTTTATTCCGCCTATCGGTGAACTGGCTTTTTTAGGCTTTGTAATACCCTCAACGCTGCTGCCGCCAACCGTTACCCTGTCCCATTGTTGAGAAAGTCCGACGCTTTTTGAGAAGTTCACATATTCATCGGAAGTTTTTACATATCTTGCACGAGCGTTAATTATTGCTTGCTCGTCAGCCCCGCCTTCTTCAAGCAATTTTATTTTCTGCCTTTGTGCCCGCATTGTGGTTTCAAGTCTGCGCTGTCTTTGGGTTGCCTCGTACTTTGTGTATGTCTTGCCGTTGTATTCTACAGGCTTGTTTTCCTCTGCGTTCATCTTGTCAAGCTGTTCATCTGTGTATGTGCGTGGAGTTATGCCGGGAGTGAAAGGCGAATATGAGTGATAGCAGTTTGCGCCGCAAAGTCCTGTTACCGTGCCAAGTCCGCACACGCTCTCGAGTTCTTCCTTACTGTACACTCTGCCTTGCCACACCTGATGGCTCGGCCTTGCTCCACTGTGCCACGATACCTCAAAGTAATTTGTGCCGAGTTTTTCGGCGTTTTCCTCATTGATTTTGCCCACAACCTGATTCAGTCCTGTTGACACCGCACGCCTTGCCGCAACCGTAACTCTGTTGCTGTGACCGCTTGCATAGTCAACCGTACGCAATCCGCTGTTTGTCATTTCGGTTACGGTTTTTTCGAGTACGGTATTATAATCACTCGCACCGCTTGCAATTTCCGTGACGGCTTTATCAAGTGTTTCTTGATAATAGTCTGCAACGGGAGTAAAGCCCAAACTGCCGTCAGGCTGTCGCTTTGCAAAGCCCATTGACTGTGTAATGTTTTTACATTCGTTTTGTGTCTGCTCTTGTACGGCCCTCACAAATTGCTGTAGTGGCTCGTTTTCTGAATATGGTATAAACTCCTTGCCTTGTTCAATAAAAGCGCTCTCCGCCTCGTTATATCCGCTTTCCGTTATATTTGTAAAGATGTTTTCAACTTCTTTATCGCTAAGGTTAAGTGTCCTTGCGACAATGTCTTTGATTCGCTTTTTGCTTGTACCTAAATCGTATAATCTGCTCATTTTATAGCCTGTTGACGGTATAATCTCCGCAGCTTCAAGTAACATTCTTACTATTTCCGTCATTATGCTCATTTGCAGGCTATCAAAAATTTGCTCGAGCGCAATCGGGATTGCCTCTGTAACTTTGGGAGTAAACATCAGTCAACAACCTCTGAGGACTGCGGCAGGTTCTTTTTTGCTGTCTTTTCGTCCTCTCCGTACCATTTCATACGATACTCATCAGGTCGCATAATTCCAAGACTCAAGTCCTGAATATCCTGTGTGCGTTCAGTCTGTTCATCGGTGAGAATACTGTCCTTAAAGTCACAAACGAATGTGTAACCGCTTGTTGTCAGCGAATTGTAAAAGGCGAGAGCATACACCAAATCGTCAAGACAATATTTAAGCTGTTTCTGAATTGCCGATACAGTGTTGTACTTTCGGTTCTTAGCCGATAATATCTCCGTAGCCGTCTTTGCGACAGTGTCGGGGTCGGATAGGTCGCCATATGCAAGACCGACCGAAAATTCAAGTCTGCGAAGATATGTATTTAGCCCGTCGGTAATATCAGATTGACGAATTGCAGGAGAAAAATCTTTGAACAATTCATTATCTCCGAGGTCAACATCTACAGCTTTGTAAAGTCTTTTGTTGAGTTTTTCAGTACCCTCTTTCTTGAAAGCTGCGGCATCAACATGTATTGCCCTTTCGCCGCTCTCAAACTCCCAATCAAGTCTGCCAAATTGTGTGTCTATTTTACGAATAAGATTTATGTCATTTGCGTAGACAGAAACACCGCAAGATGAGCCGTCAATCGTGTTTTTAATCGGTGTACGAAAATAACCGAAAGCAGGGCGGAGCATTGCAGGGTATGTAACAGCATTCGGCAGGCTTGCCCACTCGTCAACTGCCGCAAGCGGAATTTCTCTTCCAAGTTGCCCCTCACTTGCAGACACATAAGCAGTGTTGGTAATTGTCAATCCCTTTTCGGTATCAAGGCTGTGATACTCAAGCCTTGTGTAATAGTTGTCGCCGATCTTTTTAAATTCAGGAAAGATGACTTTTACAAGCCTATGCCTTGCGTCAAATTCAATCGGCACAAAGGCATTTGCGGAAATATACTGCACCTTGTCGCCGCCTAACGGTTTAATCACCATTGCGCCTGTTGCAAGTCCCGACTGCAATTCGGAGTTAAGGTCTTCCGTTGCGGTTTCAAAGATTTTCTGCAATTTGTCATTGCTTACGCTTGCGGTCATTTCGTTAAGCGTGATGTTTGCAAACTCCCTTGTGATTGACTGCTCAAGTCTAAGGCTTATTACATCGTCATTAAGCCAAGGGGCATTGCCCGAAAAGCAGTTTTGCCAAAGCTCAATACTTGAGAGCATATCGTCTGTAATTGCAGGCTTAATGCCAAGTGCCTGCTTAATATCTTTCAGCGGAAACAACCTCTGCCACACTCCTTTCAGATAGTTTAAAAATTGCATATTACACCGCCCTTATAAATCTTTTCATATCCCGTTCAAATGTGTATTCAAAACCGTCAAGGCTGTCGATGTCGGTTGAGCCATCGTCAAGTCTTTCGTCAACAAGTTTTTTATCGTTCCAAACAGCCTCACAAAGAGCCGTTTTCAGCGTGTCGCAGCCGTCAGTGTAAAAGAATCTGCCTGCGCCCATAAGTCGCAGCAGGCATTGAATACGGTCCTGTACGGGGTATTTGCGTGCGGGTCTGACTATGGTATTTGGGAAATGCTCTTCAAACGCTCGTTTAATGCCTCTGCCGAGCACGGTTTCGGCGTTATCCCAATACACAAAGTCAACAACACCGCACAAATCAAAAACAGACTGTGCAAAATTAATTGCCAGCCTGTCAATGTCGTTTCCGTCGTATTCACCGAAGTGTCGTTCGCTTTTCAGTGCTATTAAATTATTGTAGCCTCTTGTCTTTGCCGTTGCCACAAATGCGTGGCCCGATTTATTGCCGCCGAAGTCAATGCCGATTGTTACTTCTTCAAGTTCCGATTTCAAAAACTGCCTGTACGGTAAATCCGTGTTGATTTTGTCGGTAATTTGACAGTAAGATTTTTTGGGATTATCGGCAAATCGGCGGTAAATAGCACCCTCGGCACGCACCCACTTGCCGAGAATAAGACGGTCATAGAAAATTGTACCCTCATATTCATTGCAAAGGTTCTTCACAAACTCCTCGGATAAGAATTTATTATCGAAAATCGTGTATTCCTGCAAATAAATATCTGCGTCGCTGTCTATGAATTTCTTGAGCCAATGGGTTGGGTGTTCAGGGTTTAAACTGCCGTCAAAGCACGAATAAGGCTTGTCAAGTCGGGATTTAAGCATATTGAAAACATCTTCGTTCCACTTTGCAACCTCATCACCGTAAATATATTTTGCCGACGCACCCTGAATTTTAGCAACCTGACTGACCTTTTCCGCACCCAAACAGTACACATCTTCACCGCACACTTTTGCAATGTTTCGGCTGTTAATCGTACCGACAACATCAGAGGTGTAACGCTCTCGCATAGGCTGCAGTACATTTCGCTCAATGGTTTCTTTTGACACGCCTATGATAAAGCACAAACCGTCCTTACCGATCCGCTCTCGAATACGCATAGGCACAATATAGGTGACATCAACAAAACTTTTGCCCGAACGCACCGCACCGCTTTTTATGTTCCAGCGATGTGTTGCGTTTGCTATGTATTCCTTTTGCTTACTCGTGTACGACATTGTCTGTGCTTCTTTCTGCGTCATCTTTGATTTCTTTCAAAATGCTGTCGAGCTTGTCAAGTGCGGTCTTGTCGGTTTCCTCTTTTTGCTTATCCCGCCACTTGTCGGGGCGGCGGTTTTTCAGCCAAAATATTTGTGCAGTAGTGTTGCCCTCAAGAGCAGAGGACAACAAAGCATTTTCAACTTCATAGTCCACAACCTCTTTGCCCTTTTTTAGGGACTCCGAAATCTCCGAATACTTTTTCTTCCACTCATAAAATGTTGATACTGTAATTCCTATATTCTTAGCTATCTGCTCATCGGTCAGACCGTCCCTTGCCCAGCCCTCAAGCAGTAGTAAATTTTCTTTTTTAAGCCATTTTTCATACTTTCCTTTTGCCACCGTCACCACCTCTCTTTATGTAAAATAAGCAAAAGAAAAGAGAGTACTAAATGCACTCTCCATTAATCAGTATTAAGCGTTAAAGCATTAATTCTGTCATTCAATTCTATCAGTGTATTTTTCACATTTAGATAGTCTTTAGGTGCGAATCGTTTATCGTTCTTATTATGAAACATAAATTGAGATCATCTAGACAGCTCCTCTATGTATTTTTTATTCCGTAACTAGCGTTGTATTACGATTAAATTTATGATTATTAAGGTCAAACTTTAATTTATCGCTAACATTTTGCGTATTAGAAAGCAATCTTATTGAGTCTTCCATAGCATCTAACTTTGAATATATTGATTTCATCATAATTCTATCGAAAACGACCTCATCAACTTTGGAATTATCCACTTTTGCATTTTCTAAATTGACTATGTTCATTAACGAAAATGAACCATTTTCATAAGTTTCCTTTATTGCATTAGCAATATCATCTTTTGCATTCATAACATTTTCATACAATCTATCTTTCTTATAAAAAACAGTATTAATTCCTGCTACATCAAAAATTTTATCAGTAGCATCATCCTGTACCAAAACTACTTTTTTACCATAGGCTTGTCGAATTCCTAATTCATACATAACATTCGGATTTCTTGAACTTAAATCACAAATTGCCATATCACATTCAACTAAATTTTTCAAAATTTTTTTCATTATCGAATCACATATTTGATCGCTATCTGCTCTTATAGGTTCAAATCCTGCTTTTTGGACAGCAGGAACAATTATCTGTTCGTATATTTTATCAAAATGACCTGCAGGATATTTTGGCTGGTCTGATATAGGCATTATAACAAAACACTTCATATTATTTCTTTTGAGACAAAGTTAATAATTAAAAACTATTTTCCTATAAAATTTCTCTCTACATTTGCCATATCACGCATAATAGAACTCTCCAAAACTTTTGCATAATGCTGTGTCATTCTGATATTGGAATGTCCCAAAATCTTAGATACATTTTCCATTGATACATCATTGGCGAGAAAAACTACGGTAGCCGCAGTATGCCGAGCTACATGAGTAGTTAGCCGTTTGGCTATGCCGCATACATCAGCGATTTCTTTTAAGTAAGCATTCATGCGCTGATTACTGATTACAGGCAAAAGTACTCCTTTTTTTATGCACTCTGCATTATCTTCATATTTCCTTAATATCCTTTGAGGAATAGATAAAACAGGAATATTGCACATTTGATTAGTTTTCTGCCGTGCTTTGTGTATCCACAAAGCACCGTTATTGTCGTTTATCAGATGCTCACAGCTTAACTGCTGCACATCAACGAAAGCAAGTGCGGTGAAGCAGCAAAAGACAAAAATGTCCCTTACCCGCTCCAGTCTTTTGATTGTAAATTCCTTGTTTATTAGGATATCCAGTTCTTCACGTGAAAGGAACTCTACATTTATTTCCTCCTGCTTGAAGCGAATGCCGTAAAACGGGTCTTTCTTTATCCAATCGTTAGCCAAAGCAATACGGACAACCTTTTTCAAGTTCTTCAAATGTTTCAATGCGGAATTGTTTTGGCAATGCTTCTCTGTTTTCAGCCAAAAATCAAAGTCACGGATAAACTGCCCGTCCAGTTCTGCTAACATTATATCGTCACGGTGGTAACAACTGCGGATATATTCTTTTAGGCGATTTATGGACGTATCAAACTTGGTAACTGTGCTTTCCGTATATTCTTTGCCAATCAGGGCACGACATTTTTCGTTATGCTCTGCATACACTTCAAGCAAGCTGCGCTGTGCCTTGTCCCGTCCGTAGAAACAATCCTTTATTATATCTGCTGTTATCGGTTTGTTGTCTATTTCCAGTTCACGGTGTATCTGTAATACTTTGGCACGAACCGTATTAATATAGTGATTCAGTTCTGTGGCTACACGGTCTTTTCCTTTGGAACATTCCTTTTTCTGATTCCATAAATCTACGGGAATACTCCGTTTTATCATAACTTCGGCTACTCGCTTGTTTATGGTGATGCGCATACAAATAGGAGCTTCACCGTTTTTCAGAAGTTTTGCTTTCTTGATGATGAACAATACGCTTAGTGTGTTTCTTTTCACTGCTCCCATAATTCTTTGATTTTTAAGTGGTACAAAATTAGTTTGCTACACTCAAAAACCAGCTACGCAAAAAGCTGACAATCAAAGACAAATGCGTCAATTCGTGGGAGCAAAAACAGCTTTCAAAAAGTCCCACGAATAAGCTCCTTTGCGTACCAAGGCAGGCGGCAGATGGCTCAACGGCTACAGCGATCACCTGCC
>ENA-USUK01001789-USUK01001789.1-human-gut-metagenome-genome-assembly--contig:-NODE-1789-length-15480-cov-31.290593_pt1 | contig 15480 bp, 10 predicted proteins | sample MGYA00250062_ERZ773400 | MGnify/ENA primary metagenome ERZ773400 (study PRJEB29103, sample SAMN06111961) | human gut metagenome | biome: human gut; feature: ankylosing spondylitis patient; material... | reverse complement strand
ATATAATTAACAATGATACGCCGAATGAAAAATAAGTTTGAAAGCGTCAATGTATTGATGTGTAGGGATGTATTATGTTTTCTAGTGCTGAAACAGGAATATGCGTCGTGTTCATCATAATTCAAAACAAAAATCCCCGGGAAAACCGAAAATCCGATAACGGACAAAACGGTTTCCCGGGGGAATTTTTAAAATCGGGTGGATTCCCGTTTTAGGTCAGGGTTATTCCTCGTTTTCTGTCGGTGATGCGAGGCAATGGGAATTGGAAGCAACGTCTCCCCTGTAAGTCGTGGCAAACGAGTAAATTGCAAGATTGTCCGGGGCGTATCTCTCCGGGAGTAAGATTGTTGTCACCCCGTTTTCGCCTCGCTGGCGTAGCTCTCGGATGATGCAGGATTCAGCCACGGTGTCATAAATGACAGCGTAAACACGGTCATTTTTTTCGTTTATGGCTCCTTCGATAATCTTGGATTCCTGCGTGAAGGTGGCAATACGTGTCTCTTTGTCGATCGTCAAAGTTACCTCGGGTTCTTCAAGCGATCCTTGTGCCACGAGTAGCCGATCGTAGTGAATCCGGGCGTGGAATTCTTCCGGGGCCTTTTTATTCATGCTGACGGGCGTGTTCGGATCTGTTTGTATGCCTTCTGCCACCGCATTTTTCATGTTGATTTTGGTGAAAAGGTTTGCCCCTTTCTGTCCTACTGCGTTTTTCGGGAATCCCAGCCGGATTGCCTTGACCATGCGCTGGCTGAGATGGCAGATGCTCCCGAATGCGACGGCGTGCGGTTTGCGAGCCTCGTCAAGTTTCGCGATCTTGGCGCTGATAGCTCGTGCGATGATGATTCCCGGCTTCGTGGGATGTGTCCAGAACACCTCGTTTCCTCGTCGCGGTGCCGATGTAAGCTGGCTGACCGAAATGGAAGCTAACGGAAGGAAATTTTATGATGCCGACGGAAAAGAACGGGAATGTATGTCTCTGCTCCGCGAACTTGGGATGAATGCTATCCGTTTACGTGTGTGGGTGAATCCTGTCGACGGCTGGTGTAACCAAGCCGACGTAGTTGCCAAAGCATGGCGGGCACATAACTTGGGATACCGGCTGATGATTGATTTTCATTACAGCGATACATGGGCGGATCCGGGAAATCAAACCAAACCGGCGGCTTGGGAGGATTATTCGTTTGATGAACTGCGTCAGGCTGTCGCCAACCATACGACTGAAGTATTGACTACGCTTAAAAATCAAGGTATCGACGTGGAATGGGTACAAGTAGGAAACGAAACCAGCAACGGCATGTTGTTTGACGAAGGCAAGGCAAGCACGGATATGGCAAACTTTGCGGCATTGGTCAATTCGGGTTACGATGCTGTAAAAACGGTTTATCCTGAAGCTCAGGTTATTGTTCATTTAGACCGGGGTAACGAGTTGACGCATTATGCATGGATATTTAATGGCTTGCAAGGGAACGGAGCGAAATGGGATATTATCGGAATGTCGCTTTATCCGGGCGAAGACCCTGATGAAAACAATGGACTGGCTGAATGGAGTCCGGTAGATGAAAACGGGCAGACATGGAAGGCACAAAACGATGCTTGCATTGCCAATATGCAATCGCTTATCAGTACGTATCATACCCAAATCATGGTTTGCGAGATAGGTATCCCGTGGAACTACGAACAAGCTGAAGCCTTTTATTCCGATTTCATGACCAAAGCTAAACAGGTAGAGGGATGCTTGGGGGTATTTGTTTGGGAACCGGAATGTTATGGAGGATGGAACGGATACCAAAAGGGCTTATTTGATGACAGCGGAAAACCTACTGCCTCACTGAATGCTTTCGCTCGTAACTAAAATTTGTTATCAGGAGGGGAGTAGTGAAAAGACTTCCCTCCTGAATAGATTATTCAAATCTAACTATTCAAAAACCAACAATATGAAACATACAAACCTATTTAAACTCATCTTCTTCTTTGTATGTGTTATCACGTCGGGCTCTGTATGGGCACAACGCAGCGAGCAACTGTTAGAAAAAGGATGGCGGTTCACAAAAGGAGACGTGAAAGGGGCCGAGACTCCCGGATTTGATGATTCGGAGTGGGAGGCTGTTACGATTCCTCACGACTGGGCTATCTTTGGTCCGTTCGACCGCAGCCATGATTTACAGAACGTAGCTGTTACCCAGAATTTTGAAACGGAGGCTTCGGTGAAAACCGGACGGACGGGCGGATTGCCATACGTGGGTGTAGGCTGGTATCGTACTACTTTCCATGCACCTGCCGGCAAACAGATTACGCTGATGTTCGACGGCGCGATGAGCGAAGCCCGTATCTACGTAAATGGAAAAGAAATAGGCTTTTGGCCCTGGGGATATAATTCTTTCTATTTTGATGTAACACCGTATGTCAATAAAGATGGACAAGCAAACACGCTGGCAGTACGCTTGGAAAACCGTCCGCAGTCTTCGCGCTGGTATCCCGGAGCCGGACTTTACCGGAATGTGCATGTCATTGCTACAGACGACATACACGTACCCGTTTGGGGTACGAAACTGACTACCCCACACGTAAGTGTTGATTATGCTTCGGTAAAATTACTTACAACGGTAGCAAATGCCGACAATAAAGATGTCCGTATCGTAACCGAGATTGTTTCGCCCGAAGGAAAGATAGTTGCCGCCAAAGACAATACGCGCAAAATCACTAACGGAATGTCTTTCGAACAAAACTTTCTGGTAAATTCCCCGATGTTGTGGTCGCCCGAAAGTCCTTCATTGTACAAAGCCGTTTCTAAAGTCTATGCAGACAACCGGCTTGTTGATGAATATACCACCCGTTTCGGCATTCGCAGTCTGGAGTTTGTAGCCGACAAAGGATTTTTTCTGAACGGCAAGCACCGCAAATTTCAAGGAGTATGCAATCATCACGATTTAGGGCCGTTGGGAGCGGCTATCAATGTATCTGCCTTGCGCCATCAGCTGATTTTACTGAAAGACATGGGATGTGATGCCATCCGTACCGGACATACCATGCCTGCCCCTGAGCTGGTGGAACTTTGCGACGAGATGGGTATCATGCTGATGGTTGAATCGTTCGATGAATGGGATATAGCCAAGTGTGAGAACGGATACCACCGCTTTTTCAATGAATGGGCGGAAAAAGACATTGTAAACATGGTTCGCCATTACCGCAACAATCCCAGCGTGGTGATGTGGAGCATCGGCAACGAGGTTCCTACCCAATGGAAACCAGAAGGTTGCAAAGTTGCTGCATTCTTACAGGAAATTTGCCATCGAGAAGATTCTACACGTCCTGTCACTTGCGGCATGGATCAGGTTTTGAGTGTGTTAGACAATGGATTTGCTGCCTTGTTGGATGTTCCCGGTTTCAATTATCGTACCCACCTCTATACGGAAGCATATAACCGCCTGCCGCAAAATATCGTGCTGGGTTCAGAAACCGCTTCTACGGTCAGCTCGCGTGGAGTATATAAGTTCCCGGTCGTTAAACGCCACACAGCGATGTATGACGACCACCAGTCTACCGGATATGATTTGGAATATTGTTCATGGAGTAATGTACCCGATGAAGATTTTGCATTAGCTGATGATTATCCGTGGACAATCGGGCAGTTCGTATGGACCGGCTTCGATTATCTGGGCGAACCCTCGCCTTACGATACTGATGCTTGGCCCAGTCACAGCTCATTGTTCGGTATCATTGATTTGGCAAGCTTGCCTAAAGATCGTTATTACTTATATCGTAGCATCTGGAATAAACAGTCGCCTACATTATATATATTGCCCCACTGGACTTGGCATGGGAGAGAAGGAAAAAATACGCCTGTGTTTGTTTATACCAGCTATCCCGAAGCCGAACTTTTTGTCAACGGAAAAAGTTATGGCAGGCAGTGCAAACTTACGGTCGAGGAAAGCAGGGCATTACAGGGAAAAGATTCGCTCTGGCTGCAACGCCGCTACCGCCTGATGTGGACAGACGTGGTTTACGAGCCGGGCGAAGTAAGAGTAGTGGCTTATGACGAAGCAGGAAAAGCGGTGGCAGAACAGACAGTCCGTACTGCCGGAAAGCCGCATCATATCGAACTTTCCACCCCTCACCATACACTAAATGCCGATGGAAAAGAGCTTGCTTATGTAACCTTGCGCATCGTAGATAAAGACGGCAATCTCTGTCCTACCGACGGGCGCTTGGTTAACTTTAGGGTAAAAGGAGCCGGAACTTACCGTGCTTCAGCCAATGGCGACCCCACTTGCCTCGATCTTTTCCATCTGCCCCGGATGCACGTTTTTAACGGAATGTTGACGGTTATCCTCCAGGCGGGCGAAGAAGCCGGCACATTGGAACTGCAAGCTACAGCTAAAGGCGTAAAAAGCGGAAGTATCCGGATTAACGTGAAACCTGTAAAATAACTGGGTATGAAGAAGATAATATATCTTGCGTGGATGGCTCTTTGTTCCTTCCACGCGTATGGACAAACAGACACTACGTTCTACAAAGGTGCCGACATCAGTTGGACTACCCAACTCGAAGCAGAAGGGCACCGGTTTTATAATCAGAAAGGCGAAGAACGTGAATGTACTGCCCTGATGAAAGAATTAGGGCTTAACGCCATCCGTCTGCGCGTGTGGGTAGACCCTGAAGACGGATGGAGCAGCAAGGAAGATATGCTTACACTGGCTAAGCGCGCTCAAGCAAACGACATGGAGCTGATGGTAGACTTTCATTATAGCGATTTTTGGGCAGACCCTGCACATCAAACCATTCCACGTGCTTGGCAGAACCTGTCGTTCGAAGATTTGAAGGTAGCTGTGGCCACACATACACGCGATGTCTTGTTGCTACTTAAAAATAGCGGCATCAAACCTCGCTGGGTACAGGTGGGCAACGAAACCAGCGACGGTTTCCTTTGGGAGGTGGGACGCGCCAGCACTAATATGCCGCAATATGCTGCCTTGACCACTGCAGGTTATGATGCCGTAAAAGATATTTTCCCGGAAACGACTGTCATCGTCCACCTTGACAACGGGTTTAACAACGAATTGTATAATTATATCTTTGACGGACTGAAGGCTAACGGAGGGAAATGGGACATGATAGGTATGTCGCTTTATCCGTACTGGTCGATTATGTACAAACACGTTAAAAATGCTGATGAAGCGATAACGCGGTGTATGGATAATATTCGTCGGATGAGCCGAAAATATAACTGCCCCGTCATGATTGTTGAAACGGGAATGGAGTCGGCAAAACCGGAAGAAGGGAAAGCGCAGCTTGCCCGTATCATCCGCCAAGCCCGTATGGAAACCGAAGGAAAATGCCGGGGTGTGTTTTATTGGGAACCCGAATGTAAACCCACTCCTTACGTATTGGGTGCATTTACTGCCGATGGACACCCTACCGCCATTATGGAAGCCTTTACGGAAAATTAGTGAGTGTAAGAGTTTGAAAAGCCTTTTTTTATTGCATTCTATTTTTTCATAAGGTAATTTTCAATTACGTTTAATTATTAGGCTCAGTCCTTCATGGAGCATATCATGGCTTCATTACTATGTCTGTAAAAAACGGGTTCTGGAAGTTGTCATATTGCTTCTAGAACCCGTTTTCTTACTGTTCATATTCCTTCTTCCGTTTCGGATTCATCGGAAACCAGCCTTTCAGCACGCGTTCGCGCTGTTCGAAGACCTCCTTGATGGTCCAGAAAGAAGAGAATGAGAAAACTCCCAACAGGGTCGACAGCAGAATCTGACTTACCAGTATGTAATAGATGACCTATATTTCAGTAATTTATCTTATTATGGACAGAAGGCGGCTGGAGCATTGAAATAAATTTTTTATGGTATATTCAAATCAGTTATAATTTGAGAAAGAAATATTTATTGTTTCATTTAATTGATTAATTTTGTGTTCATACGATAGATTTGAATTTGGTTTAACTTATAGTTATTGTATCTAGAATGAAGAAATTCTTGATTTCGTTGTTTCTGCTTTTTTTTGCTATTGTTTCTATGGCTGATGAGATGCCTATGTTGTTATCAGAGCTTGATAAAGCAATTAAAGAACGTCCTTTGTATATAAAGAAGCGTTTGGAATACTTGGAGCGTTTGAATAAAATGTTAGATAATTCAGAAACTAATGAACAACGTTATCATATATTAGGAGAGTTATATTCTGGATATTCTTCTTTTAATGCTGACTCTTCATCGCATGTGGCTCGTGCTATTTATGAAGTTGCTCAACGTATCCAGAATGAGGATTACCAGATAAATGCTTTAATGAATATGGCGGAGATTTCTGGAGTTGCTGGTATGTTTAAAGAATCTCTGGATTTGATGAAAAAGGTTAATCGGGAACGGTTGCCTGATTATTTGCGACCTTATTATTATCATGTTTATCGTACTGTTTATGGGAATATGGCTGATTATACGGTTTCTGTTGCCCAAAAAGGCCAATATAATAGATTAACGGATTCTTATAGAGATTCTATTTTGCTGGTAAATAATCAGGAGTCTGTTACTTATCAAATTGTTAAGGCTGATCGTTATAATGTTCATGGTCAATGTAAGGAAGCTATTGCAATGCTTGAAGATTATACTAATAAACATAAAATGGAAGTTCATGATGAGGCTATACTTTATTATACATTATCAAACTCTTATTCTTTAATTGGAGATAAAGAGAACCAGAAACGCTGTTTGTTGCTTTCTGCTATAGCTGATATGAAATCGGGAGTTAGAGAATATGCTTCCTTGAGAGAACTGGCTGTGTTACTTTATCAAGAGGGAGACCTCGATCGTGCTTATTCTTATTTGAAACTTTGTATGGAAGATGCAGCTATGTGTAATGCCCGTTTACGGATTATAGAAACCTTGAAAATATTTCCGGTGATAAATGAGGCTTATCATTTAGAAAAAGCAAGGCGGCAGCATAAGTTACAAATAATGTTTATTTGTATTTGTATCTTGTCATTTATTTTATTGGGAGGAGTTTATTATATGTATTACCAGATGAAACGTCTGGCGGTAGCACGACGTCAAGTAATAGATGCGAACCGGAAATTACAGGATTTAAACAATGACTTGTGCCTGTCAAATGCTAAGTTGAAGGAGTTGAATCACGCATTGAGTGAGAATACTTATTTAAAGGAGATTTACATAGGACGTTATCTTGATCAATGCTCAACGTATATTGAGAAGTTGGATGAATACCGTAAAAGTTTAGCTAAGTTAGCTGCGGTTGGAAAGGTTGAGGAATTGTATCATCAGTTGAAGTCTTCTCGACTGGTTGATAAAGAATTAAAAGATTTTTATGCGAGTTTTGATGATACCTTTTTGTTGCTGTTTCCGACTTTTGTTGATGATTTTAATAAACTATTAATTGAAAGTGAAAAAGTTCATTTAAAGCCGAATGAACGGCTTAATACAGAGTTGCGTATTTTTGCATTGATTCGGTTAGGTATTACAGATAGTGTAAAAATAGCTCAGTTCCTTCGTTATTCGGTTACTACCATTTATAATTATCGAACTAAGGCACGGAATAAGGCGGCTTGCAATCGGGATGAATTTGAAAAATATGTCATGCAAATTGGTAGTTTAGAGCAGTAGCGTCTTGCTTTTCATTTATTGGATTACTACTTTTTTGACATTGGAATCATTCTCTAATATTATAATAATTAGAATGTTATGATTATTTGAGTATCTTAAGTTACTACTTTTATACTTGGTTGCCTTGAAGCTTTTATATTAGCATAATACTTTTGCATTGTTGGAAAAAGATGTAGTAATATTACATCTAATTTATTAATTAAAAGTCTAATTTATGCAAAACAACACTTCAAGGTTTCTACAAAAGAAGCGAGCGCTTTCTCTTTTAGGAGGGCTATTTATTACAGCGAGTGTATTTGGTCAGAATCTTACGGTAACAGGTACTGTAAAGGATGTTACAGGAGAACCTGTTATTGGGGCAAATGTTATCCAGGAAGGAACGTCGAATGGTTCTATAACGGATATTGATGGAAAATTCTCTTTAAGTATTCCTAAAGGATCGGTTTTGGTGATTTCTTATATAGGATACGCAAGTCAGAATGTAACAGTGACAGGTAACCAGCCGCTTGTTATTACTTTGAAAGATGACACGGAACTATTGGACGAGGTAGTTGTTGTGGGATATGGTACGATGAAAAAGAGTGACCTGACAGGAGCAGTAGGTTCTGTCGGAGCGAAGGATATGAAGAACTCTCCAATATCTAACGTAGGTCAGGCACTGCAAGGTAAAGTTGCAGGATTGCAGATTATAGATAGTGGTAAGCCCGGAGATAATGTTACTATTCGAGTACGTGGTATTGGTTCTATCAATGATAGTAATCCGTTGATAGTAATTGATGGAGTACCTACAGATTTAGGACTTAATTCTATCAATATGGCAGATGTCGAGCGTGTTGATGTTCTAAAAGATGCTTCTGCCACAGCTATTTATGGTTCTCGCGGTGCTAATGGTGTAGTAATGGTTACTACGAGAAAGGGAGAAAGTGGGAAAGGTAAGCTTTCTTTCAGTGCTAATTGGGCTGTACAGAATGTTACGAATCAACCAGAGATGTTGAATGCGAGCCAGTATGCAGCTTATAGCAATGATATGCTTTCTGCGGCTGGGCAAACAACAAATCCTTTGTGGGCAGATCCTTCTTCATTGACTTCAAGTACTGATTGGCTTGATGAAATGTTCCGTACAGGACTATCACAAAATTATACAGTTAGTTACTCTGGAGGGAATGAAAAGTCTCATTATTATGTTTCTGGTGGATTTTTAGAGCAAAAAGGTGTGGTAGAGAGCGTTAAATATCGCCGTTTTACGTTTCAAGCCAACACGGACTCTCAGGTTTTGAATTGGTTGAAGTTCTCAAATAACCTGACATTTTCTACTGATACTAAAACTTCAGGAAGCTATGATGTGGCAGGTGCAATGAAGGCACTTCCTACACAGCCAGTTAAAACAGATGAGGGTGACTGGAGCTATCCTGGTTATCCGGACTACGACAATCGTTCACAGGCTAACTGGTACGGAACGATGCGTAATCCTATTGGGCCTATATACAATGATAGCAAGCGGACGGATGGATATAATTTCTTGGCTAATATTTCAGCAGAAATAAAGTTTTGTGACTGGTTGCAATTTAAGTCAACATTTGGCTATGATGCTAAATTTTGGTTTAATGAGGACCTATATCCAAAGTATGACTGGACTGCTTCTGGAGAAGCTGGTGAAACAAGTAAGTACCAAAGTAGTGATAAATCTTTTACTTACTTGTGGGATAACTATTTTACTTTTAATAAAGATTTTGGAAAGCACCATTTAGATGCTATGGTAGGTAGTTCTGCACAGTGGAATAAATATAATTACATGAATGGTAATGTATCTGGCTTTTTATTTAATGAATTTAGTCAGTTGACCAATGCGAAGGAAATAACAAGCTTGACGGGTTCCATGAGCGAATGGGCTTTACTTTCGTATATGGCTCGTGTCAACTATTCATTTGATGATAAATACTTAGTTACGGCAACTGTACGACGTGATGGTTCTTCACGTTTTGGAGAAAATAATCGTTGTCTGCCAGTACTACATGGTCGGCAAGTGAAAGTGCTTCCGCAAACTCGTGCATGAATGCGCGGGTACGGGTATAGGTGTGAGGCTGGAACACACACCAGATCTCACGATGCGGATAATTGGCAGCAGCCTTCAGGGTTGCCCGGATCTCGGACGGATGATGGGCATAATCATCGATAATGGTGACACCGTTCACTTCTCCTTTGTACTGGAAACGACGGTCTGTTCCGTGGAACATAGCCAGACCTTCGGAAGCAGTCTTGAAATCAAAGCCAAGTTCCATGGTGGTCGCCAGGGCAGCCAATGCATTGGATACGTTGTGGATACCTGGTACATGAAGCTCTACCGGTCCTACAGGGGTTCCCTTGTGAACCAGTGTGAAGGATGCGCAGCCCTGTCTGTCATAGGTAATATCGGAAGCGGTGTAATCTGCCTCGCCGGACACTTTGTATGTGACCAGATCAGCATCCACACCATTGGTAATCTCGTCTATGTTCTTGATTTCTCCATTCATTACCAGCAGCCCGTGTGCCGGGAGCAGTTCTGCAAACCGATGGAAGGAGTGGCGGATATCAGCAAGATCCTTGAAGAAATCCAGGTGGTCTTCCTCGATGTTCAGGATCACGTCCACAGTCGGGAAAAAGGACAGGAAGCTGTTGGTGTACTCACATGCTTCGGTCAGAAACAGATCTGATCTGCCGACGCGGATATTTCCACCGATCTCCGGCAGGATACCACCCACGGAGATGGTAGGATCTGCCTGTGCTTCCAGAAGGATCATGGAGATCATGGAAGTGGTAGTAGTCTTTCCGTGAGTACCGGCAACAGCGATGGCCGTCTTGTAGTTACGCATGATCTCACCCAGCAGTTCAGCTCTGGTCAGCATGGGAATGCCGGCGGATCTGCAAGCCTTTAAAATAGGCTGAATAGGCAGAGGCTGACCGATAACACCTGTTGATGCAACGATAACATCTTCCGCTTTTACACCGAGAGTTTCGGCTGCGATAAGGCACATATGATTTGCAATGTCATATCCGTTTGCGTTGCAGGTGTTTGCATTGCCTGAATTTACGATAACAGCCTGTGCAATGCCGTCTTCGAGGTGCTTTTTGGTTACCTCGATAGCCGAACTTTTAACAAGGTTTTTAGTATAAACAGCCGCCGCAGTACAGGGAGTGTCGCAATAAATCAACGCAAGGTCACGCTTTGTTTTATTTGACGGCTTGATTGACGCACAAATACCGGCTGCTGTAAAGCCCATAGGAGAAGTAACTGTGCCTTCGATAAATCTGTAGTTTCCCATAATAAAGCCTCCGTTTTATGTTTTGCTTAATTATTAATTAAAAAGCAGGCGGAACGATTATAAGGCCTGTCTTTTCGTCAAGTCCGAAAATAATGTTCATATTCTGAATAGCCTGACCGGCTGCGCCTTTAACCATATTGTCAATAGCTGCGCAGGCAACAAGTTTGTTTGCTCTTTTATCGTGATGAATGGAAACATCACAGAAGTTTGAATAGCGCACATTGTGAATGTCGGCGCATTTGCCGTCGTCAAGAAGTCTTACAAAAAACTCGTCTTTGTAGAAATCCTCATACGCTTTTCTGATTTGCTCAAAAGTAACGCCCTCGTTAATATCCGCATAAACAGTGGCAAGAATACCTCTGTTTACAGGTAAAAGGTGCGGCACAAATGTGATTGTTACATCTTCGCCCGAAAGTTTTGAAAGCGTCTGCTCAATTTCGGGTGTGTGGCGGTGGCAGGCTACCTTATAAGCGTGGAATCCCTCGTTAAGTTCAGGGAAGTGATTGCCTTGTGTAGGTTTTCTGCCTGCACCTGTTACGCCGCTCTTGCAGTCACAAATAATACCCTTTGTGCTTACAAGTCCGTTTGCGATTGCCGGAGCAATGGCAAGTGGGGAACAGGTAGTGTAGCAGCCGGGGTTTGCAATTAACTTTTTGCCCTTGATTTTATCTCTGAAAAATTCAGGAAGTCCGTAAACAGCCTGCTCGTGGAGCTTTTTGTCAAGGAAAGTGCCGCCGTACCACTCTGTATATTCTTCTTCGCTCTCAAGACGGAAGTCTGCGCCGAGGTCAATGAAAGCCTTGCCTGCGCTTATGCACTTTTCGGCAAGTTCCTGTGAAAGACCGTGGGGAAGTGCGGCGAAGATAACATCGCTTTTCTCAACAACAGCGTCTTGGTCTTCACAGACCATATCGTTTAAAAATGTATATGACGGATAAACATCGCTTAACTTCTGACCTTCAAAAGAAACCGAGCTGATAGCTGAAATTTCAGCCTCGGGGTGACTTGTCAGAAGTCTTACAAGCTCGGCACCGGCATAGCCTGTTGCGCCTACAATACCTGCTTTTATCATTTTAATCAATCCTTTATGAATATATATCTAACAATTCTTATACTGATACTAATAGTCTATATCTAAATCAATCCGCCAAACATTAACTAAAACAAACAAATAAAAGTTTGAAGTTTCCAAAGGTCACTGACCTTTGGTCGTCTAAGGAAAAAGGATTCTTAAGGGAAAAGGGACTCGAAATCCCTTTTCTCTTGAGCGTGCTTTCTTTTGGAGCTTTTCTTTTCACGCAAAAGAAAAGCGGAATTGGCAGAAGGTTTAATTTAAGACAAAAATTGTTTTCAACAACTGCATTTATAAAATCAATTATAAATTCTTAGCAATTTCAGCCACACGCTTTGCCTGTGCCTTTACATTTTCAGAGGCAGGGCCGCCGAATGCTTTTCTTTCGTTTGTACAAGTTTCAAGTGAAATTGCTCTGTAAACATCATCGTTAAATACATCACAAACCTTTTTGTACTCCTCAATCGGGAGGTTTTCAAGGTCTGTACCAAGCTCAATGCATCTTGCAACGAGTTCGCCTGTTGCCTTGTATGCATCTCTGAACGGTACCCCATTCTTTGTGAGCCAGTCTGCGCAGTCGGTTGCGTTAATAAATCCGCCTGCTGCCGCTTTACGCATATTCTGCGGAATAACTTTCATTGTGTCGAGCATTGGAGTAAAGGCTGTAAGGCACATTTTAACTGTATCAACAGCATCAAAAATTGCCTCTTTGTCCTCCTGCATATCTTTATTGTATGCAAGGGCAATGCCTTTCATAATTGTAAGTAAGGTCATATTGTCGCCGAAAACTCTGCCGCTCTTGCCACGGACGAGTTCTGCGATGTCAGGATTCTTTTTCTGCGGCATAATTGAAGAACCTGTTGAAAAAGCGTCGTCAAGCTCAATGAATTTAAATTCCCAACTGCACCACATAATGATTTCTTCTGAAAATCTTGAGAGGTGCACCATAATAATAGAAAGAACAGACGCAAACTCAATGCAGTAATCTCTGTCGGATACACCGTCAAGCGAGTTGTTTGTAATTCTTTCAAAACCGAGCAGCTCGGCTGTAATTGTTCTGTCGATAGGGTATGTTGTGCCTGCTAAAGCACAAGAGCCGAGCGGCATTTCGTCCATTCTCTTAAGGCAGTCCTCAAGTCTTGACACATCTCTTAAAAGCATTTCGCCGTAAGCTAAAAGGTGGTGACCGAAAGTAATCGGCTGTGCTCTCTGTAAATGAGTGTAGCCGGGCATAACGGTTTCGCTGTACTTTTCCGCCTTGTCGGCAATAACCTTGATAAGGTCAACAACGAGCTTTTTAACATTTACAACTTCCTTTTTAAGGTAAAGTTTAATGTCAACGGCTACCTGGTCGTTACGGCTTCTTGATGTGTGAAGTCGCTTGCCGTTGTCGCCGATTCTCTTTGTAAGCTCGCCCTCAATAAAGGTGTGAATATCCTCTGCTTCCATATCAATATGGAGAGTGCCGTTTTCTATGTCTGCAAGGATTCCCTTAAGACCCTGAACTATGTCGTCAGCCTCTTCCTGTTTGATAATGCCGCATCTGCCGAGCATTGTTGCGTGGGCAATACTGCCCTCGATATCCTCTTTATACATACGGCTGTCAAATGAGATTGAGCTGTTAAAATCGTTAGTGGTTTTTGAAAGTTCCTTTTTAAATCTGCCTTTCCAAAGCTGCATATAATCACCTCGGGTTAATGAATGATTGTTAATTTGTGTATTATTTATAATTGATATTGCTGTTTAAAAATATCCGTATAAACAACTGTCAGGGACAGAGAATTTCCCTGTCCCCGAACCGGAATAATTATTTTAATTCATACAAAAGTCTTTGAGTAAAAATTACTTAATAAGACCCTTTTTAGCACGAACCTTGATTGGAAGACCGAAGAGGTTGATGAAACCTGCACTGTCGTTCTGATCGTAAACCTGATCCTCGTCAAAGGTTGCGATTTCTTCATCATAGAGTGAATATGGGCTTGTAACGCCTGCGTCAATGATGTTGCCCTTGTAAAGCTTTAACTTAACATCACCTGTTACATACTCCTGTGTGCTGTCAACGAATGCCGAGAGAGCCTCACGGAGAGGTGTGTACCATTTGCCGTCATAAACGAGTTCTGCAAATGTGTTTGAAAGGTTCTTCTTGTAGTGAAGTGTATCCTTGTCAAGGCAGATTTCCTCAAGCTTGTTGTGTGCAGCGTAGAGGATTGTGCCGCCCGGTGTTTCATAAACTCCACGAGCCTTCATACCAACAAGACGGTTTTCAACGATATCTGTGATACCTACGCCGTTTCTGCCGCCGATTTTGTTAAGCTCTTTAATAAGCTCTACAGAGTCGATTTCCTCGCCGTTAAGCTTTGTAGGAACGCCCTTTTCAAATGAAATTGTAACATACTCTGCCTTGTCGGGAGCCTGCTCAGGAGAAACGCCGAGTTCAAGGAAGCCCTCCTTGTTGTACATAGGCTCATTTGCAGGATCTTCAAGGTCAAGACCTTCGTGGCTTAAGTGCCAGAGGTTTTTATCCTTAGAATAGTTTGTTTCACGGTTAATCTTGAGCGGAATGTTGTGCTTTTCAGCGTACTCAATTTCGTCCTCACGGCTCTTGAATTCCCAAGTTCTCCAAGGAGCGATAATCTTCATATCAGGAGCATAAGCCTTAATAGCAAGCTCAAAACGAACCTGATCGTTGCCCTTACCTGTGCAGCCGTGGCAGATAGCGTCAGCGCCCTCAGCCTTAGCAATCTCTACAAGTCTTTTAGCAATGATAGGACGGGCAAATGATGTACCGAGAAGGTATTTGCCCTCGTAAACAGCGCCTGCTTTAACTGTAGGAATGATGTAATCGTCAACAAACTCCTTTTTAAGGTCTTCGATGTAAAGTTTAGATGCGCCTGTCTTAATAGCCTTTTCCTCAAGACCGTCAAGCTCTGTGCCCTGTCCTACATCACCCGAAACAGCGATAACCTCGCAGTTGTCATAGTTTTCTTTTAACCAAGGAATAATAATAGAAGTATCAAGTCCGCCTGAATAAGCGAGAACAACTTTTTTAATTTTATTGTCAGCCATTTTAATTTCCTCCATAGAAATGATTTATATTACTCTTACATTATACGCTTTCTGACGGAAAAATCAAGTGTTTTTTGAATAATTATTCAATACACCGTAAAATTGTGATAAATGCACTTAATTCAAAATAAAACCCAAGGTTTTTACAGCAAAATCAACCTTGATTTCAACATAAATCTTCAATATATGTATAAAAATGCATATATGCAGAAATAATGAATATTCATTTTTTACGCTTGATTTTGCATAAAATGTATATTTTAATGAATATTCAATGCAGATATTCATTTTGACTTGCGGCAAAGCAAAAAATAAACAGCCGATTGGATATTTAATCAAAGTAAAACCCCGCCGTCAGGTACAGACCGGTATCAGCGACGGAGTGAACATCGAGATTAAAAGCGGGCTGAAAGCCAACGAATCG
>ENA-USUK01001779-USUK01001779.1-human-gut-metagenome-genome-assembly--contig:-NODE-1779-length-15525-cov-30.626036_pt1 | contig 15525 bp, 20 predicted proteins | sample MGYA00250062_ERZ773400 | MGnify/ENA primary metagenome ERZ773400 (study PRJEB29103, sample SAMN06111961) | human gut metagenome | biome: human gut; feature: ankylosing spondylitis patient; material... | reverse complement strand
TCTGGCCGAGGCAGCCGTGAAGAGCATTCCGTTTGCAGAATTCAATCCGCTGGTCATCATGATCGTATCCGGACTGCTGTAATATGTACGCAACACACGGACACTTTTCCCCCATTTGTCCGCCACACACGGACACTAGCACAAACCTGCGTAAATGTCAATAGGCAATTTCAACAAATTTTAGCTTGAAACCTGCACGAAAATTGTGCAATTTAGACAATGAATTATCAGACAATATTCGATTTCGACAACTGTTTTCAAAATATTCTGACAATTCATAAAGATTTCTGATAATAAATTAGAACAAACGTTCGACTGTCCGCGGGCGGCGAACAGCCGAGAAATGGAACATGTGTTCGAAATTATGTTCGAATATGTTCGCCTTGTTTTTTTTTAAAATATGCGTTATAATGTATATGAGGTGATTTTATGATAAGAGATTACAATGCGATTGAAATTGACGATTTTGACGAACACGGAAAAGTTGAACTTTTGAAAAGCCTTGTAAAAACCGCGAATAAACGTTTGCGGAATTTTAAAGCGCAAGACCTGTCCGCTCTTTCAGTGAAAAAAGCGAATAAATATTTAAAAGACGAAAATCGGAAATTCTTTTCAAGTTCAAAGCGAACCGCGGAAAAGAATCTTGAAAAAGAACTTTCGCAAGTTTTGGATTTTTTACAATCTGAAACATCCACGCTTCGTGGCTACAAAGAGAAGGCTATCGAATATGGTAAAAGAATCGCGAAAATTAATAAGGTCAATTTACAAACAGACGAAGATTATCGTGACTTTTATGAGTTTGTACAGTCCGGTATGTATGATAAAATGAAAGGAGCTATAGGAAGTCCGATAGCAATTGATGACTATATTGCGAAACTCGGAAAAGGATTCACGGAAAAAGATATTCAAGCGGCTTTTAAACAGTATCAGTTGGGAAAAATAAGTAAATACGAATATATTACACTTGAAAAAAATTCTATAGCTTTTGGTGATTAAAAAATGGAAATTATAAATGTACCTTTAAAAGACAATTCCATATCTAAAGAAATAGCATATAATATAAACGATTTTCCTTATAAAAATTTCGCAGACTGCGAAATTGTGACAAAAAAAGGTAAACACGGATATTCTGCTTATAATATTCCGGTGGCTTTCGATATAGAAACATCCACAATAGAACCTCACTTTATCTATGATAATCACGGTAGAAAAGTTTATGACACGCCGCCGTTCGGCTTTATGTATCATTGGCAATTCTGCCTAATTGATACGGTCATTTTCGGTCGCACATGGGAAGAATTTCAGATTTTCCTTGCGCGATTAAAAAAATACATGAGTTTGAATGATAAACAACGGCTAGTTATTTATGTACACAATCTTTCTTTTGAATTTCAGTTCATGCAGAACTTTATCACGGTTTCAGACCTTTTCGCTAAAGACGAACGTAAACCGCTTAAGCTGTCCGGCGGTGGCTTCGAGTGGCGGTGTTCTTATTTTTTATCGAATATGAGTTTGGCTAAATTTTGCGAAAATTCTAAAACATGTACGCATGTGAAGCTAAACGGTGAAGAGTTTAATTATAAAAAAATACGTACACCGCGGACGAAATTATTAGAATACGAAAAAGGTTATTGCTATAATGATGTGCGCGGGTTGTGCGAATGTATCGCAGAGAAGTTAACGGAGTATGATATATTAAGGATTCCGCTCACTTCTACTGGATATGTTCGCAACGATTTTCGGAACGCCGTGACCGCTAATCCTATGAACCGTACTATTTTTCTATCTTCTGCGCTATCACCGGAAGAATACACGCAATGCCGTGACGCGGTGACAGGTGGCGTAGCGCACGCAAATCGGTTTTATTCGAATCAGATTTTAAAAAATCTACGTAGTAGAGATATACAGAGTAGTTATCCGTATCAGTCTGAAAGTAAACTTTTTCCGGTTGGTAAATGGTCAAAGATTTCCGTAGAATCGAAAAAAGAACTTGACTTTTTATGTGAAAATTACGCTTGTATTTTTACGGTTCGCTTTTTCAATATCGAGACAAAAGCAAACACGCCAATTCCATACATCTCTGTATCGAAATGCAAGGAACATTATGAAATTTTAAATGACAACGGCAAACTCCTTTCCGCGAAAGAAATTATGACAACAATTACGAACGTAGATTATGAGATAATAAAAGAGGTTTACAACATATCTTCTTTTCAGATTATTAAATTCATGTATTGCCGAAAAGAAAGAATGTCACTAGAATACAGACAACAGAATCTCGAATTTTACGAAGCGAAAACAAAATTAAAAGGAATAGAAACCGCGTACTATGAGTACATGAAAAGCAAAAATAAACTTAATGGTGCATACGGAATGGAAATTACAGATATATGCCATGATATTATAAATTGGAGTGGTGGTGAATGGTCAAGCGTAAAGGCTAACGCTGACAAATTAAAAAAAGACTTAGAAAGTTTTTATAAATCACGAAAAAATTTTCTCATATACCAGCAGGGTGTATTCGTTCCTGCGTATGGACGCGCTCAGCTTTATGACGCGATTCGAATAACCGGAAACGATACCGTTTATGTTGACACCGATTCCGATAAATATTTTAAGGACCACGAACTAGCGTTCGAGGATTACAATAGAAAACTAATCGAAGAAGCAAAAAAGAGTAACACTTGTCTTGTGGCGAAAAATTCAAAAGGTCAACTGTGCTACGCGGGAATATTTGAAAAAGATGCCGAATACAAGACTTTTAAAACGTTAGGTGCGAAAAAATATTGCTATGAAACTTTCGATAAGAAAAAAAATAAGTATGTGTTCGGGATTACAGTTGCTGGAATGTCGAAAGAAAAAGGCGCGAAAGCCGTAGGAAATGTCGGAAATTTTAAAATCGGAAATACTTTTGAAAATGTTGGACGGTCGACAGCTTATTATAATGACACTGATAAAATTTTCAAGATAACCGTAAATGGTGATACGTTCACCACATCAAGTAATATTGGTATTGTGGAAGCCACATATACTTTAGGGGTAACGGACGAATATTCAAATATTATTATGAGTTGTCAGAAAATAAAAGATTCTGAAAAAATTGAAAAAAATAGTTGACACTTTATAGAATCTGTACTATTATAATTACAGAAATAAGAACAAGACATGATAGAAAGAGAGGTTACAAAAAATGAACAAAACAATATACGAACTTAATGAGGAAGTAAAAAAGGCAAGCTGGAAAACCCCTACTTGCGAATTAGAACAGATAAAATTAGATATTTCTGAAAAAATGAATGATAATGGAATATCAGCTTTTACTTATATAGTATTATCAGAGTGGTATGAAAGAATACACCGTTTAACTTTTAAAGAAACAACTAATCCAGATTACATTATTAAAAATGAATTCGGCGAAAAAGTGGGTTTGATTAAAATCAATAATGTATTTGGAAAAAAAGTATTAGTTGATTTATGGCTTTACCATGAAAAAATAGGTTGCATGAGTATGGATAACGCGATTAAAAAATGTAACGAATTATCTTTATACATAAAAGAGGTGTGAAAAAAATGCAGACAACAATTATTAAGACAAATAGAAAATGGTATTTAGAAACAGTTGATAATTTAAGATATTTATGTAAAATTCCAATGCGTTTATCAGTTGACAATCTGATTAGATTTGTTCCGCAATTCGAATATTTAGAAAGAACGAAACTTCTTTCGCAGGATATGAAAAATTTTATTTACAATAAAGGTATTCCGGTTTTATATATGGAAAACAGAGAGATAGTATACATGGATGAAATACGTTGGAGTGATGGTACATACAAGTTTTATATAAACCGTAATTTATCAATCGGAGATAAAAATACTTTGACTTTATATGTGTACCATCCAGTATATGCAAGTGTTTATGATATGATGCCGATTGGCGTTGTATTAGAAGACAGGTTTTAAATGTTTCACGTGAAACATTTTAAAATAAAAAATAACAAGAAAGAGAGGTGAAGAAAATGATTAGAACAATCACAAAATATCACGTTCATGAAGTAATTGACAAAGAGACGAAAAAAGTTCTCGGAGAATTACAGTTACCAAAGAACACTTATTCGCCGAAAGCCGCAAAAAAGATATTAGAAGAAAATGGATATATTACCAACGATTATGCGCTTGTTTATAAGTGCGCGGTGCAGGAAAAACGTGAACTTTCTGACGAAGATTTCATCAAGTATTCAAAAGTAGTCGAGTAATAACAGTACAGGAAAAAACAAAAAATTTAAAGAAAAAGAGAGGAAAATAACATGAAAATTACAAACACTTATAACATCACAGACAAAAAAGATTTTGTTCGCGCGAACAATGACGCGAAAGCAGTAACCGATTTTAAAAATACGACATTAAAAGTTTCCGGAATTATCTTCGGGACAACTACGAATAAGGACGGAGACGAAGTAAAGACCGTGGTCATTAAGACCAGTGACGGAGATTTCATTGGAACAATTTCTCCAACAATGGTGGAATCTATGGAAGTTGTAGCTGACGTATTCGAGGATGAAATTACAGACGGCGCGAAAGATATGGACGTCATCATTAAAACCGGAAAGAGTAACGCAGGTCGCGAATATTATTACGCATCCATTTAATTTATAAAAAATTGTTTCACGTGATTCTTGAATGTTTCACGTGAAACTTTTAAAGGTGATAACATGAAAAAAGAAGAACCGATGCACAATTATGACGAGGGTTTTTTTAATTTAATGGACTACTTAGAAATAACAGATAGAAATCATAAAAAACCGTCTATTCGTATATTTGCCACTAATAGAAGTGGCGGAAAAACATACTCTTTATTGTGGTATTTTATAAGAGAATTTCGCGCCGGAAATGAACAATTTGTACTTGAATACCGTACGCGTTCGGAAATGCTAGGCGTGGATAGTATTTTTTCTTGCGTTGTAGCAGACAAGTTCCCAGATATGGAAATCACTTCGATACCGATTGCTTCCGGCATTATCCGTCAGATTATGAACCATGATGAAATTATTGGGTTTGCGGTATCAATTTCCGATTGTGACAAGTTAAAAAAATACAGTCCGATTTTTGACAAAGTAAAGCGCGCAGGCATGGACGAATTCCAGCTTGAAAAAACAGAAGACTATCTAAAAAATGAGGTTGACAAGTATCTGTCCGTTGCATATACTATTTCAAGAGGCGGCGGAAAACAAGGAAAAGAAGTTGAGTTTTTTTTACTCGGTAACTCTTTTTCGCAGATAAACCCTTATTTGTTACAGTTGGGATGTTATCGCGAGAAGCCGGACAAAAACGGAATAATACGCGGAGATTCATATATTTACGTTGAAACGGTAAACGAATCAGCGAAAAAGCAGACAAGTGAACTAGGTATTTCAAAAGCATTCGCAGGAAACCGCCATGTACAGTACGCCACGAAAAACATAGGAATTTATAATGATAATGAATTTATAGCGAATTTGTCTGGAAAAAGTACATACCTTTTAACATTTGTGCAGAACGGTGAACGTTTCGCAATTCGCGAATGTCATAAGGACAATTTGCTTTATATTAATCAAAAAATAGATAAGGACGCGAAATGTTTTACCCTTGATAACGCCGACCATGGCGAAAATACAATACTTTTAACAAGGTTTAGTGGATTAGCGCAGACCTTAAAAGAAGCGTATTCACAAGGTCAGGTGCGTTTCTGTGATTTGAAATCAAAAGACGCTTTTCTTCATTTAATCGGTAGGGAAATTTTTTAAAAAATAGTTGACAAAAGATAAAAACAAGTGGTATTGTATATATAGAAACAAGAAAACAACAGCACAGAAAAGGAGAAAAAACATGACATCACATGAATTATTAAAATTAACAACCGAAGAAAATTTGAAAAAACTAACAAAAGAGAAAGAAAATGAATGTGATAAATTCGAAGTTTACGCACATTTAAAAATATTAGAAAAAAGGTTAGCACAAGCGGAAGTTATAGAAAAAGACATTGAAATTAAGTATCTTTTAGAGGCAAGATACGTATCTCTAACCGGATTTATTTTTAACTATATTCGTAACTTATACTAGGTATATACCGCGTAGCAAATTTCAATCACGTGGGAAAACACGTTTTAGCCGGAGTGATTACCGGACGCGGTTTATATAAAACAGCGGCGCGGTGGCAATCTTAAGCCACCGTAAAACCGCGAAAAAATAGGAGAGTGGAAATGAAAACAGAATGGAGTATTTTACTAAGTGGATTAGTAGGGATTTTTAGTCAGATTTTTGGCGGGTTCGATAACTTGTTTATCGGTTTACTTGTAATTATGGCAGTCGATTACGCAACCGGAATTATAGCCGCAGTTCTTGGAAAAAGTGGCAAAACAAAAAACGGTCACTTGTCAAGCAAGGCAGGTTTTAAAGGAATTTTGAAAAAATTGACAATGTTACTTTTCGTGTGTATGACAAAATATGCAGGTGAAATGCTTGACATAAAAGGATTGCGCGATATGGTTATCACATTTTTCGCGGTGAATGACTGTATTAGCGTTTTAGAAAATACCAGCAGAATTGGTGTAAAATATCCGAAAAAACTGAAAAACATGTTAGAGGATTTATTAGAAAGAGAGGAATAAAAAATGAAAATACTTGTAATTGCGGGACACGGCGCAGGGGATTGCGGAGCAGTTGGAAACGGTTTCAGAGAAGCAGACTTGACAAGAGAGTTAGCAGGATATGCAGTAAATGCGTTAAATGAGATAGCTGACGTGATAATATATGACACGGCTAGAAACTGTTATCGTGATATTAAAAATAATGCAAACGGCGCGAAAGAACTATTAAAAAGCGTTGATTTTGTGTTAGAGCTTCATCTTAATTCTTTTTCAAGTAACAACGCGCAGGGCGTGGAAGTCTTATGCAAGCGCGATAGCGTATTTTCTCGGACACTTGCGGAAAAAGTATCGAATTGCGGATTTTCTAATCGTGGCGTAAAACTTAGAAAAGATTTATTAAACATGAATTACTGTGACAGCATTGATAAGCCTTATGTATTATTAGAATGCGGTTTTATTACGAATTATCATGACGTTTCAGTTTTTAAAAATTCGCAGGAAAAAATCGCGCAGGCTATTGCACAGTCTTTTAAAGTATGTTATAATTTAGAAGAAAAGAAAAGTAATTCTAAATTATACAGAGTACAGGTTGGAGCGTTCGCAAGGAGAGAAAACGCGGAAAAGTTAAAAAAACAGCTTGCTACAAAAGGTTTTAACTGCTTTATCACCTCGAAAGAGGACAATTTTTATCGTGTTCAGTGTGGCGCGTTCGAATCAGAAACTAACGCGATTAATTACCGCAATCAAATTATCAAAGCAGGATTTGACGCTTTTGTAAAAGGTTTCTAACTATGTGGCATTACGTTGAAACAAATAAATTTGGTGCGCTGTCACAATCTGAAATGCAAGACAATGTTGACGAGATTTATCTTATCTTAAAGGACGAATGGACACTAGAAGCGATTAGTGGCATGCTAGGAAACGCACAGCAAGAGAGCGGAATGAATCCGGCTCAATGGCAATATGACTATCCTATTGGAACAACGATAGGTGGCTACGGACTTTATCAGTGGACACCCTCCACGAATTATACAGATTACGCGACTGCAAACGGTTATGACTGGAAAGACGGAAAAGAGCAGGTTAAAGCTATGAATAAACCGATTCCGTCTGACCAGTGGTCAGAAAAAAACAGCGGCTACACGTTCGAAGAATTTAAACAATTGACGAATGTTGACACCGCTACACAAGCGTTTTACGCAGGGTTCGAGCGCGCCGGTATTCCGGCTACAGAACAACGTCTACAGTATGGGCGCAACTGGTATATATATTTAAGCGGCAAGCCGCCATCACCGACCGAAGTAGTCAGCGTTTTAAAAAACGTTTTTTACGGTAATAAGAAAATTTTATACCGTGGAAAAATAAATAATTTTTTAAAAAAGTGAGGTAAAAAAATGACATTTGAAGAAGCTATTAAAAAGGTCGCGGAAGTCTTAGACGTGACGGAAAATGATGAAGTTTTCGAAGCGTTAAAAGGTGGAGAAGCAAATTCCGGAGAATGGGAGCAGAAATACAATGAATTAAAAAAGAAGTATACAGAAAGATTCATTGAAGAAATCACGAAAAAACCGGAAGAGAAGAAAGAAGAAAAAGAAGAAAAAGAAGAAGTCAAAATTGAAGATTTAGATTTTGACGGTTCTACAGAATAGAAAGAGAGGTTTTAAAAAATGGGAAATGTAAAAGCTACAAATCTTAATGTTTTAAACGCTATGCGAAATAGCGGACTTCTTCCGGCTGACAGATTACCGGAAGTTACACTTGAAAATATCGCGTCCGTTTATGAACAGATTTTAAATGTGGAAGTAATTCGAAGCGCGTTCGCTTCGGCTTTAATTGAACAGATGGTGCAAGGGCGTATTAATTCCGCGTACTTTAGAAACCCGCTTGGAATGTTAAAAAGTAATCCAATGCGATACGGTGCAACCGAGCAAGAAATTTTTGTAAATATGGCAAAAGCGCAGGTATTTGACGGATTCGCTGACGCGTCCGTACTTTATAAATACTATGAGGGTGAAGTCTTGGCGGCTTATCATCATATGTCACCGGCTTTACAGTATCCTATCACGGTTACTTATGACAATATGAGAAATGCTTTTCAGACAGAATACGGAATCATGGACTTGATTCGTGCAAAAGTAGAATCTACTGTTTCCGGCGCGGAATGGGATGAATATTTAAGCATGAAGCAGTTAGTTGTTTCGGCGTACAATTCTTCACAGCTTTTCCCGGTGCAGGTAGCCGAACCAACTGACGAAGCAAGCGCGAAGGCGTTAACCATTGCTATGAAAACATGGATAGGAAAAATGAAGTTTCCGAATAAAAATTTGAATATTGCAGGTGCTGACAGTAACGCCCTTCTTGACGGTATCTATTACATGGTGACGCCTGAAGTGGACGCGGTCCTTGACGTTGACGTATTGGCTTACGCATTTAATATGAACAAAGCGGATATTGAAGCGCATAAAATTGTAATTGATTCTTTCGGAAATGACGATATTAAGGTAGCCTTATTCGATATGCGTTGGTATCGAGTGCGCGAGCAGTATCGTGTGATGTCAGATAGTAAGAACGGTGCGGCTTTGACTTGGACATATTTTTATAATATCAAGAATATGTATTCATATAGTCCATTCTTCCCGTGTATCGCGTTCACCACAAAAAGTGTTAGTATGAAGCAGATTGACGTTACACCGATTGCGGACGCAAAAAAAGGTAGCGAGTACAAGATTACCGCTTTAGCCGCACCAAATACCGTAGGTGATTACGTTTTACAGACTTTCGATTATGAAGTCAGCGGAAACACATCCACACACACGGCTTTTGTCCCTGGTAGCAACGTCTTAATGATTGCGAATGACGAAAAAGCGGAAAGTCTTACCGTGACCGTTAAAGCGCATTGGGACAATTCAATCACCGGAACAGCTACAGTAACAATCACAGGTTAATTGTTTCACGTGAAACATTAATATAAAGAGAGGTAAGAAAAGTGGAAAATTTTATTGAAATGCCGACACAACATGAAATAATAGGCATATCCCCGGAAACTACAATTAATTTGTGTGCCGGAATACCGTGGGATAACGGTTATAAAAATATAAGGTTGTTTAATTCGGTTTCAGAGTTGGACACTTTTCTTCTCTCAAAAACTGTGAAAACAGAAGTGAATGCAAGTCCAGTTAAAATCGGACAATTGACTGTTAGACTTCCCTATAACGAAATCGAGCCGCTTAATTGTAACTATCTTTATTTCTCAAATAAGCCACTTGAGCGGAAAAACCACTACGCTTTTATCACCGGAGTGACACCTCTTAGCGTGAATAGTTGTCTAATCACTTTTGAGTTAGACGTTTGGCAGGAGAACTTTTCAAAAATCGAAATTAACCCCTGTTATATTGTGAGAAGCCACATACCGAAAAGCGCGGACATTATTGGAAATTATACTTTTCCGGAGAGTTTAGAAGTTGGACAGTATGTCTATAATTTACCGGATTCGTCAGAATTTACAGTATCGGTTGACGGTACATATCCAGACCCCGCCACATCTTTCCGAGTGAGTGAGGGGTTATTCCCGCCAGTGCGAAACGGTTATAGTCCAACGGACAAGGAATCTAATTTTTATTTTTTAATGTACTGGAATACAAAAGAAGATGACAAAACAAAACAAATTATTAACGGTATTTATTACGGTTGTAATTATGACAGATATGTCACTTCTACAGACATTCAGACAAAAATTAATAATATGACCGCCGAAGAAGCTAGCAACATTATCGCGATTGGTCTTGCACCTTATATTTTCTTAGGAACTGAAAAATGCACGGTATCTCTTAAAAAGTATAGCGACTTTATCGGAACATATAAACCGAAAAATAATAAGTGTTTCTGTTACCCTTATAATTTTATCGGACTAAATAACGGTCAGACCACGTTGGAAAGTTTAAAACTTGAATATTTTAACGGAGATAATGCGCCTTTTGAAATATTCATGCCACCGGACACGATTCCGACCATGTTAGTTACTCCGAGAAATTACTGTAACTTAGCAGAGAATAGACAGTATCAGATTTCATTTAATGACTTCCCAAAACTAGGAGTTCCAATTGATTCGCTTAAGGCGTATATCGCTAATAACTCAATAGCAATCGGTGCACAAGCTGCAACAACGGCTTTTCACGCTTATAGTGGAGATATTGTGGGGGCGGGAAAGGGTGCGTTAAACGTTATCACCGGACTGCAAAAAGCCGATACCGCAAGCGATTCGTCATTCACAAGCGCGGGCGGATATACTAGTTTTTGGGCGAAAAATATGGGAATCCGGCTTGTTAGAATCCATTGCGCGGAAGAATACATTCAGAAAATAGATAATATATTCACAGTTTACGGCTACAGAATAGAAGAACTCGGAAAACCGAATATTAAAAGTCGTGCTTCGTGGAATTATTTACAAGCAAAGGACGTTACATTTAAAGGTATCACAGAACCGCAGGCAAGGGAAAAGTTAACTTCAATTATTGAAAATGGCGTGTTCTTTTGGCACACGAATGACGTTGGAAACTTTTCGCTTGAAAATAATTAAAATGTTTCACGTGAAACATTTTTAGAAAGTAGGTATTTATGAATCCATGTAAAGAGAAAAACACAATGAACCAAGGCGAACGCTACCAACAATATTATACGCGTTACTACTTTCTTTTAAGAAATATATATACTTCTCGTTTTAAGTGGACTTTACCGGAAGAAATTCCGCCGCGATTTCTAGAAGAAATTCTATTAGATTATGGTGAAGCTATTTTTTTTAAGGATGATGTAACGGAATTGTATGCAGTAGCAAAGATTGACGAAGCTGGACGAATGGATAATTATAATCACGGAGAGATGCGATTCGCATATGCGAATAACTATGTTGGAGAATACACAAAAGAAAATAGTGTATTAATATATGACAGTTACAGTCAGTACCCATACAATGACATTATCGTCATGCACGCTGAAGCACTAGCAACAATGCGATTGACACGTGACTTGAACTTAGTTGCGTTGCGCACGCCGTATATATGCGCTGGGAATCGAAATACAAAACTGACTGTTTCAAACCTTTTCAAACAGCTTGCGAATTTCATTCCATGGATAACGGTCAATGACAAGTTCGATATGAACACCTTAAAAGTCCTCAATCTTGACGTGCCATACAACGCTAGCAACATACAGGCATTGATGAAGCAGGAGATTTCTGATTTTTTAACAGAAATCGGAATTGCGAATAACGGCGACACAAAAAAAGAACGGATGATAACGGGAGAAGTTGAAAGTAATAACGGTATTACAGAAATTAATCTGAAAAGTGCACTTGAACTTAGAAAAAGAAGTTGCGTACAGATTCGAAAAGTGTTTAAATTAACCGAAGAAGATGTGAATGTTGAGCCGCTTAGTAAGATTGATGTTAGCGGAATATATCAGCAGTTTGGCATGACTAACAGTGAGGACGGTGGAGAAAATGAGTAACATGGGTTATCCTACTACGTCAATAGGATTTTTACTAGCGTACTACGGCGGCGTAAATATGTACGCCGGAGAAAATACTGGATTTGATTTAGTAGAAAAATTCTATTCAAAACTATTTGATTTTGATTTTCCTTTTTATGTAGAAAATGAAAAAATAAAGGTTGAGTTTGAAAAGTATTTATGTTATACTTATTTCAACGAATCGATTGGATTCGAAACGCCGGAGGCGTGGAAGTTTGCATTTAAACAGAAAATGCTTGAAATCATTCCGTATTATAAAGAATTATATCGGACAACCCTTTTCGAATATGAGCCGCTTATAAATCGCGTGTTTACTTCTTCCGATAACGTGAACGAGACCGGAATTAGTGACTATACAAGTAATGGTAATACAACCGGAAAAAGCGAGAACAGTACAAACGGTAACGGTTCAAGTACAAGTGATTCGCAGAATATTACAAGTGACACGCCGCAGATTAATTTTTCTCAAAACGACTATGCAAGTGGTATGACAAGGGGGCAGAATAAAAATTCTGTAGAAAATTCAGAGAAAAAAACAACTTCCGATTCCGGTACAAGCAGTACAGTTTCAAAAAATATAAACGATAAAAACAGAATTTTAAAACACGAAGAAAAAGGGTTTTCCGGTAGTTATCAAGAGGAAATTCGGAAAATCAGAGAAAACATTCTGAACATTAATAAACTGATATGCGACGATTGTTACGATTTATTCATGTTGATTTATTAGAAAGGTGGTTGAAAAAATGGGCGGTTTTATTAATTGCGGCGGGGGGTTTCCGCCACAGCCGATAGTATATACGGATGATATGACATTGCTAGACCGTGTTATGATTATACGGAAAGAACTGACTAGACTTGATAATTATGTGAAAAATGGAGATTTTTTAAAGCCTGCTTATCAGTATACAGATAAAAAAATCACGGAATTAAGCAATGACACCGCGGAAAAATTAAAAGCATTAACTGGTACGGTAAACAGTAATAAATCACAGATTGACGAAAGTATTATTCAAATTAATGCGAGTTTAAATAATATTTATTCGGATTTGTCAAAATTGGGAACAGAAATTGACACGAAAATAAAAAGTGCAATGCAAACGGTGCTTTATGACGTGGAACAGCTTCTAATCGGTTACAGTATTTATGTTATAAGTCCGGTTAGTGGTAAAAAAACCACTATACAGAACGCGCTAAATGAGATTTACGAAGCTACCGCCTTAAACGCGCTAACAGCTTTAGAATATGAACAGCTAGGGTTAAACGCAGAAAATTACGATAACCACATGATAACCGCGAATGACTATGACAGAAAAAGCCGCTTCATTTTCTTGAAAAAGTTATATTTTTCTGCTATATCACCTTTTACCGGATTAAAAAAGACATGCTGTGATATTGTGAATGAGATTGTAAATTATCTTAAAATTGACAAGGCAATCACGGCAACGGAATATGACGCTTTAAGTCTGAGCGCATCAGACTATGACAATAAAAATATTACTGCATACAGTTATGACTGGAACGGTAAACAAATTTTAATTTAAGAAAGAGAGGTTATAAAAATGAGTGCTTCACAAAAAACAACCCATTATAATTTACCAATTTACGCAGGAACAGACGTTACTGGATGGTTATCCGGTTTTAACCCTGCTATGCAGGCAATTGACACCGCGTTATTCACTATCAATCAGACCGCAGAGGACGCGAACGGAACAGCGGCGGGCGCAGAATCAGACGCACAGCAGGCTATTAATTCGGCGCAGGCTACCGCTAACTTATTAGCACAGACTAACAATACTGTTACCGGCTTAGTGAATAAGCTGACATTTTCAAGGCTTGAATTTGCAAGACCGAACACCGGCGCAATTATTATTGGTGAAACTAACGGCGACAATAGCATTACTACAATAATGATTAACTTAACATCAACAGACGGATTACCGTCGCCATATACGGTAAACGGAACTAACTTCCATGAGTTTGGAAGTTGTGACGCGAAAGTCTGTAATAATGTGTTAAGCGGCTCGGAAACTACTGGATTTACCGGAACAATGAAACAGATTGGATATTTAGCAGTATCAAGCGGGGGACGTGAGGAAACTTTCGGTTTCACTTGTTTCTATGACAATGCCGCTAAAAAAACAAGGTTCGGTATCCGGTCAGGCAATGACATAAAAATAAATTCTAGCGGTACTAGTAGCGCCAATATTACTTTTACAAACGTACAGTCCATATAGTTAAAAAAGGTTTTCTAGGGAATTGATTCCCTAGAAAATTTTTTTGTGAAATTTTAAAATATATGTTGACATTTTTATAGAAGGCGTGGTATTATAATTATAGAAACAAGGAAATGATAAAACAGAAAAGAGAGGTAGAAAAAATGTATACTTACAAGGCAAACGGAAACTACACACAAGAAATCTTAGAAAACGGCAACGTGCTTAGAACTTTTGAAACTGACGTAGCAGGTGTATATATCTTAGCAGAATATACAATGTTAAAATGTGGCGCAACATTGACCGCGCACTATAGCTTAGTAGCCGCGAAAACACAAAACTTTCAATCGAGAAAGTCAATAAAAAACGACCCTATCCATGGAACATATGAAATGCAATTGTCTCATTCTTTTTCCTCTCTTTCTTTTTATTTTCGGATCCTTTCCTCATTTTACACATCCATACAACCGATTTCCGTTTCTTTTCCGTCCAAAAACCGTTTCTTTTTCATCCTTTTTTCGTTTCTTTTACAAAATCTTTTGAACCATTCATTTTTTATTCCTTTTACAGCAGACATTCACAATCAAAAAACTATACAAAGAATGTGTAGTCCAATAAAATCTCTTCAAAAAAATCGGGAGGCTGTCTGATAACAGTCTCCCGATTTTTGCTATATTCCCCATTATTCTTTTTGATTCAACAACGTTCCCAAAGTGTTTTCCGCCCAGCTGTAATTCGTCATATACACTCCTTTGAACAGCTTTTTATGTTTTTCCTCATCCTCCAGGTAGTCATACAGATCACACTCCACATGCTCTGTGCGGATACGGCTCTCCTGATTTACCCGATGCAGGACTCTTTCGATTCCGTATGCATTTAACGTTCTCCGAAGTTCTTTTATCACTTTGCGGAATTTATCTTTTATTCTTTTTTCTGTACATTCATCCTCCCATAAATAACTGATCGCATCCCCCGTCGTCACAAATCCTCCTCTTCTGTCAACCAGAAGTGCCAACAGTTCTTTGGCTTTCTTACATGAAAAAGGAATCGTTTCCCCATCCACAAAAATATCAAAATAACCGAATGTGCGGATTACAATCCTTTTCCCTTCCATCTTTGTCAACTCACTGTACATTCTCTTTTCCCCCTTCATTTAATGAGAATCT
>ENA-USUK01001777-USUK01001777.1-human-gut-metagenome-genome-assembly--contig:-NODE-1777-length-15530-cov-51.649647_pt1 | contig 15530 bp, 8 predicted proteins | sample MGYA00250062_ERZ773400 | MGnify/ENA primary metagenome ERZ773400 (study PRJEB29103, sample SAMN06111961) | human gut metagenome | biome: human gut; feature: ankylosing spondylitis patient; material... | reverse complement strand
CTCCGCCGCATCTGCCTTTACAAAACCTATCGTAGATCCATTCTTTTTTACGACATAACAGATGACATACTTCGAAGCTTCCCAACTTAACGTCTTACCTTCTATCTTCAAACCGGACGGTGCTTCGACACTCTCCGTCATAATCGCCGGATCCCAATCATCACTTCCACTCATTACATTTTCGATCGTATAAGCTGCAGCCTCTTCATCAGTCAGCGAATTTTTGGCGTAACCTTCAATCTTATTCTCTTTCATGGTTACTCCGTTCTCATCTTTTTTCGGTTGTCCGGTAGATTCATCTATAATTGTTTCTCCTTCATAGTAATAATAATAATCATTACGCAATGACACATCGACCGGATCTCCGTATGCATCTACGGTTTTATAGTCTGCCCATATTTCCGGAATACCTCCCATCGTAAAATACCAGCCTTTTGCATAAACAGGGACTTTGCATGTAGTATATAAAAATACCGTCTTAGGCGAATCGTGCCAAGGTCTGCCGAAATAAAGCCCTTCGACATCAGCATTTCCGTCGATAACGCAATGATCAAAGACATAGCCCCACTTTTCTTCCTTCTTATGATTCGGTGCAACGATATATCCTCCCGATTTACGGGTATTATACAATGTACATTTATTAAAGAATACATCCCCGGCTCCATAAATATAATCGACAGCACCTTCGATAAAACATTCGTTCAAGAAATGACGTCTCCCCGTTTTATTCGAAGTAAGGTAAGTATCTTGATAGCTTCTCAACTTACATCTATTCAAGATAGCCCGGTCACTATAAGTACACAGAGCAAGGGCTTGAGGTCCGTCCTGCGCAGTTATTCCGTATTCGTTTTCAAACGAAATGCCCGTCGCATAAAAATTATCTCCGGTGACATATACGGTAGCCCCGTCAGTTGGAGAATAGACAGGCTTGCCCAAATCATTATCCCCGCTGACTCGGTCGTCCGAAATAATAACACTCTCCGCATCCTCCCCGATCAGATGAATATACGGTTTTGCAATTTCAAGATGGCCTTGATATTTTCCCGCTTTAATAAGATAAGCCAAACCTGCGATGAACATACCGATGGCAATCTTACGCGGAGTAGAAATTTCCTTGCCTCTTCTTGAAAGAGAACCGAAAATCATCATGATGACCGGAGTCAATGTAATCACAAAGAAAGGATTCACTGCCTGCCATATTTCCGGAGCAATTGTAGATGTATCAACGAAGTCTCTCGCAAAGAGTGAAAGTGAAGTACCGTTCTGATGGAATGAGAACCAGAAGAAAATAACCACGCCAAGCACTGCAAACAAGGCGTAAAGACGCTGTTTGATTTCCTTAGCCATAGCAGCCTTTTCTTCAGCTGTATAAGTAACAGCTGCTGCTGCTTCCTTTTTCCCCGGATTTGGGAACTGACTCTTGGTCACAAAGAAGATAATCAAAGAAATAAGCATTGCGGCAACAGATGCAACAAATGAATAATGAATACCTTCATTAAATACCTGCAAATACTGTGCGCAAGAAGCAGCCATATCGGAAGTTTCACCCACACACTGTGACATCAGCTGGTTCAAGTTACCCATAGCCTCAGCCGACATACCATCTGCACCTTTTGCTATATATTCATGGCATAGAGCAGGAAGACCAGCATTGTAAACCATATTGTGTGCACTCAGCCACCAGCTTCTCAACAAAGGAGCGATAAACGGAGCGATAAGTCCACCAATATTGATAAATACATAAAATATCTGGAATCCAGAATCTCTCTTGCTCTTAGCTTCAATCAGTTCCTTTTCCCCCTTCTTTGCAGCCTCTGCTTCAAGGTCATCGTACATCTGACCTACAATGGCCTGAAGATTTCCCTTGAACAGACCATTACCAAATGCGATGAAGAACAAGGCAATACAAGTAAGTGTAAGCAACCATGATGTATTACCTGCATTGGCAGTAATAGGAATAGATAATGCAATATATCCAACAGCCATGACCACGAGACCGGCCATGATTGTACCTTTATAATTCTGCTTTCTGTCGGCTATCAGCCCCCCCACAAGACTTAACAGATAAATACCTGCATAAAAGAATGAATAGATAAGTGTACTTTTTTCCTCACTTATACCAAATTTAGAACAAAGAAACAATACCAGTACGGCATTCATGATGTAGTAGCCGAAACGCTCCCCCATGTTAGAAAGTGCAGCCGGTATCAGACCTTTAGGATGCTTGTTAAACATAAATAATGAAGATTTTAATAATTAATAGTGTTAATACTCGTATAAATTCTGTCTCTCGTTCGCAAATATACAATTATTCAAATAAATATGCAAACTTACCTCACTCAGCACCTTGCGGAAGTTTTCCCCTGTATGTACGGCTTATTACGCGTTCAAAGCTATGAATAATCTCCTGCCCCATGTTTACACGTGTGCTGTCCACTTTCCGAATTTCCACAGGCGTAACTGCATCTTTATACTTCGCCTTGCCGATACGGATTTTCATCTTGTCCAGGTTTCCGGTAATGTTCACTCCCGCCTTGAACGGCAGCGGCGATTTCAGCACAGAGATGTGATAGTTAAAGTTCATATCCAGACCCTGAGTTCCTCCCACAGCCGCCTTGTAGCGGTCTATCTGAAGCAAGAACGGGTATACCGTCACATTGCCGTCCTGCACGGTCAGGTTCACCGAAATACTGTCGAACACATTCCGTTTCTTGTTCTTGAACATCAGTGTCTTGGATATTTCAGCAAAGGTTTCTCCATCCATCAGTACCAGACTGTCGCCTTTAATGTGCATGGCCGCTTTCAGACTTGGTATCTTCACGTTCAGGTTGGAATCAAGCACAGCCTCGGCCGTAGCATCAAAATCGACCATTCCCTTGAAGGAACGGAGCATCGGCACAATCGTATCAAGTGAAGGTATGAAATCGACCAACTTGCCGATATTTACCTTGCGCAAACGGAAATCAAAACCGGCATAGCCTCTTGTTTTCCTTCGGGCACGATATACCAACGTGGTTTCCAGGTCTGCTTCCAGTCCGCGCATGGTCAGCTTTTTCAGATAAACCGCCTGATTGCGAATGTCTACCGCTCCTTGCACATTTTCAAACACCATATTTCCGTAAGTCACCTTTTTCAGGTTGGTCTTCAACTCGAAATCAATGTTCTTCGGAATGACAAACAACTGCATCGGTTCTGCCGACGATACCGTGTCGGTCTCTGCCTGAAGCGTATCCTGCGGGAAGTTCAGTGCATTAATCAACTGGTTGCAATCGAGGTTGCGGGAAGCGATTTCCAGGTTGGCCTTCAGCATTTTTCCTTTCTTCATTGCCGCATACAGACCGTAAACCGATCCACTTGCCGTCAAGTTGGAACGTCCGATGCGCATGCTGGCATTTTTCAAAGTGATGACTCTATCGCCTACCGTTACGGCTGTTTTGCGCATTCTCACCGGCAAAGCCAGTTCAGGGGTTCTTAAAGTTAGTCGGTTGAATCCGACAATTCCTTTGGGAAGCCATACTGAATCGCGTACCTTTTCAGCCGTCAAATTAAAGCCTCCCTTGTCCATACCCATTTTCATATCGCCCATACGGCAGAAGAGTGTATCGGTCTCCAAAGCCACCTTTATATTCGGCATGGCCGGATTCAGTTTGCCCGGCTGCAAGTGCAAGGAAGCCTTTGCCTTTTTACTGAACACCTTCAACGAATCACCCATCTCTCCTTTCAGACGACTCATCTGCAATTTACATTCCACGTCAATCAGACGGGTCGTATCCTGCGGATTCGTAGACCGGACGGTGGCATTCAATTCATCCAGATTGGCAGAAATAGCCGCAGTACGCAAGGAAGCCTTGCGAATGTTCATTTGTGCGGCAAGATTGTCTTCTCCAATGAAACGGAGAGCGGCCTGGCTGGTAAATTCAAAATTCTTCTTGGTATCGCGCAAGAACATGTCCTGCATATCCAGCTTTCCTTTCAAACGAACACGCCCCCAGTCCTGCTTCTGAATAGTCGACAAGCGACAATGCAAGCGGAAGTCGGCTCCCACCCGACCACCTATCGACACTCCTTCCTGCAAGGGGAAAGTCTTGGCCAGTGCCGTAAGGTCTATTTCCGAACGGGTATGAAAAGTGATGTCAGGGTCGCCCAACAAATCTTCCACTTTTCCGTCAGCTAATATATCGGTGTGAGCTCCCTTGAAACGGAATATTTTCAAATCAGCATACGAGGGCTTGTGGCGCATGAAATCAACGTACCCACTAAATTCAGCCGTCAGGTCGTCAATACCATAAGGTAAATCGGCATACTTCGCCGAAGCCTGATTAATGCTCATGTGAAGTGTAGCTTCCGGCATCCGCTGTTTGCCATAAAGCCCCTTCAAGGTTCCTTCTAACGTAACCTCTCCTTTGGCAGTAAGCTCCTGACGCTTCAGCACACTCTCCGGAATCATATTAAACACGGTTTCCAGCGACGGGGCATGCAACTTATAGGTCAAATCTACCGAAGCCGGTCCGCCAATCGTATCCCGCCCAAGGGTACCCGACAAGTCGAGGGCTATTCCATTTAATGTCAGTCCCGTATCCTTCAGCGTAAGTCGTCGGGAAACACGATCCAGTTGCATATCCGCATTCAGTCCTACAGCCAGGTGATTCACCAATAGCTGTCCGTCCTGCCAGAAGAGCAAATTCTCGTTGTCATACTCCAGTGCCAACATGGAATAATCTTTCTTCAAGGAAGCTTTCAGATTCATGTTCAGGTTCTGCACGCGGGCGTATACTCTTGTATCCCTGTCGTCGAACGTCACGTTCGTACGCTTCAAGGCCACACGGTTTATGTCTATTTCCTGAATCTGAGGCTTCTGCGATGTGGTATCCTCTTCTACTGTCTCTTCCGTACTCTTCACGATGTCCCAGTTGCTTTTTCCTTCCTTATTCTTGAAAGCATATACCGACGCATCTTCCAGTCCCAGATAGCGCAGGCTGATTTTATCATGCAGCAGATAATCCACCGGATTCACCACTACCACACATTTCTTGAAAGAAACCAGTGAATCGGTCTTCTGCCACAACGTGTCATTAATGGCTTTGGACACCAATACTCCATCCGTCACCTTCAGTCCGAATCGAGGAAAGGTGGAAAAGAAGGTCAGTTCCACGCTTTTCATCTGCAAACGGGCATTCAATGACTGATTGGCTACATTCAACACCACCGGCGTCAACTTTTCCGGTGTAAAAATAAAATTCACCACGATGGTTACGGCCAACAAGAATACAGTCAGTAACGCTCCTAACGAAATGGCCGTCAGCCGAATTGTTTTACGTAATTTCTTGTTCATCTTTTTTCTTTCATAAACAAACTCATCCATTGTTTGTGCTGCAAGCGGTATTCAGACAATAGGTACAGACAAACTCAGGATGTATCAGATAATGAATCAAAAAACGGGCCTTGTCCGCTTTCCGATATGATTCACCCGTAAACGTTCCGGAGGAAGATAGTTTAAAAGGGCACACTTTGAGGTGTTGCAGGAAATCCACTTCTGCCATATCAAGCACTTTGTACATGGTTTCCTTTGCCGACCAGTGCAAGAGCAACTGATACAGTTCTTCACGCGACTCCATCCGTGCTCTTTCCGGCATCTCGTCTTCCCTCACAAACCGAGACTCTACCTTCCGTACCCGCTCGCCATAAGCCTCAATATCAATGCCGGACTGAGCAGACTCATGCAAACCGACTGCCACATATCCTTTCGTATGAGAAATGGATACATGATACTCCCCTCCTGTCAGAAACGGTTTTCCGGAAGTTTCATGTCCAATCCGTACTTCTTTTCCCAACATCGTTTTCAGTAGCACACGGACTGCCAGGTATTCCATTTTCCGGGAAGGAGCTTTCAGACGTTCAAGTTCTTGCCGCACCACGTCGTCCGACAGACAGGCATAAAGTTCCTCCAGCGTTTCCGTCACCTGCCAGATTCCCCATCGGCCATTTTCCTCCGTCCAAGTCTTCAGCAGCGGCATACTTACTTCTCCTTCGACTCGTCTTCTTCCTGAGCCACAGGCAAGATGGTCACTTTCACCTTCTGGATACGACGCGAAGTCATCTCCAGAATTTCAAAACGGTAATTCTGGTAATTGATAATCTCATGCAATGCGGGGAACTCTCCCTTCAGTTCCAGCAAAAGGCCGGCCAGTGAATCCGCATCCCCAGAAACATCCTCAAATACCTCCTCACTATCCTTGATAATCTTATAAAAATCCGACAACAGAGTCTTTCCTTCGAATACATACACGTTTTCCGTCAGTTTCACGTACGTGCGCTCTTCCTCATCGTATTCGTCATTGATTTCTCCGACAATCTCCTCGATGATGTCCTCCATCGTCACGATGCCCGACGTACCTCCAAATTCATCCACCACTACGGCGATGTGAATCTTGTTCGTCTGAAAATCACGCAGCAAATCGCCAATCATCTTATTTTCCGGCACAAACAAGGCAGGGCGAATCAGGTTCTGCCATTTGAAGTCCTCACCCTTATCCAGATAAGGCAGCAAGTCCTTGATATACAAGATTCCTTTGATATGGTCACGCGTTTCTTCATACACCGGAATGCGTGAATATCCGTTTTCATTGATACACTTCAATACCTCCGAAAAGGTAGAATGTATTTCCAAATCCACAATATCCAGACGGGAGGTCATTACTTCCTTCGCCGTTTCTTCTCCAAAACGGATGATTCCCTCCAGCATATTGTTTTCTTCCGGTGTTTCCTGAATATCCGTCAATTCCAGCGCCTGAGAAAGTTCATTGACCGACAGGTTCCGGACTTTCCGCTTCTGTGAAAATCGGTTGATGAAAAAAGAAGACCGGACCAGCAACGAGGATATGGGCCAAAATACGGTACGCAAAACCGTTACTACGGGAGCCGCCTTACGGGCAAAGGGTAAAGTGTGCTGTGCCGAATAAATTTTCGGCATAATTTCTCCGAACAGCAACAGCAGGAAGGTCAATACGACCGTTACAATCAAAAACTCCAGAATTTTTGCCTCTCCAAAATCAATCACACTGGCAAACACATAGTTCAACAGCATGATAATCGTCACATTGACAAAGTTATTCGAAATCAGAATAGTGGCCAGCAGACGCTCTGAATCATCAAGCAAGGCCTTGATTTTAGAGTCAGAAGGATGATTCTCCTCCTCTATATCGTTCAAGTCAGAAGGAGATAACGAAAAGAAAGCTATTTCAGAAGCAGAAACAAAGCCCGAAGTATATAATAACGCAAGGGCAAGCAGCAAAGCAAAAGCAGCCCCTAACGAAAGGGGCATTACGGTAATTCCGTCACAAAGCTCCGTCCAGCGGAGCAAACACGAGTCAGGGTCCATTCTATCTACCTGTAGTTAAACATCTATTTAAGACCGCCTGAGATTAAAACGGCAGATCATCCGAAGGATTGTTCTCAGGCTGAGCAGCAGCGGCAACCGGCGAAGCGGCCTGTGGTTGTGCAGGGGCAGTAGGCTGTGCAGCACGCGGAGTCAGCATTTCCATATTGTCACCAAAAATTTCCGTCACATAACGTTTCACTCCATTCTGGTCGTCGTATGAACGAGTACGGATTTTCCCTTCAATATACAGTTTATCGCCTTTGTGTACATATTTTTCGGCAGTTTCAGCCAGTCCGCGCCACAACACGATGTTATGCCATTCCGTACGTTCAGGCACCTGTGTGCCATTGGCCAGCGTATAAGCACGGTCTGTGGTAGCCAGCGGGAAAGTAGCCACAGCTACTCCACTGTCCAAATATCTTACTTCAGGGTCTTTCCCTACATTTCCAATCAATTGTACTTTATTCAATGACATGATTTTATTTTTTATAATTTGGTTTCAAAAGTAACGAAAAAAAACGAGATATCAAGCGCGACACCGGGAATTTATGCAAATCGTCAATCAGAACGCGCTGAAATCCAGAAAGAACAGCATCTTCCTCTTCCAATTCTACTTCGTAACATCGGGCATGGATTACCCGGTGTGACAACACGTGTTTCACCTCAGGCGATACCACGCGGAACATACGTATGGAGCGGTTACCTACCAGTTCCCGGAATGCCGGAAGAGAGAAAATCTCTTCTTCCCCCACTTCCTGTTCCGTTTCAATCAGCGGAAACTCATACAGATTCTGCCAGATGTCTCCGGCTTCACGCCTTTTTATAAATGTATGCACGCCTGCACGCACGTAAATATAAGAAAAATAACGATCTAATACCTTCGTTTTACGTGATTTCCAGGGAAGTTTATCCACCAAATTTTTTTGCAGGGCCACACAACTGTCTGAAAGCGGACAAAACAGACAGGAAGGCGACGACGGCACACATTGCAAGGCCCCGAAATCCATGATGGCCTGATTATACAATGCCGGACGCGACTTGTCCATCATTTCATCGGCTAGCGAAGCATACAGTTTTTTCCCTGCTCCTGTATCAATGGGTTCTTCCACGCCCAGCCACCGAGACAATACGCGATACACATTCCCGTCGACCACCGCATACGGCATGTCGTAAGCAAAGGAACAAATGGCTGCGGCCGTATAGTCTCCCACCCCTTTCAATGCCCTTACATCTTCATAACGCACGGGGAAAGCTCCTTTTTCGGCAATCGTACGCGCAGCTTCGTGCAAGTTACGGGCACGCGAATAATAGCCCAGCCCCTGCCAGCACTTCATCACTTCGTCTTCTGAAGCCTTTGCCAGTGTTTCTACATCCGGGAAATGCTCCATAAAACGGCAGTAATAGTCATATCCCTGCACCACACGGGTCTGCTGAAGAATGATTTCCGAAATCCATATCTTATAAGGGTCTTTAGTGTCACGCCAAGGCAGGTCACGCTTGTTCTCCTTGTACCAGTCAATTATTGTAGTCGCAAACAAATTCATCCAATCTATAATTTGGCTGCAAAAATAATACATTTGCCCGACATATACAGAAAAACCACGTCATACAGCTGTATAAAAGACTCGTAACTCTCAAAAAAGCACGAGTTTTCTAAAAAAATATTCCCCAGAAATTTTCGAAAGATACAGAAAAGCTATATATTTGCAGTCCAAAAATTTAAGATAACGTATAACAATAATTATTAGCGCAATGACTAAAGCAGATATTGTAAACGAAATTGCCAAGAACACAGGTATTGACAAGGCAACAGTATTAGCAACCCTTGAGGCGTTCATGGGATCAGTAAAAGAATCTTTGTCGAAAGATGAAAATGTCTACCTTCGTGGTTTCGGTAGTTTCATTGTAAAGAAAAGAGCGCAGAAAACTGCTCGTAATATTTCTAAGAATACTACCATTATTATTCCGGAACACAATATTCCGGCATTTAAACCAGCAAAAACATTTACTCTATCAGTAAAAAAATAATTAACATTTAGTATTAACCCATAAAATTTTGAAGCTATGCCAAGCGGAAAGAAAAGAAAAAGACATAAAATGTCTACACACAAACGTAAAAAAAGACTAAGAAAGAACAGACATAAAAGCAAAAAATAATTGTTAGTCTGTCCGACTTCAATAAAGAACAAACTTGCAAAGCTCAACAAAAGCCTTTCAGGTTTGTTCTTTGTGTAATTAGCAACCTAGTAAAAACAAAAAACCAAGTAACAAAGTGACAAGCGAATTAGTAGTAGACGTACAGCCCAAGGAAATTTCTATCGCCCTCATGGAGGACAAGAACCTGGTAGAGTTCCAGAAAGAGGAACGAAACCTCTCCTTTTCCGTAGGCAACATGTACGTAGGTAAAGTCCGGAAACTCATGCCCGGCCTCAACGCCTGCTTTGTAGACGTAGGCTTTGAGAAAGACGCTTTTCTTCACTACCTGGACTTGGGACCACAATTTCATTCTTACCAGAAGTACCTCAAGCAAGTTATCAGCGACCGGAAAAAACTCTATCCCATGTCGAAAGCTTCCATGCTGCCCGACATTGAAAAGGATGGAACCATTTCCAGCGTGCTCCAGCAGGGACAGGAAGTCATCGTACAGATTGTCAAGGAACCGATTTCCACCAAGGGGCCGCGACTGACCTGCGAACTGTCGTTCGCCGGACGCTATCTGGTACTGATACCTTTCAACGACAAAGTATCCGTTTCACAAAAAATAAAATCCAGCGAGGAAAGAGCACGCCTCAAACAACTGCTGCAGAGCATCAAGCCTAAGAACTTCGGAGTCATCGTACGTACCGTGGCCGAAGGAAAGCGCGTGGCAGAACTGGATGCGGAACTGAAAGTCCTGCTGAAACATTGGGAAGAAACCATCACGAAAGTACAGAAGGCCACCAAACTACCCTCACTGGTTTATGAGGAAACAAGCCGTACCGTAGCCATGCTGCGCGACTTGTTCAACCCGTCGTACGAAAACATCTATGTGAACGACGAAACCGTTTTCAACGAAGTAAAAGATTATGTAGCACTCATTGCTCCCGAGCGTACGGGCATCGTGAAGCGCTACACCGGCCAGCTCCCTATTTTCGATAACTTCGGCATCACCAAGCAAATCAAATCCTCTTTCGGGAAAACCGTTTCCTACAAGAGCGGAGCTTACCTGATTATCGAACATACGGAAGCACTCCATGTGGTGGACGTAAACAGCGGAAACCGTTCCAAATCAACTAACGGACAAGAAGCGAATGCACTCGACGTAAATTTGGGCGCAGCCGATGAGTTGGCACGCCAGCTTCGTCTAAGAGATATGGGAGGTATCATTGTGGTAGACTTCATCGATATGAATCTGGCTGAAAACCGGCAGAAACTTTACGAGCGCATGTGCCAGAACATGCAGAAAGACCGGGCCAAGCACAACATCCTTCCTCTGAGCAAATTCGGACTTATGCAAATCACGCGCCAGCGTGTGCGTCCGGCCATGGATGTCACTACTGATGAGGACTGCCCAGTATGTTTCGGAAAAGGAAAAATCAAACCTTCCATCCTGTTTACCGATACATTGGAAAGTAAGATTGACTATATGGTCAACAAGCTGAAAGTGAAGAAATTCACACTACACATTCATCCTTATGTCGCTGCCTACGTAAATCAGGGACTCATGTCCATGAAGCGCAAATGGCAGATGAAATATGGATTTGGCATCAAAATCGTTCCGAACCAGAACCTGGCGTTCCTGCAATATAAATTCTTTGACGTGAACAACCAGGAAATGGACATGAAGGAAGAATTCGAAATTAAATAATCTGAAGGCCGTCTCCCACCGCAAAACAAGGGAGACGGCCTTTTTTGTCTCCAAAGGCAAAGCCCCTTCCCCCTCTCTTTCCTGATTGAAAAACGTACAGGAAATAAACGAGCAACTGTGCCACACGATTTATGTTTCTTTCCGCAAAAACCTACGTTTTCCACAAGAGAAACATAAGGTTCCGCACCGGGAAACATAGGTTTCGCGGCAGGGAAACATAATTACAGCAAAGGCTTTCGGAGCACTCCGCACTGATGTTTTCTCTTATTCCACCCCAGCACGTTACACACCGGAATTCTGTTTTTATCCTTTATGCCTTTGTCGATTTCCTCCTTTTTTTACTACCTTTGCAGAAAGGTATCATTTTAATATAAAATCATGAAAATACGTAGCATTTTATTCGTTATTGGGGTTACATTCTCTCAGTTTTCACTGGCACAACAGACTTTGCCGCGCGATCCGGACTGCTGTACCAGTATCATGGTGGGGAAACTGGCCTCAACCGACGGCTCTGTTATGACGAGCCACACCTGCGACAGCTGGTACCGTACATGGGTAAACGTAGTACCGGCAGCAGATTTTGCCAACGACACAGTGATGAACATTTACGACGGACGCATGCACACGGAATCGGTCAACGACCAGACGAAACTGACCGTAAAAGGACAGATTCCGCAAGCCAAACATACCTACGCTTTTCTGGATACGGCTTATCCGTGCCTGAACGAGAAGCAGCTGGCCATGGGAGAAACGACCATCAGCGGACGGGATACCCTGCGGAACCCTAAAGGGATGTTCATGATTGAAGAACTGGCCCGCGTGGCATTGCAACGCTGCACCACGGCCCGCGATGCCATTCAGCTCATGGGCAAGCTGGTGAAGGAATACGGCTACGGCGATTCAGGCGAATGTCTGACCATTGCCGACCCGAAGGAAGTATGGCACTTTGAAATCTTCGGCGAAGGCCCCGACCAGATTGGCGGTGTATGGGCTGCCGTACGTATCCCCGATGATGAAGTGGGCGTATCGGCCAATATCTCACGCATCAGCACGCTCAACCTGAAGGATACACGTAACTATATGGCATCTGAAAATGTGTTCAGCGTGGCCAAGAAACTCAAGCTGTGGGATGGCAAGGAACCGTTCAAGTTCTGGAAAGCCTACGGAAGTCCGAACTATTTCGGCAAGATGCAGGCATTCAGCATCCGCGAGTTCTTCATTCTGAGCACACTGGCTCCGTCGCTCAAGCTTAGCATGGACGATGAGGAACTGCCGCTGAGTGTAAAACCGGAAAAGAAAATCAGTAATGCCGACGTGATGGCTTACCTGCGCCAGACGTATGAAGGTACGGAATGGAGCGTAACGAAAAACCTGAAAGTGGCTGTCAAGGACAGAAAAACCGGAAAGACCGATACCATTACCAGCCCGCGTGCCAACCCGTGGATGCGTACCGACGAGGTACAGCTGTTCAATGCACTGCAAAAGGGTGCCGTGACAGCCAACCGCAACGTGGCCGTGCCGCAATGTGCGTACTCTACCGTTATCCAGTTGCGCGACTGGCTTCCGGATGCCGTAGGAGGTGTCTGCTGGTTTGGCATGGACAACCCCGGACAGAGTCCGCGCGTGCCCATCTTCTGTGGTACGACCGACCTGCCGGAAATGTTCAAGATTTGCGGCAACCACCGCTACCGCCTGGATGCTGCCTTGTGGCACTATCGCCAGGCCAACAAGCTGGCTACCGTGAGATGGGGAAATGCCCGGAAGATTTTGGAAAAGAACCTGCTCCATTTTGAAAGAAAAGGACTGGAAGAACTGCCGATGGTGGAACAGCGCTATGCCGAACTGGTCAAGAGTCAGGGAGAAGAAGCTGCCAAGGCTTATCTGACCGACTATACCAAAGACTTTATCGGAGCTACCCTTCTGCGCTGGGACGAAATGACCGCCAAATACTGGAATGACTACCGTTTCGGATTCTGATTCCTCATTCTATACACACGTAAAAAACACATAGAAAAAATATGAAAACAGTTACATTTATCTCTGCATTACTTCTTGCTTCGGCCACCGTTCAGGCACAGCCCAAGGCCGAAGGCTACCAGTTTACTACCGTAGTCAACCAGAAAGTGACTCCGGTCAAGAACCAGGCTGCTACCGGTACCTGCTGGTGCTTTGCCACTACCTCTTTCATCGAAGCCGAACTCCTGCGTCAGGGAAAAGGTGAATTTGACCTCTCGGAAATGTACATTGTCCGTCAGAAATATATGAACCAGTTGAACGACAACTACCTGCGCCACGGAAAAGGCAACATCGGTCAGGGAAGCATCTCACCCAGCTGGTTTACGGCTTTCACTCAGGTAGGCATCGTACCGGAAGAAGTATACAGCGGCATCAACTACAATTCTCCTACACACAACCACAAGGAGCTGGCCTCTTATATGGAAGCCATTGCCGGAAAAGCCGTACAGATGCGCCAGCGCAGTCCGGAATACGACAAGCTTATCAAGAGCCTGTTCGACATCTACATGGGCGAACTGCCTGAAAAGTTTACCTACAAAGGCAAGGAATACACCCCGCAGTCCTTCGCACAGAGCCTGGACATCCATCCCGAAGACTACGTCATGCTGACCAGCTTTACCCACAAGCCCTACTACCAGGTATTTGAAGTAGAGATTCCCGACAACTGGGAACATGCCAAGATGTACAACCTTCCGCTGGACGAAATGATGGAAGCTACAGACTATGCACTGAAAAACGGCTATACCGTATGCTGGGACGGAGACGTCAGCGAAAAAGGTTTCTCTTTCAAGCACGGAGTAGCCATCAATCCGGAAACCGGAAAGACAGAAGACCTGAAGGATACTGACTTTGCCCGCTGGCAAGGTATGGATGCACAGGAAAGACTCAACGAAGCCTTCAAGTTTGAATATCCTTGTCCGGAAGTCAAGGTAACTCCCGAAATCCGCCAGAAAGGATACGAATCTTTTGTGACAACCGATGACCACCTGATGCACCTCACCGGCATTGCCAAGGACCAGAACGGCACGAAGTACTACATCACCAAGAACTCTTGGGGAACCGACCGCAATGACTTCGGCGGTTACCTGAACATGTCGGAAAGCTACGTACGTGCCAAGACTATCTACGTGCTTGTATACAAGGATGCCCTGAGCAAGGACATGAAGAAAAAGCTCGGACTGGCCGACTAAAAAACCTGCCTGAAAAACAACCAGGTTACCAAAATGGATGCTTATCTTTGCTGCTGTCAACAGATAAGCATCCATTTTTTATGAAAACTGAAGACTATAGTCCCATTTTAGAATCAGCCGGCATTCGTCCCACCTCTACCCGACTGCTCATCTATGAAGCCATTGCCCGTAACTGTGACACATTCAGCCTGATCAATAGTTGGATTCCAAGGGATAGCTCCAGCAAATTTTACAAGAGGAAATATTTTTTTGCAAAGTTCCTCATCATTTATTAAGACATATCTAAGTTTTTGAGCATTTCTAGTAGAAGAAGCATATCTAGTACTTTCCACCATTTCTTCTAGCTCTTCCATAGAGATTTTTTTCTTAGTAAAACTTCTATGAGAACGAATCTTTTTTAAAGTTTCCATAATCATAATCAATTACCCCCATTTAAAATTAATTCTCTATACTCCTTGGCTGAAATTTTAGTTTTAGGAAGATTTTTACTACTTAATTTTCCAGCTAACTCCCTTCCAAATATTCCAGAATTTTTTGAGTTGATATGAGTGATAGCAATAGCTAAAGCATCAGCAGCATCATCAGGCTTAGGAATTTCAGAAAGTCCTAAAATTCTCTGTACCATAAGTTGTATCTGTTTTTTTTCAGCTTTTCCATATCCAGTAATACCTGTTTTTACTTGAAGAGGGGTGTAGTGGTTTATCACAAGATTATTCTGCCTTCCACATAGAACAATAACTCCTCTAGCTTGACCTACTGATATTACTGTCTTATTATTTTTGAAATAGAATAGCTCCTCTATTGCCATCTCACTAGGAGAATATTTTTTTATTATCTCTGTAAGTTCTGAATAAATTTTACAAAGTCTATCCTCCATAGGCATATCTTTATCAGTATAGATACAACCATAATCTATAACATTAAATCTATTATTTTCAAAGTCTAAAATAGAAAAACCTACAATAGCAGTTCCTGGGTCAATACCCAATACTCTCATAAAATTTTTCACCTCATCAATCTTTAGCGCAATGTGGTGACAGGTCAGCTCGGTTTCCGCTATCGGGTGAAAGGAAAGTTCTATCTTACCGCTCTGGGAGAG
>ENA-USUK01001769-USUK01001769.1-human-gut-metagenome-genome-assembly--contig:-NODE-1769-length-15565-cov-4.380165_pt1 | contig 15565 bp, 13 predicted proteins | sample MGYA00250062_ERZ773400 | MGnify/ENA primary metagenome ERZ773400 (study PRJEB29103, sample SAMN06111961) | human gut metagenome | biome: human gut; feature: ankylosing spondylitis patient; material... | reverse complement strand
ATCCATCTTTTATTTGAATTAAATCAGTATTATCTCCAACGTAGGCACTTGTTGCTCCTAAGTGGATTATAGGCATAGCCTTTGGAGCTTGTGTCCCAAATGTATGTACATGTGCCATTACATCATGTCTAAACTCTGCTTCTTTTTTAGCTGCTAATTCATAATCAATATTATAGATATTAGCTTTCATCTCTTCAATTTGCTCATCAGTAATATTCAATCCAAGTTCCTTTTCTGCTTCAGCTAAAGCCACCCAAAGTTTTCTCCAAGTAGAAAACTTTTTGTCTGGAGAAAAGTTTTCTAACATCTCCTTTGAACTATATCTTTCTGCTAGAGGGTTTGAATAAATATTTGTTTCCATTTTTTACCATCCTTTTTATACGTATTAGTTATTTTATAGATTTTTTGTGATTTAATTATGTATAATTTTTAAAAATTTTTACCATTATAATAGCTGCTTCTCTGGTGTCAGGATAATAATTTTTTCTTTTTCCTACCTCTTCAAATCCACAACTTTTATAAAATTCTCTGGCACTATTGCTCTCTCTAACTTCTAAGAAAATATCCTTTTTCATTTTTGAAATCTCATCTATTAAAATTTTTCCTATTCCCTGTCTTCTATATTCAACTAAAGTTCCTATCTTCATAATTTCTAGAGATTCACTATTATCAAAAAGGATTATATATCCCTTTATTATATTTTTATCATTTACTGCTAATATTTGATATTTCTCTTTATCTGATATTATCTCCTCCAATTGATTTAGAGTATAGGAACTATTAGGAAAACATTTTTTTTCTAATTCTTCTAATATTTTTACATCAATATCATAAACTATTCCCATCTTCACTCCATACTATTTTAAAAGTGATATTCTATTCAAAGGCCAAAATCTTACAAAAGCTTTTCCTTTTATTCTACTCTCTTTTACAAATCCCCACATTCTTGAATCATAGCTCCCATTAGTATTATCTCCTAAAGCTAAATAATAATCTTCATCAGCTGTTACAGTAACTTTTTCTCCAGAAAGTATCTTTTCTACGGCTTTTGAATCATGAATAATATCAAGTACCATTCCTGTTTTTTCTCCATTAACTCTAAATTCTAAATCTGGAAGTATTTGTGCTACTGCTCCTGGGTTATCTACTAATTGTTTTTGAACTTCAGCAACATCTACTGGTTTTCCACCCTTGCTCCATGTATACTCTCCATAATTAGCTCCAGGTATAACTTCTATTGTATCTCCTTTTTTAGGTATTATCCAGTAATTAGCCTCTCCTAATTGTCCTAAACTAGAGGATGGAGACCATTGCCATCATCGAAAAGACCGCCCGCAGCATCGTCAACACCGCCGACTGTGCCATCGGCCGTGACGCCGCCCGTCTGGTGGTGGAGGGGCTGGAGGGCTTCCGGGATGACTACGAGGAGCACGTGAAGCACAACCGCTGTCTGGCGGGCCTGCAAAATCCCGTTCCCTGTGTGGCACTGTGTCCCGCCGGCGTGGATATCCCCGGCTACATGGCGCTGGTAGGGGAGGGTCGCTGCGCTGATGCAGTGCGCCTGATCCGCAAGGACAATCCCTTCCCCACGGCCTGCGCCTATATCTGCGAGCATCCCTGCGAGGCCCGCTGCCGCCGGAATATGGTGGACGATGCCATCAATATCCGTGGCCTGAAGCGCTATGCCGTGGACCACGCCGGGGTGGTACCCCAGCCGGAGTGCGCTCCCGCCACCGGCAAGAAGGTGGCCATCATCGGCGGAGGCCCCAGCGGTCTCAGTTGCGCCTACTACCTGGCCCTTATGGGTCACGGGGTCACGGTGTACGAGGAGCGGGAGCAGCTGGGCGGTATGCTGCGCTACGGCATCCCCAGCTACCGCTTCCCCCGTGAGAAGCTGGACGCCGAGATCGAATCCATTCTGTCTCTTGGTATTGAGGTACATACCGGCGTCACCGTGGGCCGGGATATCTGGCTGGAGAAGCTGGAGCAGGAGTATGACTGCATCTACATCGCCATCGGCGCTCATCAGGATAAAAAGACCGGCATCCCCGGCGAGAACAGTAAGAATGTCATCTCCGCCGTGGAGATGCTGCGTGCCATCGGCGACAACGAGATGCCGGATTTCACCGGCAAGCAGGTGGTGGTCATCGGCGGCGGCAACGTGGCCATGGACGTCACCCGCAGCTCCATCCGACTGGGGGCCGACAAGGTCACCTGCGTCTATCGCCGCCGTCAGGCGGACATGACGGCGCTGCCGGACGAGATCACCGGTGCGCTGGCGGAGGGAGCCGAGCTGATGACGCTGGCCGCTCCCGTCCGCATCGAGGCCGATGAGGACGGCGCCGCCAAGGCCCTGTGGGTCCAGCCCCAGATCATCGGGGAGGTGGACAAGGCAGGGCGTCCCCGTCCCGGCAAGGCGGCGCTGGAGGAGGTTCGCATCCCGGCGGATGTCATCGTGGTGGCCATCGGACAGGGCGTCGAGATCCAGGGCTTCGATCAGGCCGGCGTCCCCATTCAGCGGGGTGCCTTTGTGGCGGGCCTGTCGGGGCAGGTGCGGGATATGGACAGCGTGTTCGCCGGCGGCGACTGCGTCACCGGCCCTGCTACCGCCATCCGGGCCATTGCCGCCGGCAAGGTGGCAGCCGCCAACATCGACGAGCATCTGGGCTTCCGCCACGAGATCACCGTGGATGTGGAGATTCCTAGCCCCAAGCTGAACAACTCGCCCCCCCACGGGCGCATCGATACCACCGAGCGGGAGGCCTGTGAGCGCAAGCACGACTTCGAGGATATCGAGTGCGGCTTGACCCAAGAGGGGGCCTGCGCCGAGGCAGGTCGCTGCCTGCGGTGCGACCACTTCGGCTACGGAATTTTCAGAGGAGGTCGAAACGAAAAATGGTAACATTGACCATCGACAATCGGATCGTTACCGTGCCGGAGGGTACCACCATTCTGGAGGCCGCCCGCACCGCACGCATCGAGATCCCCACCATGTGCTATCTCAAGGAGATCAACGAAATCGGTGCCTGCCGCCTGTGCATCGTGGAAGTGGAGGGGCAGGAGCGCCTGATCCCCTCCTGCAACAACGTGGTGGCCGAGGGCATGGTGATCCATACCCACTCTCCCCGTGTGCGGGAGGCCCGCCGGGTGAACCTGCGGCTGCTGCTGAGCCAGCATGAGATCCGCTGCACCAAGTGTACCCGCAGCGGCAACTGCCGTCTTCAGCAGCTGGCCAACGACTATAACCTGCTGGGGGAGCACTACATCAAGGACCTGCGGAATATCCCCACGGATTTCAGCAACCCCGTGGTGCGGATCGAGAACCGCTGCGTCCGCTGTATGCGCTGTGTCCAGATCTGCGACAAGGTGCAGGGGATGCACGTATGGGACCTGATGGGTACCGGCTCCCACACCACCATCGGCGTGGGGAAGTACCGCACCCTGGGGGAGTCCGACTGCACCTTCTGCGGCCAGTGCGTGGTCCACTGTCCCGTGGGTGGCCTGCAGGAGCACGATGACACCGGCAAGGTGTTCGATGCTCTGGCCGACCCCAATAAGATCACCGTGGTGCAGATGGCCCCCGCCGTCCGGGTGGCCTGGGCAGAGTACTACCATCTGACGCCGGAGTTCGCCTCGGCGGAGCGCATGGTCACCGCCCTGAAGCAGATGGGCTTTGACTACGTGTTTGATACCAACTTTACTGCCGACCTCACCATTATGGAGGAGGGCAGTGAGTTCGTGGACCGCTTTACCCATCGGGAGCGGTACACGTGGCCCATGTTCACCTCCTGCTGTCCCGGCTGGGTGCGGTTCCTGAAGGGCCAGTTCCCGGATTATACCGACAATCTCTCCACTGCCAAGAGTCCCCAGCAGATGTTCGGCGCTCTGGCCAAGAGCTACTTTGCCGAGAAGATCGGCGTGGACCCCAAGCGCATTTTCGTGGTGTCCATCATGCCCTGCACCGCCAAAAAAAGCGAGGCGGCCCTGCCTACCATGCGGACCGTCAGCGACGATCCCGACGTGGATGTGGTGCTGACCACCCGTGAGATCGTGCGGATGTTCCGGGGCGAGCAGATCAACCCCGCCACCATGGAGGAGACTCCCTTCGACAGTCCGCTGGGTACCGGTACCGGTGCGGCGGTGATCTTCGGTGCCTCCGGCGGTGTGATGGACGCCGCCCTCCGCAGCGCCTATTATCTGGTCACCGGCTCCAATCCCGACCCTGATGCCTTCAGCGCCATCCGTGGCGTGAAGGGTTGGAAGGAGGCCACCTTCACCATTCCGGGGGTGGGCGACCTCTCCGTGGCGGTGGTCAGCGGCCTCTCCAACGCCCGCCAGCTGATGACCGATCTGGAGGAGGGAAGGGTCCACTACGATTTCGTGGAGGTCATGGCCTGTCCCGGCGGCTGTGCCGGCGGCGGCGGGCAACCCATCCACGACGGCACGGAGATGGCCGAGGCCCGTGGAAATGTCCTGTGGAACATCGACAAGAAGTCCCCGGTGCGGTTCTCCCATGAGAACCCGGAAATTCAGACCCTGTACCGGGAGTACTTGCGTGCGCCTCTCAGTGGCCGTTCGCACCATCTGCTCCATACGGATCACGAGGGCTGGAAGATGCCCAACCAGAAGTAAGAGATAAAAAGAGGACTCTGAGCCATCGGCTCAGAGTCCTCTTTTTTATGCAGCGTCAAGCAGCACCGTCATCCACGGGGCTGGAAGGGCTGACCCGTCACCACGTCCAGCCATGTGAACTGTCCGCCCTCCAGCACCATGCAGCTGTGGGGGCTGTTCTCCTTGGGCAGGGCTGCGGAGCCGGGATTCAGATAGGTGTAACGGCCGCAGTCCCGGCGCACCGGCACATGGAAGTGTCCGCACAGCAGGATATCTCCCTGCCGCAGGGGCGGTGGCGTGTCCGGCCCGTGGATGTGGCCATGGGTGGCGTGGATGGTGAGGCCGTCCAGCACCAGCAGGGCGGAGTCGGAGAGAATGGGGAAGTGGAGAACCATCTGGTCCACCTCGGCGTCGCAGTTGCCCCGGACGCACAGCAGCTCGTCCGCCATGTCGTTGAGCAGCTTGGCCACGGCGGGCGGCTCATAGCCCTCCGGCAGCGGGTTTCGTGGGCCGTGGTACAGCAGGTCTCCCAGCAGCACCAGCCGCTGGCAGCCGGTATCCCGATAGAGCTCCAGCAGCCGCCGGGTGTAGGCGGCGGAGCCGTGGAGGTCGGAGGCGATCATCAGTTTCATGAGAAAAACTCCTTTCGGTGGAGAATATGTCTCATTCTACCAGCCTTGGAGGAGAAGGGCAAGCTTTTTCTGCCCCTTACGCCCGTTCCCGCTGCACAAGACCCAGCAGCAGGCTCACTGCCAGCATCACCGCCGCCACACTGACCCAGCAGAAGCCCATATCGTACAGGGGCAGCTTCCGGCAAAGCTCCGTCACAGCGCCCAGCGACAGCTGTGCGGCATCCAACGCATAGATGACGCTGACGGTTCCGGTGCCTGCCACCACCAGAGAGTAGACCCAACGATTCTTGACCCATAGGCTGTGGGTCAGCCCCAGCAGGATCAGCACAATGGCCACGGGGTAGATGGCGTTGAGAATGGGGATGGAGATGCTGAGGATGGCGTTCAGTCCCAGATTGCACACCAAAAAGGAGAAGCCTGTCATCACCAGCACCCACTGGCGGTAGGAGAGCTTTCCGAAAAGGGTGGAGAAATACTGGGAGATGGAGTTGATAAGCCCCACGCAGGTGGTGAGACAGGCCAGCGTGAAGATGGCCGCCAGCAGCACGGCTCCCGGTGCGCCGAACAGTTGGTAGACGATGCACCGCAGGGTCCATGCGCCGTTCTCCTGAATGGGATACACGCCGGAGCTGCACATCCCCATGTAGGACAGCATGGCATACACCAGCGCCAGAATGGTTCCGGCGAAGATACCTGCCAGAACGGTGTGCCGCATCCGATCGCGCTTTTCCGTCATGCCGAAGGAACCCAGCGTGGTGGCGATCACCAATCCAAAGTTCAGGGCGGCGATGGTGTCCATGGTCTGGTAGCCCTCGGAAAAGCCCTTCAGGAAGGGGGCGGCGTCATAGGCCGTCTGGGACGGGGCCACGTTCACCTCTCCCCGGAACAGAAAGCAAACGAACAGAAATACCAGCAGCACCAGCAGACTGGGGGTCAGGAAGTGGCCGATGCGGTTCACCAGCTTCCCCGGTGTCATACACAGCCACAGAGCCACCAGAAAGAACACCAGCGAGTACACCAGCATCCACACGGTGGTATTGGCACTCTCCGGCAGATAGGGGGCCACCGCCATCTCGAAGGGAACAGAGGCGGCACGGGGGATGCCAAGACCGGGCCCGATGGAGAGATAGATCAGCAGGGTGAAGACGATGGCGAAGCGCTTGCCCACCTGTTGCCCCAACCGGTCCAGCCCGTCGAAGCGGGCTACCACTACCACACCCAGCACCGGCAGCACCACCGCCGTGGCCAGAAAGCCCAGCATGGCCGGCAGGGTGTGGCTCCCGGCGTTCTGCCCCAGAAAGGGCGGGAAGATGAGGTTCCCCGCTCCGAAGAACAGGGAAAACAGCATAAAGCTCACCAGCAGCATTTTGTTCCTACTCAATTTCATGTCGATACTCCTTGTTTTTTTCAAAATTTCCGCAAAAAAAGACCCGTCCCAAATTCCTTTGAGACGAGTCTTGCTATACAATACCCGCGGTACCACTCAAATTGCACGACGAAAAACGTCCTGCCACTTCAGGCTCTATCAAGCCCTATGCACTCACGTAGCCTACACGGAGTCTCCTACTGACAGATGCGTTGGGGGACTCGGCTCGGAAGGGATAAGAGTTCTGGCGCTGTCCGCCGGGCTTCCACCGTCCCCGGCTCTCTATGCGACGTGCTGCCAGCTCCGTCTTCGTCATCGCTTTTGATGTTCACTTGTCACGGACATCATACCATCCCGTAAAGAACTTGTCAAGAGGGAAAATCTCACGCCGACGCATCGTCCTTCACCGGCTCCTCGCCGTGAAGCTCCCGCCGGATGGCCCGGAAGCGCTGGGGAACCTCCTCCTCCGCCATGCGGATGGGGACGTCCGTGGTGCCGGCGGCCTGCGCCGTCTCGTAAAACCAGCACTTGTATTCCACTGTCTCCAGCGTGTGCTGCATCTCCCGGATCTGATCCAGCAGAACCTGCCGCTGGTGGTGGAACATCTGCAGTCGGGTGTCGATGGTGTCGTCTCCCTGCATGGCCAGCTGGATGTATTGCCGGATGTCACGGATGGACATTCCGGCCTTTTTCATGCACCCGATGACCTGCAGCCACTCGAAGTCCGACTTCCGGAACAGACGGATTCCGCCGGAGGAGCGCTCCACAAAGGGCAGCAGCCCCTCCTTGTCATAGTAGCGCAGCGTGGATGCCGGGATATCCAGCAGCTTCGCCATTTCACCCACGGTATAGACCATTTTCCAATTCCTCCGAAAAAATTTTGCAAAACCCCTTGACTTAAAGTGTACTTTCAGTTTTAGAGTATAGATAAGCTTTAAGAGCATCATACAGCGCAGAAGCGCTGCTGTCAAGACTCCGTTTCTCGGAGCCGGTCAGCGACGAAGCATACAGCAAACTGTAAGGAGGAGAGCCATATGGCAGTCAAACAGACGGCGGGGCGGGACGCCCTGGGGGAGTTCGCCCCGAAATTCGCAGAGATCAATGACGATGTCCTATTCGGTCAGGTATGGAGTCGAGAGGACAGGCTATCCCTGCGGGACCGCTCGCTGGTGACGGTGGTGGCCCTGATGGCGCAGGGCTTGACGGATGAATCCTTCCGCTACCACCTGCTCAGCGCTAAGAAAAACGGTATCACCCGTGAGGAGATCGCAGAGATCGTCACCCATGCGGCCTTTTATTGCGGCTGGCCCAGGGCGTGGGCGGTGTTCCGCATGGCCAAGGGGATCTGGACGGAGGAGGATGCCAAATGATTTTGCAGGAGACCTATACGCTGGCAAACGGTATAGCCATCCCCAAGCTGGGGCTTGGCACATGGTTCATTGACAACAACAAGGCGGCGCAGGCCGTCCGCACGGCGGTGGAGCTGGGCTACCGGCTCATCGATACGGCTCAGGCCTACGGCAACGAGCAGGGCGTGGGCGAGGGCATCCGCACCTGCGGCCTGAAGCGGGAGGAGCTGTTCGTGGCCAGTAAGGTGGCGGCGGAGCACAAGACCTATGAGGACGCCGCCCGCTCCATTGACGAGACGCTGGAGAAAATGGGCCTGACGTATCTGGACCAGATGCTCATCCACTCTCCCCAGCCGTGGAGGGATTTCCGGACTGAAAGGCGGTATTTTCAGGAGAACAGGGCCGTCTGGTGTGCGCTGGAGGATGCTCAGGCAGCGGGAAAGGTGCGGGTCATCGGTGTCTCCAATTTTCTGCGGGACGATCTGGAGAACCTGCTGACCGGCTGCCGGGTGCGTCCGGCAGTGAACCAGCTGCTGCTGCACATCGCCGGTACGGACCTGCCCTTGCTGGACTACTGCACCCAGCAGGACATCCGGGTGGAGGCCTATTCCCCCATCGCCCACGGCGAGGCCCTGAAAAATCCGGCCATCACCGCCATGGCGGAGAAATACGGCGTTTCCGTGCCGCAGCTGTGCATCCGCTATGTCCTGCAGCTGGGAGCGGTGGCCCTGCCCAAGACGGCGAACCCCGGCCATATGCGCTCCAACGCCGCCGTGGACTTTGCCATCTCCCCGGAGGACATGGAGACGCTGCGGAGCATGGAGCACCTGACGGATTACGGCGATTACAATGGATTTCCGGTGTTCAGCGGCAAGCCGTTGGCGTGAAAGGAGAAGAATGATGCGTAAACTGAAAAAATGGAGCTGCCTGCTGCTGGCTCTGCTGATGCTGCCGGCGCTGGCCGCCTGCGGAAAGAAGCAGCAGCCCGACAGCGATGCCTCGCAGAACGAGGTGCAGGACACCGATACCCCACAGGATAGCACCCCCACCGAGGAGCAGACCAAGGTGCTGGTGGTGTATTTCTCCGCCACCGGCAGCACCAAGGCTGTGGCGGGATACATCGCCGAGACACTGGGAGCCGATACCTTTGAGCTGACACCGCAGGAACCCTATCTGGCGGCAGATCTGGACTACAACAACAGCGAGAGCCGTGTCTGCCGGGAGCATGAGAATGTCTCTCTGCAAGATGTGGCTCTCACCTCCGCCACCGTGGAGCACTGGGAGCAATACAGCACGGTGTTTGTGGGCTATCCCATCTGGTGGGGCGGCAGCGCATGGCCTGTCAACGGATTTGTGAAGGCAAATGACTTCACAGGGAAGACGGTGATCCCCTTCTGTACCTCCGCCTCCTCCGCCCTCGGCCAGAGCGGGGAGACGCTGGCTCAGCTGGCCGGCACCGGCGACTGGCAGGAGGGCCAGCGCTTCGGCAGCAGCGCCGCCCGGAGCGACGTGGCGGACTGGCTGATGGGGCTGGGCTTCACTGTCCGATAAGCACCCATTTCCGGGAAAAGTGCCTTGCATCCGCCGCCCTCGGCTGATACAATGGGGGGGAGCGGGATGTCCCGCCGCCCGGAGCGATCCCGGAGAAATGTTGAAAGGAGCATACACATGAGCAAAATTCTGGTTGCCTATTTTTCTGCCAGCGGCGAAACGGCCCGTCTGGCCAAGACGCTGGCGGGTGTCATCGGCGGCGATCTCTTCGAAATTCGTCCCCAGACGGCCTACACCGCTGCCGATCTGGACTGGAACAACGCCAAAAGCCGCAGCAGCGTGGAGATGAACGACCCCAAGAGCCGCCCGGCCATGGCGGAGACCCCTCGGTTGGCGGGTTATGACACGGTGTTCGTGGGCTTTCCCATCTGGTGGTATCAGGCGCCCCGCATCATCCAGACTTTTCTGGAGAGCGCCGATTTCTCCGGCAAGACCGTGATTCCCTTCGCTACCTCCGGCGGCAGCGGCATGGGTAAGACCGTGGAGCTCCTGCGATCCTCCTGCGCCCCCGATACCCGCTGGAACGAGGGCAAGCGCCTGTCCAGCCATGCCTCCGCACAGGAGGTCTCTGCGTGGACGAAGAGCCTGCCCCTGTAAAGTAGTTTCCCTTGAAAGCCTATCCGCCTGAGCGGATGGGCTTTTTTCTTACCCGTCGTTGACGGAACCGGCAAAACACGGTACAATAGCTTCATCTAATCATGTGAAAGGAGCCCGCCGCCATGGAACACACCAACCGCACCATCCGCCCCTTGACCCAGCAGGATCTGGAGGCCTATCTGGACATCTACCTCAACGCCTACCCGGCCTATAAAACGCTGGACGAAGCGTGCCGGGAGCACTACCGGGAGAAGCACCGTCTGGAGCTGCGGGAGGACCGTCAGGTGCAGACGGTGGGCCTGTTTGAAGGGGACGTACTCATTGCCACCATGAAGCTGATCCTCTTTTCCATGAACTGCTTCGGCCGGATGCAGACAGCCTGCGGCCTGATGGCGCTGGAGGTACACCCCCTCCATAAAAAGCAGGGGGCGGCGCTGGAGATGATCCGCTACTTCGAGGACTACGCCCGCCGCCACGGCGCTCTGCTGACGCTGCTGCTGCCCTTCCAGATCTCCTTTTACCGCCGCATGGGCTATGGCTTTGCGGGGAAGCTCTACGAGTACCATCTGCCCACCGCCGTGCTGCCCAAGCCCGAGGGGGAGGCCCGCCGCCATCTGCGCCTGCTGCAGCCGGAGGACTTTGACCGGGTGCTGGCCTGTCACAGCCGCTTCGCCGCCCAGAACCACGGCATGGTGGAGAAGTTCGAGGAGGAGGTTCGGGCAGCCCGCACGGATGTTCAGGTGCGCCGCATCGGCTACTGCGCCGACGACGGGACGCTGCGGGGCTATGTGGCCTATCGCTTTGAGAGCGCCAGCGACACCAACTATACCCGCAACCGCTTGTCGGTGGAGGAGCTGGTGTACGACGACGGCGTTGTCCTCCGGGCGCTGCTGGGAGCACTGAAGCTTCAGGAGGATCTGGCCCAGACGGTGCTCCTCCGCACCGGGGAGGAGGACTTCCACCACCTGCTGGAGGATCCGCAGGACGTCTCCGGCAACTACATCGACTACGGCTTCCTGCAAACCAACGTCTCCGCCATAGGCACCATGTTCAAGCTTCTGGACCCGGCGGCCTTCGTGACCGCCACCGCCTATCGCACCCTCCCGCAGGGGACGCTGACAGCGGCCTTCTGCTACCGTGATGAGCTGGCCCACCGGGACTGCCGCACGGTGCTGCGCTTCGACGGCGGCCGCTGGTCCGCCCTCCCGGAGGAAGCACCCGCCGAGGTAACGGTGACGTGCCGGCAGGGGGATCTGGCATCCCTGCTGATGGCCTCCTGCGGATTGGAGAGCATGGTGCGGCTGGGAGCCGTCGCCGTCACCGGCCCTTGGCAGCAGCTGGCGCAGCTTCTTCACTACGGCCAGAAGCCGTGGCTGAACTCCGACTATTGATCCCTCCGTTTAGTTTACTCAGCCGTCTGGCTCACCCCGCCGGTTGACGAAAAAGAGAGTGTGTTCCATCCGGAACACACTCTCTTTTCGTATCGGGTATCATTACACGGAGAACAGGATGTCTGCATAGGTGGGATAGGGCCAGTAGTCGGCCCCCACCAGCGGCTCCATGCGGTCGATGATGCTCCGCATCTCCTCCAGCCGGGAGGCCACCTCATCCCGGTAGTACCGGGCGGCGTCGATGCCGGCATCGGCGGCGGGAGCGGCCTCCAGCGCCCGGCTCATAGCCTGGCAGGCGTCCAGCAGGTCGCCGCTGAGAGTATCCAGCTGCTGAACCAGATAGTTCTCCACCCGGCAGGAGGTGGTCATCTCCGCCTGCCGCTTCCTCAGAACGCCCTTGGCCAGATCGCCGGTGTAGCGGGTGACGGCGGGCAGGATGCCCCGCAGGGTCATATCCCGCAGGGTAGCGGCCTCAATGGCCGTGACCTTGCAGTAATTCTCCAGATGGATCTCGTACCGGGCGTGCATCTCCTCCGGCGTCAGGATGCCGAAGCGGGAAAACAGCGCCACATTCTTCTCGTCGATGTAGGCGGGCATACAGTCCACGGTGTCCCGCAGATTGCTGAGCCCCCGGCGCTTGGCCTCCTGTACCCAGTCGTCGTCGTAGCCGTTACCGTCGAAGATAATGCGCTGGTGATCCCGGAAGGTATCCCGCAGCAGCTCCTGCAGGGCCTGATGGAAGCTCTCCGCCTTCTCCAGCCGGTCGGCAAACTGCTTCAGCTCGTCGGCCATGATGGTGTTGAGCACCACATTGGGGCTGGCGATGGACTGGGAGGAGCCCAACATCCGGAACTCGAACTTGTTGCCGGTAAAGGCCAGCGGGGAGGTGCGGTTGCGGTCGGTGGTATCCTGCGGCAGCTCCGGCAGGGTGTCCACGCCGATCTCCAGCTTCTTCTTGGTGATGTCCACATAGGCCGTGCCGTCGATGATGGAGCGGAGGATGGCCGTCAGCTCGTCGCCAAGGAAGATAGACACAATGGCGGGAGGCGCCTCGTTGGCGCCCAGCCGGTGGTCGTTGCCGGGATAGGACACGCAGCAGCGCAGCATCTCCTGATACTCGTCCACGCCCTTGATGAAGGCCGCCAGAAACAGCAGGAACTGTGCGTTCTGACTGGGGGTGCGTCCGGGCTTGAGCAGGTTCTCACCGGTATCCGTGGCCAGCGACCAGTTGTCGTGCTTACCGCTGCCGTTGACCCCGGCAAAGGGCTTTTCGTGGAGCAGGCACACCAGATCGTGGCGATCAGCCACCTTCTTCAGAAACTCCATGGTCAGCTGATTGTGGTCGCAGGCGCTGTTGGCGTCGGAGTACACCGGGGCGATCTCATGCTGGGCGGGAGCTACCTCATTGTGCTCCGTCTTGGCCAGCACGCCCACCTGCCACAGCTCCTGATCCAGCTCGTGCATGAAGGCCGCCACACGGGGCTTGATGGCGCCGTAGTAGTGGTCGTCCAGCTCCTGCCCCTTGGGAGGCTTGGCACCGAACAGCGTGCGGCCGCAGAGAATCAGATCCTCCCGGCGGCGATACATGGCCTTGTCGATGAGGAAATACTCCTGCTCCGGCCCCACCTGAGCGGTAACGTGCTGCACCGTGGTGTTGCCGAACAGCCGCAGGATGCGGACGGCCTGTGTATCCAGCTGCTTCATAGAGCGCAGCAGAGGCGTCTTTTTATCCAGCGTCTCGCCGCCGTAGGAGCAGAAGATGGTGGGGATATACAGGGTCTGATCCTTGATGAAGGCATAGGACGTGGGATCCCACGCCGTATAACCACGGGCCTCGAAGGTGGCCCGCAGACCGCCGGAGGGGAAGCTGGAGGCGTCCGCCTCACCCTGCGACAGCTCCTTGCCGGACAGCTCCATCAAAATGGTGCCGGGGACGTTGGGGGCGATGAAGCTGTCGTGCTTCTCGGCGGTAAAGCCCGTCATGGGCTGGAACCAGTGGGTGTAGTGGGTAGCGCCCTTTTCGATGGCCCAGTCCTTCATGGCGGCGGCGATCTCGTCGGCGATGGAGCGATCCAGAGAAGTTCCTTGGATCAGGCACTGCTGCCATGCGTCATAGACCCGTTCCGGCAGACGCTGTCGCATCTGAGCCTGGCTGAATACCATGCTGCCAAAAAGCTCCGGGATGCTTCGTACATTCTTCTCGTTCATGTGATGCTCCTTTCGCCGCACGCTGCGGCACTAAAGTTTTTACAGAAACAGCTTCAAAAGCTGCGGTGTCACATAGGCCTCTATCACCGCCGCTGCCATCAGCAGGGGGATGATGTGCATGACGAACAGGCGCAGCAGATCCTTCATCAGGGGACCCATAACGCCCTTTTCGTTGTGCCGGACGTAGTCTGTGACCTTGCGGCAGAGATAGATGCCGCTGCTGAGGGCCAGGATCAGGGCCGGCAACTCGAAAATGCCGTGGGGGACGATGCCCGCAAAATACGCCAGCAGGGAGATGCCGTTGTTGACGTACACCCCGGCAAACAGCCCCAGCAGCAGGGAGTTGATGCCGATGGACAGGGCCGGGAGATAGATAAAGGGGATAAAGCCGTAGGCGATGCTGAACACCGTCGCCCGGACGTTGTTGCCGAACAGCGCCAGCACATCCACCCGGCCGGTGGTGTCCATGATGCCCAGCTCCGCCATCTGCTGGGCGAACTGCAGGAACAGCTGGTCGGCCAGCTTCGGCAGCAGCAGGCTGCCGGCAAAGCCCAGCAGGATCAGTGCGCCGAAGGCGATGGCGGTGATGCGGAGGGAGTAGCGGTACTCCGTGCGGTAAAATCCGTGCAGCCGGGTGCGCTGCTGCGCCAGCCAGTCCATCATGCCCCCAGCATGGCGAGACCGGCGTTCAGGCGGCGCAGCGTCTCATCTTTGCCCAGAATGCGGCAGATCTCCACGGCTCCGCCGGGGGTCACCAGCTTACCGGCGGCGGCGATGCGGACAGGCCACATGAGGGTAGCGTTCTTCACCTCCAGCCGCTGCGCCAGATCAACCAGTGCGTCGTGAATGGCCTCGTCCGTCCACTCCGTCAGGCCCTCCAGCACGGGGATGACCGCCTCCAGCATGGCACGGGAGACGTCGGGGTTGGTCTTGGATTTCTTATTGGTATAGTAGTCCACGGGATACTCCGGCAGGGCATCGAAGAAGTCCACCTTCTCCGGGATGTCCGTGAGCTTCTCGCACCGGGCCTGCAAAAGAGCGGCGATGGCGGCGGTGTCGAACCGGGGGCCTGTCACCGTCTGGCGGATGTAGGGCTCGGCGGCCTTGGCGAAAGCCTCCGGGGCCATGCCCCGCAGATAGACGGCGTTGAAGTGATCCAGCTTCTGCCGGTCGAAAATGGCGGGGGATTTGGAGATGCCCGTCATGTCAAAGGCCTTCACCAGCTCCGGCAGGGTGAACAGCTCCTGCTCCGCCAACTCCCCCTTGGGGCTCCAGCCCAGCAGGGCCACATAGTTGAGGATGGCCTCGGTGAGATAGCCCTCCGCCTTCAGATCCTCATAGGAGGGATCGCCGTGGCGCTTGGACATCTTGTTCTGAGCGTCCCGCATGACGGGGGAGCAGTGAACATAGGTGGGGACCTCCCAGCCGAAGGCCTCGTACAGCAGGTTATACTTTGGGGCGGAGGCCAGATACTCGCTGCCCCGCACCACATGGGTGATGCCCATCAGGTGGTCGTCGATGACGTTGGCGAAGTTATAGGTGGGCAGGCCGTCCCGCTTGATGAGCACCTGGTCGTCCAGGGTGTCGTTCTCCACGGTGATGTCCCCGAAGATGGCGTCATGGAAGGTAGTGGTCCCGCCGCTGGGGATCTTCTGGCGGATGACGTATGGCTCGCCCGCGTCCACCCGGGCCTGAGCCTCCTCCTGGCTCAGGGCGCGGCAGGGGTCCGAAGCCCGGTCGAACTGGCCGGAGTCCTCTTCCGACTCGGTCTTTTCACAGAAGCAGTAGTAGGCGTGTCCCTTTTCCACCAGCAGCCGGGCGTACTTTCCATAGGTGTCCCGGCGCTGGGTCTGGATATAG
>ENA-USUK01001752-USUK01001752.1-human-gut-metagenome-genome-assembly--contig:-NODE-1752-length-15700-cov-7.525187_pt1 | contig 15700 bp, 14 predicted proteins | sample MGYA00250062_ERZ773400 | MGnify/ENA primary metagenome ERZ773400 (study PRJEB29103, sample SAMN06111961) | human gut metagenome | biome: human gut; feature: ankylosing spondylitis patient; material... | reverse complement strand
GTTGGAACAGAACGAGACGCCGGGCCTGGGAACGAAGATGGCCGACGAGGGCAACCCGCTCTTCGCCAGTTTCGAGGGCCGCAATCCGGGCGAGATGAAGCTCGCCGTGAAGAAGGACGGCGGGAAAGAGGTTCCCGTGAGGACAGAGGACGTAGAGAAGGGTATCGTGGCGATCGTCGGGATCGCAGAGAGGGGGATGATCGTCGGGATCGTTATTCTGATCGTCCGGCAAGAAAAGTGTTTACCCGTCGGGAAGATGGGGATAGTGCTCCCAAAAGTGTGTATAGTAAGAAAAAACAAATTGAATATCGCAAGAAGAACGAGGGGCAGGAGACAGAATTACGCTTGAACCGTTATATCGCTAAAGGCGGAGTGTGTTCACGTCGTGATGCTGATGTGTTGATTGCAGCCGGTCGGGTGAAAGTAAACGGGGAAGTTGTGCAACAAGTTGGGGTAAAAGTAAAGCGTACGGATCGAGTGGAGGTAGATGATCAAGTGATTACTCCAGAACGTAAAGTATACTTGGTGTTGAATAAGCCGAAAGATTACGTGACGACCGTGGAAGATCCTTTGGAACGTAGAACCGTGATGGCCTTGATCGAGGGAGCTTGTAAAGAGCGCGTGTACCCGATCGGACGACTTGACCGCCAGACCACGGGAAGATGCCCCAGAGGGCAATGGTTCGGATTTAGGTTGCTTCGCTCCACCAAGAACTCCGGTATCCAATGGGTACCGGAGTTTCTGTTTTATCTGTCTTGCAAAAGGGGCTGCAAGGGTGGATTCGAACAGCATCGACCCGCCGAATAGTCCGGCGGGGGAAAGCCCCTGTGCAACAGCGACGACCGCTGCCAGCGGCAGAAACAGGGAGGAGCTGTTGGGGCTGCGGCCAGCAGGATGCGCGTGCCGCCCAAGGCACGATGCAGCCGCTGGGAGCCGCGACACGGGCTCCTTATACGGCGCGGCTCGTGACATCTGCCCGCACACATATTGCATCTGTCCCTGACCTGTGATACCATACAGGTAACTGAAACAACACAGACGGAGGACTTTTTCTATGATCTACGATACCCTGAACAACCTGCCCAACTATCTGGGCGTAAGCGACAATCTGGACACCGTGATCGAGTACATCATGGCGCGGGATATCACCACCCTTCCTGCCGGGCGCACCCGCATTGATGGAGACAAGGCGGTGGTCACCGTGAGCACTGTCACGCCCCAGACCTCCGACAAGGCGCTGTTCCAGCGGCACGACAATCACATCACGCTGGAGACTGACTTAGACGGCAGCGAGCTGTTTGAGGTAAGCCTTGCGGAGCTGACGCCCACCAAGCCCACCGATGAAGCTGCCGACACCACCGTAGGCACTGCCGGTACCAGCATTGCCGGGATGCTGTGCGAGGGACGCTTTGCCCTGTATCTGGCGGGGGAACCGTATAAATCCGGTCTGAAGGCGCAGGGCTGCGGCAAGCTGAAAAAAGCCGTGTTCAGCATTGAGCTGGACCCGGACGAGGAAGAAACGGAAGAATAACTGAAAGGAGACTTTCTGTATGGGATTTTTTGCTGTACTGGCTGCAAGTCTGTTTGCCGTATTTATTTTTACTGTATTCGGCGGCTATTCGCTGCTGCTCTGGTGTCAGCAGTCCCTGTGGATGGTCGTTCCTCCCGCGCTGGTGCTGGCTGTTCTGGTCTGGACATTTTTGAAAATGGACGATAAGATCACCGCCCTGCAAAAGCGGGTGGATGAACTGGAAGCTGCACAAAAAAACACGAAGAAGCTTGAAAAATAATACAGCGCCGCCCTTCGCAGAAAAAACCTTCTGCAAAGGACGGCGCTGCTTTTTGTAAACGCTTTCACGTTGGTCTGCCGGTGGCTACAGATTCAGCAGGACATTCACCCGGAAGAGGTGTTCCTCGGTCTCCAGATGCAGATTGCCGTTATATTTGTGCACTACCGTCTCGGCAGATACCAGCCCGATGCCGGTGCCCTCGTGCTTGGTGGAGCGCAGGATACCCTGCTGCTTTTTCAGCATGCCGTCGTAACGGTTCTCCACCACAAGCCCCAGCATGGCGGGACTGAGCATCTGCGCCATCACCTGAACCCGGCGCTGCTCCGGCGGCAGCTTCTGACTGGCGTGCAGGGCGTTTTCCAGCAGATTGCCCAGAATGGTGCACAGGTCGGCCTCCGGCATGGGAAGCTGCCGAGGCAGTGCCAGCTTCCACTCCACAGGAACGCTCTGCTGCCCGGCTGCATGGTCGTAATATCCGGCCAGTGCATCCACGGCGGCATTGGCGCACAGGCTGGGACGGTGCTCGCTGAGCTCGCTTTCATACTGGTGCAGATAGCTTTTCAGCTCCTCCAGCTGCCCGGTCTCGGTCAGTCCGGCAATCACATGCAGATGCTGCCGGAAGTCGTGCCGCAGACGGCGGGTGTTGTCCAGATAGGTCTGTAACTCCATGTACCGGCGGGATTCCATGGCCAGCAGCTGGTTTTCCCGGTCCAGCCGGGCATTGCGGGTAAACTCCCGGGCAACGCGGTACATCTCGTATAGCAGCAGAAAGATGCCGAACAGCGAGATGGATACCGCCAGCACCGAGATGATCTTCAGCCGCCCGACCAGCACCACGGCGGGGTTCAGCGGCATACAGTATACCAGAAAAACGGCATAGAGGGCGGGCAGCGGCCACGCAGATTGCCAGAAGGCTTCACCGCTGTACTCCCGCAGCAGCCACCGGCTCCACTGCACGGCGGTGAACCAGAACAGCACGGTGAGCATCGCGGCAAGGCCCAGCCGCAGCAGCGCCGTGGAGGCAAGGCAGACGGTCTGTGGGTTGGAGATCTCGGTCTGGGCGTTGAGCAGCGTCGACAGCAGGGAACACACCGCCATCATCACGGCAGAGATGGAAAACAGAAACGCGGTCTGGCTTACGGTCACTTCCGGCGTTACCCGCCAGCGCAGCAGCCAGAAGGAGACCAGCACGATGGCGGGCAGGAGAGAATTGCTGTTCAGCCCGAACACGGCGCAGAGCGCGGCGCAGCCGATGCACAGCAGGGTGATGCATCCGGCAGCGATGCAGGCGGTGCGCCTGGGGGTGCGCAGCTTTTCCCATAGGGATGCCAGACACAGAAACGCGCTGGGATACAGCAGCGCAAAATCCAGAAAATAACGGCCGAACAGAGCAAGATCCATGGCGGCTGCTCCTTTCCTCAGTGCAGCTCCTGCCGCATGTGGCGGAACTGGTATTGTGTAAAGTGGGCAAGCAGAGTGCATTTATCCTTCTGCCGTACCGGCAGGCGGGTGCCGTCCAAGATCTCGATGCAGTCCTCCCCGAACCGCAGCACCTTGTCCATGTTGATGATAACGCCTCGGTTGCAGCTCATAAAGTTTTCCCGTGCGGTAAGCTTTTCTTCGATCTGCGCAAAGCTGCACATGGCGCGGTACTCACCATCCTCGGTGGTGATAAGGACGTAGTGGTTCCGGGCAATGGCATACAGCACCTTGCGTAGCGGCAGCTGAATGCTTTGGCGGGCAATGCGAATCTCCAGTTCCGGCTCCTTACAACGCAGCGCCCGCCGCAGCTCGGCGGCAAGGTGCACGAATTTTTCCTCCTGATAGGGTTTGAGCAGGTAATCGAAGGGGTGCACCGGAAAGGCATCCCATACATATTCCGGCGAGGAGGTCACGAATACGATCAGCACCTCCGGGTCGGCCTGCCGCAGTCGGCGGGCGGTCTCGATGCCGTTGGTGCCCGCCATGCAGATATCCAGAAACACCACGGCGTATAAGCCGGGCTCTGCTGCGGCACGGAGAAAATCATCCCCGCAGGCAAACCATGTGCACTCGGCTTCGGGCAGCTGCTGTTGCAGCAACTCCTCCAGCCGCTGGGCGTCCGGGGTCTGATCCTCTACGATGGCGATTGGCAGTGCCATCCATACACCCTCTTTCTCCATTCATTGTTCCTTTATTATAGCATACTGCGGCGGGAAGGGCATCTGCTTTTTTGCACAAAACGCTCCATTTTGCGCGCCGAGCGCCGCCCTGCGCATCTGCAGCGGGCGACTGCCAAAAAGTTTTGGTTGACAGACGGGGCGAATCATGTTATTCTTTTGTTGATTTTGAGAGACGCCGCCTTGCAGAGTCTTTTCAAAGCAATTTACTCGGGACCGCCCAAACGGGGCTAAGGCCATACGGACAGCCGGGTCCACTGCCGACCGGCGGCGCAAGCTGCCATTATTGATTGAGTTTGAAGCTCAAATTTTATAAGTTGGTTCCTTTACAACCATGAAATTGCGCAGCCTATGCGCAGACTTGTGAAACGGTCAATAAGAGTAGTAAAAGTGTAGTTGCTATATAGACTCTCATCACCCCGTCTTTTTGGATCGCGAATAACGCGCAGCACCGGCACTTACGGCTGGGTGCTTTATCAGCGCGGAAAAAGCTGCTCCAAGCGCAGGTCTGCATATTTGTGCAGTGTCTGCGCTTTTTTGTTGTGCAAAAAGAAGAACAGGGACGGAGGAAATGATGAACGAGAACAAAGCGCGTTCCCGGCTGGATCAGCGCCGTGCGCCCATTTACGAGGCGCTGGAGCGGTTCCGGCAGATGCGGGTGGTGCCTTTTGACGTGCCCGGCCACAAGCGAGGCCGCGGCAACCCGGAACTGACCGCTTTTCTGGGTCAGCAGTGCGTGGGCGTGGACGTGAACAGTATGAAGCCGCTGGATAACCTTTGCCACCCGGTGTCGGTCATCCGGGAAGCTGAGGAGCTTGCCGCTGATGCATTTGGCGCGGCACACGCCTTTTTAATGGTGGGCGGCACCACCAGCAGCGTGCAGAGCATGGTACTTACCGCCTGCAAGCGGGGCGATGAGATCATTCTGCCCCGCAACGTGCACCGCAGCGTGCTGAACGCGCTGGTGCTGTGCGGCGCGGTGCCGGTGTATGTGAACCCGGAGGTGGATAAGCGCCTGGGCATCTCGCTGGGCATGAAGCGGGAGCAGGTGGCAAAGGCCATCAAGGAGCACCCCAACGCTGTGGCTGTGCTGGTGAATAACCCCACCTACTACGGCATCTGCTCCGACCTGCGTGCCATCGTAAAAATGGCGCACGACGCCGGTATGCTCTGCCTTGCGGATGAAGCCCACGGCACCCACTTCTACTTTGGCGGCGGCCTGCCGGTTTCTGCCATGGCGGCGGGCGCGGATATGGCCTCGGTCTCCATGCACAAAAGCGGCGGCAGCCTGACCCAGTCCAGCCTGCTGCTCATCGGTCCCAACGTGCACCCGGGCTATGTGCGCCAGATCATCAACCTGACCCAGACTACCTCCGGCAGCTACCTGCTGATGTCCAGTCTGGATATCTCCCGCCGCAATCTGGCGCTGCGGGGACGGCAGGTGTTCCATCAGGTGGCAGACATTGCCGAGTACGCCCGCGAGGAGATCAACGCCGTAGGCGGTTACTACGCCTTTGGCAAGGAGCTGTGCAACGGCGATTCTGTTTTTGACTTTGACACCACCAAGCTCAGCGTCCATACGCTGGATATTGGTCTTGCCGGCATCGAGGTCTACGACATCCTGCGGGACGAGTATGACATTCAGATCGAGTTCGGCGATATCGGCAACATCCTTGCCTACCTGTCCATCGGCGACCGCCCGCAGGAGGTGGAGCGTCTGGTCAGTGCGCTGGCCGAGATCAAGCGCCGCTACCGCACCGATGGCTCGGGTCTGCTGAGTCAGGAATACATCGACCCCGTGGTGGCTGCCAGCCCGCAGGAGGCCTTCTATGCCCCCAAAAAGAGCCTGCCCCTGCGGGAGACCGAGGGCATGGTGTGCAGCGAGTTCGTCATGTGCTATCCCCCGGGCATCCCCATCCTTGCACCCGGCGAGCGCATCACCAAGGAGATCCTGAACTACATCGAGTACGCCAAGGCCAAGGGCTGCAGCATGACCGGCCCGGAGGACCCCGAAATTTTGCACCTGAATGTTCTGGCATAAGGAGGGAAAGAGATGGAATTTTGGTTTTCAGAGTTTCACACCCCGGATGTGAAGCACAGCATTCGTGTGAACAAGCAGCTCTACTCCAAGCAGAGCGATTATCAGCGCATTGATATCTTTGAGACCCCGGAGTTCGGCCGGGTGCTCACGCTGGACGGCAACGTGATGCTGACCGAGCGCGATGAGTTCATCTACGATGAAATGATCGTCCATGTGCCCATGGCGGTGCACAAGGAAGCCAAGGATATTCTGGTCATCGGTGCCGGAGACGGCGGCGTGGTGCGGGAGCTGACCCGCTACGACCGTGTGGAGCGCATCGACCTTGTGGAGATGGACCCGCAGGTGGTGGAGGCCTGCCGCGCTTACCTACCCAGCAATGCCTGCCGTATGGATGACCGTCGGGTGCATATCTATTTTGAGAATGCCTTGAAGTATATCCGCCGCTGCGAGGAGGAGTACGACCTTATCATTGTGGACTCCTCCGACCCCTTCGGCCCCTCTGAGGGTCTGTTCACCCGCGAGTTCTACGGCAGCTGCTTCAACGCCCTGAAAGAGGACGGCATCATGGTCAACCAGCAGGGCAGCCCCTTCTACGCCGAGGACGCCAGCGCCATGCAGCGCAGCCACAAGCGCATTGCATCCACCTTCCCCATCAGCCGGGTGTATCAGGCGCATATCCCCACCTTTGCGGCAGGGTACTGGCTGTTCGGCTTTGCAAGCAAAAAATACCATCCCATCGATGATCTGGACGCTGAATCGTGGAAGGCGCTGAATATGCGCACCCGCTACTACACCACCAAACTGCATATCGGAGCATTCTACCTGCCGGCTTTTCTGGAGGAGATGCTGCGGGAAGTGGAGGAACACTGATGCACCCCAACGTTGAGACCTTTATCGGCTGCGACAGCAGCTACCGCGCCGCCAGCATCGTGCTGTACGGTGCGCCTTACGATTCCACCACCAGCTACCGCCCCGGTGCACGGTTCGGCCCGGCGACCATCCGGCACGAGAGCTACGGTCTGGAGACTTACAGCCCTTACCAGAACGCCGACCTGACCGATTTTGATGTGTTCGACAGCGGCGATCTGGAGCTGTGCTTCGGCTCCAGCGAGCTGGCACTGGCCGATATCGAGGCCCGGGCAGAGGAAATTTTGAAGGACGGCAAGTTCCCGCTGCTGCTGGGTGGCGAGCATTTGGTCACGCTGGGTGCGGTGCGTGCTGCGGTGAAGAAATACCCCGACCTGCACATCGTCCATTTCGACGCCCACGCCGACCTGCGGGACGACTATCTGGGCGCGAAGCTCAGCCACGCTTGTGTGCTGCGCCGCTGCCACGAGCTGGTAGGGGATGGCCACATCCATCAGTTCTGCATCCGCAGCGGCGACCGGGCAGAATTTGAGTTTGCTGCCCAGCACACCGAGATGCACAAGTTCGATTTTACCGGCCTTGCCGAGCTGACCGCACAGCTGTGCGAGAGCAAGGTGCCGGTGTACCTGACCATCGATCTGGACTGCCTTGACCCCTCCTGCTTCCCGGGCACCGGTACCCCGGAGGCTGGCGGCGTAAGCTTTTTGCAGCTGCTGGAGGCCATCCGCACTGTGACCAAGGCCAACATCATCGGTGCAGACCTGAACGAGCTTGCCCCCACGCTGGACACCACCGGCGTTTCCACCGCCACCGCCTGCAAGGTGCTGCGCGAGACCCTGATCGCGCTGGACAAGGGCTGGCCGGGCTTTCAGGTATAAATACGAACCTACCATTTTACAGATAAAGGAGTAACCGACATGAGCAAAGTTCTGATCATCGGCTGCGGCGGCGTGGCCTCTGTTGCCATCCATAAGTGCTGCCAGGTGCCCGAGGTGTTCACCGAGATCTGCATCGCCAGCCGTACCAAGGCAAAGTGCGATAAACTGGCTGCTGAGCTGGCTCCCACCACTACTACCAAGATCACCACCGCACAGGTGGACGCAGACAAGGTGGAGGAGGTCATCGCCCTCATCAAGGCCTACCAGCCCGACCTCGTGATGAACATCGCCCTGCCTTATCAGGATCTGACCATCATGGACGCCTGCCTTGCCTGCGGCGTCAACTACATGGACACCGCCAACTACGAGCCCGAGAACACCGATGACCCGGAGTGGCGCGCCATCTACGAGAAGCGCTGCAAGGAGGCCGGCTTCTCTGCCTACTTTGATTACAGCTGGCAGTGGGCCTACGCCAAAAAGTTCGAGGAAGCCGGCCTGACCGCCCTGCTGGGCAGCGGCTTCGACCCGGGTGTGACCCAGGCTTACTGTGCCTATGCCAAAAAGCACGAGTTCGATACCATTGACACCATCGATATTCTGGACTGCAACGGCGGCGACCACGGCTATGCCTTTGCCACTAACTTTAACCCGGAGATCAACCTGCGCGAGGTGTCCGCTCCCGGCAGCTACTGGGAGAACGGCCACTGGGTAGAGATCCCGGCTATGAGCATCAAGCGGGAGTACAACTTCGATCAGGTGGGCGACAAGGATATGTACCTGCTGCACCACGAGGAGATCGAGTCTCTGGCAAAGAACATCCCGGAGGCAAAGCGCATCCGCTTCTTCATGACCTTTGGCCAGAGCTATCTGGACCACATGCGTTGTCTGGAGGACGTGGGCATGCTGTCCACCACCCCTGTCAACTTCAACGGACAGGAGATCGTGCCCATCCAGTTCCTCAAGGCTCTGCTGCCGGACCCCGCCAGCCTTGGCCCCCGCACTAAGGGCAAGACCAACATCGGCTGCATCTTTACCGGCAAAAAGGACGGTAAGGATAAGACCTACTACATCTACAACGTCTGTGACCATCAGGAGTGCTACAAAGAAGTGGGCAGTCAGGCCATCAGTTACACCACCGGCGTGCCGGCTATGTGTGGTGCCCTGATGCTGCTCACCGGCAAGTGGACCACCAAGGGCGTGCACACCGTAGAAGAGTTTGATCCCGATCCGTATCTGGATGCACTGGATAAGTACGGCCTGCCCCGCTCCGAGAGCCATAACCCGGCTCTGGTGGACTGATGCGGGTGCGCGACAGCCGCCCGCCCTTTGCGGGGCTGGCAAACCTGTCCGAGGCGCAGTTGCACCGCCTGCCCACCCCCTGCTATCTGCTGGACGAAGCCCAACTGTGCCGCAACGGCGAGATCCTGCTGGGCGTGCAGCAGCGCACCGGCTGCCGCATCCTGCTGGCGCAGAAGGCTTTTTCCAACTTCAATGTCTACCCGGTGCTGGCACCCTATCTGGCTGGTACCGAGGCCAGCGGCCTGTACGAGAGCCGCTTGGGCAGGGAAGAACTGCCGGAGAAGGAGAACCATGTGTTCTGCGCCGCCTACCGGGCTGATGAGTTTGAGGAATTGCTGCAATACGCCGACCACATCGTGTTCAACTCACCCAGCCAGCTGGCAAAGTTCGGCCCGGCGGCAAAGGCAGCGGGCAAAAGCATCGGTCTGCGCATCAACCCGGAGTGCTCCACGCAGGAGGGACACGAAATTTACGACCCCTGCGCACCCGGCAGCCGTCTGGGCACCACCCGTGCTCAGTGGGACGCCGCCGTGGCGGCGCACCCGGAGCTGCCCGCCCTACTGGACGGTCTGCACTTCCATACCCTCTGCGAGCAGGACGCGGACGCGCTGGCGGTGACGCTGGCAGCGGTGGAGGAAAAGTTTGCCGGCCTGCTGCCCAGAATGAAATGGCTCAACTTCGGCGGAGGACACCACATCACCCGCCCGGGTTATGCCCTTGACACGCTGGAAAACTGCATCCTCTCGGTGCGACAGAAGTACGGCGTACAGGTGTATCTGGAGCCCGGCGAGGCTTGGGCGCTGAATGCAGGCTATCTGGTCACTACCGTGCTGGACACCCTGCGCAACGGGGATACCAGTCTTGCCATTCTGGATATGTCCGCAGCCTGCCACACCCCGGATGTCATCGAGATGCCCTACCGCCCGCCGCTGCTGGACGCCGGCGAGGCAGGAGAGAAGGCGCACACCGTCCGGCTGGGCGGCCCCACCTGCCTTGCGGGGGATATCATCGGGGATTACAGCTTTGACACCCCCCTTGCCGAGGGCGATAAGCTCATTTTCGGCGATATGGCCATCTACACCACCTGCAAGAACAACACCTTCAATGGGATGCCCCTGCCGCCTATCTGGCTGCTGGGCGCAGACGGCAATTGCCGGGAGCTGGTGCACTTTGGCTATCAGGACTTCAAAATGCGCTTGGGCGCACAGTAAAATAAAAAGCGTTTGTCACGGCCTGCGGGCTGCGACAAACGCTTTTTTCATGAAAGGGGACGTAAGGTGAACGGCAGATAAAACAAAAAAGCACCACACGTTTCCGTGTAGTGCTTTCATTCTGGTGGAGATTACCGGGCCGATTCTGATCACGGTGACCCTCTTGCAGTCCATGCACGGCGCTCTCCCAGCTGAGCTAAACCCTCACTCGTTTGGCGTCAACAAAAAAGCACCACACATTTCTGTGTAGTGCTTTTTGTTTCTGGTGGAGATTACCGGGATCGAACCGGTGACCTCTTGCATGCCATGCAAGCGCTCTCCCAGCTGAGCTAAACCCCCAGATGTATGCTTTGTGCCTGACGACGTGTGTAATTATACCAGCCGGAGGGACGCTTGTCAACAGTTTTTTGAAAATTTTTTGCAGCAAAAGATCCCCGCAGGGCGTGTACCCGGCGGGGATCGAAAAAGCGGGGGAGTGCTCTTTTGGGAAAAACTACGCCTTAGCGTGCCTGACGGTCAAAGATCTGCGGAGCCACACGGCACAGCAGCACAGCGGCCACCATGGTGAGCAGGGTCTCGGGCAGCATATAGCTGCCGTTGTAGGTCAGGCTGTAAGTCCATGCGGCCAGACCATCGTTCAGGTTGCCCCAGACCAGCACACCGGACAAAAAGCTGCACATAAAGCGCAGGAAACCGGCGGCAAAGGTGCCTACGGCCACACCCACGGTGCGGTTCTTGAAGGGGCGGGCGAACAACTCGGCCAGACCCAGTGCCATAAAGGCCAGCACATAGTCCAGCAGCACCTCACCGAGGAAGTAGAGGAAGGTGGAAGCGGGAGGAGGGTAGAAGCCCATGATCATTTGCAGGCAGGAGTTCACGAAACCGGTGAACAGCCCCCACTTTGCGCCGTGGCGGAAGGACACCAGCACAAAGGGCAGCATACTCAGCAGGGTAATGCTGCCGCCATTGGGCATGGTGAAGAACTTGATGTTGGAAAGCACCGTGCCAATGGCGATCATCAGGGCGCATTCCACCAGAATACGGGTCTTGGAATAGGTTTTGGACATGATGAAAAGATTCCTCTCTCATAGTAGTACACAAAAACAAAATGCGTCTGCTGGCAGCAGACGCATGGAGGTTTGTTGAACGTACCGGACGGTTCCGCAAACTCCCTACGCCGGCATTGCCCGGATCAGGTAAAGGGTACTCCGCGCTATGCGGATCTCAGCCTTACGGCGCCCCTGTTTTTATGTCCGCCCACAGTATACGCGCCGTGGGACAAAAAGTCAAGCCCGCAGACATAATCCGCCCCGGCGGCGCGTATGTTATACCATTGCAAAGCTGGAACGCAGGGAGGCGGGATATGAAAGCCGATCCGGAACAGCGTGCCGTGCAGCTGGGGGAGTACATTGCCGCCCACAATGCCACGGTGCGTGCAGCGGCGGCTGCGTTCGGGTGCAGCAAGTCCACCGTGCACAAGGACGTTGCCGTGCGGCTGCGCAGCATCAGCCCGGCGCTGTACGGGCAGGTGCGCGCCGTGCTGGCCCGCAACAAGGCCGAGCGCCACCTGCGGGGCGGGGCTGCCACCCGGCGCAGATACAGCCGCCGCTGAAGCCCAAAAAAGACCGCTGCACTGCGCAGCGGTCTTTTTTTGCTGGGACGGAACCCTCTCAGGCGCTTGCGCGCCAGCTCCCCCTTCTAGGGGGCTGGCATTGACTGAGAGGGTTTTCAGGCGGCTGCCTTTATCCCCCGGTGTGGAACTGCTGCAACGCGCCTTTTTCCAGCCGGCTTACCTGCGCCTGACTGATGCCGATCTCCTGCGCCACCTCCATCTGGGTCTTACCGCGCAGATATCGCAGCTCCATGATGCGCTTTTCCCGGGGCGAAAGGGCGGCTACCGTATCGCGGAACTGCAACTCGCTGATCCAGCTCTCCTCGCTGTCTGGGTCCCGCACCTGGTCGATCACATACATGGCATCGCCGCCATCGGTGTACACCGGCTCGTCAAGGCTGAGCGGCTCCACCACCGACTCCAGCGCGGCGGTCACCTCGCGCCGGGCAAGCCCCGCTGCGGCGGCGATCTCGTCCATGGTGGGCTCGCGCCCCAGCTGCTTTTCCAGCGTTTCCCGCGCCTGCATGGCGCGGTAGGCGGTGTCCCGCAGGGTGCGGCTTACCCGCAGGGCGTTGTTGTCCCGCAGAAACCGCCGGATCTCCCCGATGATCATAGGCACGCCGTAGGTAGAAAACCGCACCGGCTGCGCGGGGTCAAAGTTGTCGATGGCCTTGATCAGCCCGATGCACCCCACCTGAAACAGATCGTCCAGATTTTCGCCCCGCTGGGCAAACCGCTGCACTACGCTGAGCACCAGCCGCAGGTTGCCCTCCACCATCCGCGTCCGGGCAGCTTTGTCCCCGGCGTGGGCAAGGGTGAGCAGCTGCCGCTTTTCCGCCTCGGTCAGTACAGGCAGCTGCCCTGTGTTCACACCGCATAGCTCCACCTTGTTGTACATCCAAACGCCCCCGGTCTTTTAGCTTTACCGGAAGTATGGCTCTGCGCGCCGGGCGCTATGCGTGGAAAAAATTGAGCGCCCCTCCGCAAAAGAGAAGCGCATTATAGACAAAGCTGTAATTTTATGGTATGCTGTGATTGGCGGCGCAAGCCGCCCATCAGGCGCTGTGCCCACAAACGCAGGCGGCTAGCTCCTTACCGGTACCTGAGTGCCGGGTTAGAGCGATTTTTTCTTTGAAATCTCGTTTCTCCCCGGACGCTTAAGGGCGGGAAGGGGGGATGCGTCATGACGTTTGAACAGGTCGTATTGCTGCTCACGCTGCTTGGCGGAGCAATCTACATCACCTTTCAGATCACATGGACTGTATCGCACAGTGATGATAAAAAGAAAAAATGACCGCCTTCATGATTCCCCAATCCTGAACGGTCATTTTTCTTTTGATCTAGTATGGTAAGGAGTTAGCCGTTTGCAGGGCCAGCGCCTCTTGTGCTTTTATTATACACGTTCCCACGCGGAATGTCAAGCGCTGCGCCCGCTGCTACTCGCTTTCAAGGCGGGCTTTCAGGGTGCGGATGATGCGCTTTTCCAGCCGGGAGATGTAACTCTGGCTGATGCCAAGGGCATCGGCGGCTTCCTTCTGGGTGTGCTCCACGCCGTCGGTAAGGCCGAAACGCAGTTCCATGATCTGCCGTTCCCGTGCCGAGAGTGCCGCTACGGCGCTGCGCAGCACCGCGCGCTCGGCGTCCTGCTCCAGCTGCTGGCTTACCGCGTTGGCGTCGCTGCCAAGAATGTCCGAGAGCAGCAGCTCGTTGCCGTCGCCGTCCACGTTCAAAGGCTCGTCGATGCTGGCCTCCTGCCGGCGGTTGGAGCTTTTGCGCAGGTACATCAGGATCTCGTTGCCGATGCAGCGGCTGGCGTAGGTGGCCAGCTTGATGCTGCGTTCCGGCGTGAAGGTGTTCACGGCCTTGATCAGCCCGATGGTGCCGATGCTGATCAGGTCCTCGGCGGGCACACCGCTGTTCTCGTACTTTTTGGCAAGGTACACCACCAGCCGCAGATTGTGCAGGATGAGCGCATCGCGGGCGTCTGCCTCTCCGGCGGCCATGCGGGCCAGCAGGGCTTTTTCCTCGGCGGGGGAGAGGGGAGAGGGCAGACTGGCGGTGCCGGCCAGATACTGCACGCCGCCGCAAAACCGCAGCCGCGCACACAGGCGGTGCCAGAGCTGCCGCAAAAACTGGAACATGAGCAGGCCTCCCTATAAGAAGTACTATAAGTGCAGCCGTGCCGCGTCCTCGCCGTACAGCAGCTCCCATGCAGGGTCCGGCGGCGTGGGGCAGCAGAACGCCGCCAGCAGCCCGCCTGCGCGGTCTTTGCCCAACTGCAGGGCAGCGGTCTGAAAATTCAGATAGTTTAACGGTACGCGCTACAATCATATCGCGTAACTCGTTGATATATCCGGTTACTCCCACTGTTAACCATTTCTTATTGAACTCTAAATTGATAGAGCCATAATTGCTTTTTTCCGCATCCAAATCCTTGTTTCCGGCACTTAATGTTCCTGCTCTGGTTCCTCTTTGAGAATAAGAGTATTTGTACAGCTCATCAAGTCCTGGGGCACGGAATCCTGCCGAATATTGTCCGCGAATGGTAAAATCGCCCAAACGATACATTACGGCAAGTTTGGGTGTAACGTTACTCTTGGCTGTTTCGTGATATACATAGCGCAATCCTGCCTGTATCTGTAAGTTCTTAAACAAAGTGATTTCTTCTTGTGCATAGGCAGCCCAAGTGTATGCGCGTTCATCAACGTTGAATGAAGGTCGATCCAGAGTTTCCTGTATATATTCCACTCCGAATATGGTACGGGTATTTTCCGTAAAGCGGAATAATGACTTCAGGTTTCCGCTATAATAATGCTGCCGTTTCTGACGCACTTCGTCTCCAACCTTGTTATCTCCATCCTCATTGGTGTATAGATAATTGGTATCGTAATTATCATTCTTAATATCAAACTGGATATAAGAACGTTTGTTGAAGTTATATTTAGCTCCTGCTCCTAAACTGTATGCGTCGTATGTCAGATTGTATTTCAGGTATTCGGGTTGACGTTTAACTGTACGGTCATAATAACTACCTTCAACATACATTGACAGTTTGTCATTCGGTGTAAATTGAAACATCTGGGTATAATTGTCCGTATAGAAAGCGTTAGCATCATGTTGGTCTCTCGCTTCACCATCTGCATCTACACGTGTGAGAGTCCAACCGTCGGACTGACGGCGTTGATAAGAAGTATAAGAAGCAAACTTCTCTGTTTTGATGTCTACGTTGGCAGTCTGGGTGAACTGTCCACGCTCTTCTACCTTTGTATTGCTGGTAACTGTTATGTCATTTATCGGTTGGTTTGTAATGATATTGATTACACCACCAATAGCATCACTACCATAAAGAGCGGAACCGGCACCCTTCAGGACTTCAATACGTTTTACGTTACTCATGTCAATGCGGTTCAGGTCGATGTTGTTACTGCTGTCTCCTGTTAGCTTTTTACCATTAATAAGTATAAGCACATACTTGTTCGACAGTCCGTTTAGCATAAGGTAGTCTCCCATTGAATTGGTAGAGAAAGACAGCGACGGAACCAAAGCAGTCATCGCCTCACGGAAATCTGTAATTCCAGCCTTTTTAATCTCGTTCGCTGTTACTACTTCCACTGGTGTTGGGGTGTCTTTCAGTCTGTGATGCGTACCTGTACCTGTTACTACAACGGGATTAAGTTCTACACTCAGGTCTTGACTCTGTTTTGTCTCTTGTGCAGATGCACTCATTGCTACACATCCTCCCATGAGGATGAACAGCCAATTCTGTTTCTTCATTGATTGATAAATAAGAATTAATACTTGCCTTCTTGACCCCGAGACGGCGTTAACTATGTGATTACTCAG
>ENA-USUK01001742-USUK01001742.1-human-gut-metagenome-genome-assembly--contig:-NODE-1742-length-15779-cov-13.693670_pt1 | contig 15779 bp, 16 predicted proteins | sample MGYA00250062_ERZ773400 | MGnify/ENA primary metagenome ERZ773400 (study PRJEB29103, sample SAMN06111961) | human gut metagenome | biome: human gut; feature: ankylosing spondylitis patient; material... | reverse complement strand
TTCCTTTAGTGTACCCTAAAATCCATTCATTTTTAATTATTATAGGTCAGAAAGGGATGAAAAACAACCTGAAAATGATGAGAAACAGGGTAAAGCAGAAGTTAGTCGTGCAATTCTTTTTCTGAAGCGTGGCAGTAGAAGTTACTAATGCAATCAACTCGTTGAATGAATTTTAAAAAAAATTGTAAGAAATGTCTAATGGCAGACACAAACTATATAGAGGGATAAATATGGTACCTCGTTAGAGAAGGTGTAGCAAAAATATAATGAGAAGGAGAAGAAATGGAAAAAGGGAAAAAGAAAAAAGTAGGACATAGAATTATAGCATATTTATTGGCAATGGTGTTTATGATAAATGTTCCTATTCAGAAAGTACAGGCAGAGGAAAAAACATGTATCGAAACTAATATGTTAAGAGTAATAACAAGCAATGACGGTGGAGAGTATGGTGTGCGACCGCTAACTACATTAGTTGATTGTGAAATTATAATGGCTTTTTCGGCTACCGAAGGTTTAGTAATGACATTTTCAACATCGTGTGTAGGTGAAGCGTCAGTTTTAGGAGTTAAAGATATAAAAATTCAGCAGAAGATGTGGTATGGATGGAAAACAGTAGCTACATCAGAAGGAACAGAATCTTATAACTGTACTTTGTTCGCAGCAGATGTAATTTATCCGGATGCTATCAAAGATAAAACCTACAGGGTAATAGCTACGCACTATGGAAATGTTGATGGCTACGAAGAAGTCGTGAACGACACCGGTGCTTTCAAATTTACATATTAATTAACTATTAACCAACGAAACTTTTAATTTGCTACACTTCATAAAACTGAATAACGTCATATCGGCAGCGTAAATAGCGACTGCCCAGGCAACACCGTGGGGGTGGGGTAGAGACAGGTATTCAAAAGTATGCTAGACCTGCATAAGGGTAAAACGAAGGGAAAAATAAAATAAACTGCGATTGTCATAGTGGGTGGGACAAAATCTTTACATGAAAGTATAAAGGGGGAAATCTTTCAGGAAAAAGATATAGCTGAACGCTTTACAGCGAAAGGACATGTATGTCAGGGTTGACAAAAGCAGGAAAAGAAAGAGAGATTATTATACGAATGACAAGGATACAATGGGGTACGACGATAAAGTCTGCAGGCTACGATGCGCAGCAACAAATGCTGGAGATCGAGTTCGCAAGTGACGGTCAGATATGGCAATTTGACAATGTGCCGGAAGATATCTGGTACCGATTTCGGAGTTATCTCCTCCCGGAGTTCTTTTTCCATAATTTTATTATGGGTCGTTATCCGGAGAGACAAATGCAGGAGAATGCGTAGAAAATCGCAGCATACGAAGGGAATACAAAAAAGGGGAACAATATAATGTCAGAAAGCCGCAGAGGATAGGGGAATCCGCTGCGGCTTTTAAAGTTTTGCATAAATCTCTTTCCCAAAAAAGTGGAATATGCTATACTGTTACAGAAGTCTTGTCTGACGTCAGGGAGGACTTCGGAATTAGGAAGAGAGACATTAAAGTATTCATGGCAAGAGAACAACTTCAACAGACATCACCGGAGGACCGGCGGCGAAGAGTGCAGCGTTTGAAGAAGACGATCGTGGGTATAGTGGCAGCAGGACTGGTGATCCCGCTTATGTGCTGCGTGTATCTGATCTGCAGGCTGCATACGATCAACGGGATTTTGGACGATCTGAATCGGAGACTGGATGAACTGGAAGCCGGGTATCAGAGATTGCAGACCGAACAGCAGCTTTTGCAGGAGGAAGCACAGACGACCTGGCAGACTTCACAGATACCGCAGGAGGAATCTGTACAGGGAAGCGCGGATCCGGTGACGGATGCTCATTCCGGGCAGGAACAGATCCACAAGGTATATCTGACTTTTGACGATGGTCCCAGCATTTATACGAATGATATCCTGGATATTTTAGACAGGTATCAGGTAAAGGCTACCTTTTTCGTAGTGGGCAGGGAAGGAACGGATGCGGAAGAAGCACTGCAGCGGATCGTGGAAGACGGGCATACGTTAGGAATGCATTCCTACAGTCATAAATATAAGGAACTATACGGATCCGTGGACAGCTTCACGCGGGATTTTGAACAGATCAGGGATTATGTCTATCAGGCGACCGGTGTGGAGAGCGTTTATTATCGTTTTCCGGGAGGAAGCTCCAATACGGTCAGTGAGATCGATATGCATGAATTCATTGATTATCTGGAGAGCCAGGGAGTGGAGTATTACGACTGGAATGTGTCTTCCGGAGACGGAGGCAGTATGAAACTCACCACGGATGCGCTGTTGGAGAACTGCACGAAGAATATTGATACGAGAGATACGTCAATCATACTTCTGCATGATTCTGCAGAAAAACCAACGACAGTGGAGGCACTGCCGGAGATTATAGAGAATATTCTGGCGAGACCGGATACGGTGATCCTGCCGATCACGGAGAATACCAAGCCGGTACATCACCAGTAAAAATAGAAACATTCATAATAAAAAGCAAATTTAAAGAGATAAACGGAGGTACATAATCATGGGATTTTTCTCAGATTTGAAAGAAGATCTGTCTCAGGCGGTCAATGAACTGATGCCGGAGGAGAATCTGGATCAGGCAGCGGCCGGAGAACTCAAGGAACAGCCGATGGAAAATACGCAGGAACCGCTGCGGGAAGAGATTCCTGAAGCGCAGACCGCAGAGGATGCGAAGGATAACGCGGCATTCGAAGAGATGCTGAAGAACCTGGATTCTATTGAGATTCCGCAGGAACAGAAAACAGAAGAACAGCCGGTAGAGAAAGTAGCAGAAGAGATGCCGCAGGCAGAAGAGACTGAGGGAAACGCCGCACCGGAACTGGATTTAGACAGTGTACTTCAGAACGATATGACAATAGAAAAGGTTCTGGAGCAGGAAAATACAGAGAAGAACAAAGGAGCAGAGAAGAGAATGGATGTAAAAGTTGCATCAGATGAAACCGCAGTTATTACTGCCGGAATGGTGATCACCGGTGATGTGAGTTCCGAAGGATCTATGGATCTGGTAGGTACGATTAATGGAAATATTGATATTCTGGGCAAACTGAATATTACCGGATATATCAATGGTAATTCCAAGGCAGCTGAGATTTTTGCAGAAGGCGCGAAGATCAACGGCGAGATCGTGAGCGAGGGATCTGTGAAGATCGGAGCGAGCACTGTTGTCATCGGCAATATTACCGCTACCAGCGCAGCTGTTGCAGGTGCAGTGAAAGGTGACATTGATGTGAAGGGCCCTGTAATTCTGGATTCTTCTGCTATCGTAATGGGCAATATTAAGTCCAAGTCCGTACAGATCAACAACGGTGCGGTTATCGAAGGTATGTGCTCTCAGTGCTATGCTGATGTCAGCCCTACTTCTTTCTTTGATGATTACAAGCCCGAGAAAAGAAAAGCAAAATAAGGAGCAGAGAACAATGAAGAGAATATTACTGAAGCTTAGCGGAGAAGCACTGGCAGGAGAGAAGAAGACCGGTTTTGACGAGGCAACTGTCAGAAAGGTCGCATTACAGGTAAAAGAACTGGTAGACGATGGCATTCAGGTAGGAATCGTCATCGGTGGAGGCAATTTCTGGAGAGGTCGTTCCAGTGAAAATATTGATCGTACCAAAGCGGATCAGATCGGTATGCTTGCCACCATCATGAACTGCATCTATGTCTCTGAGATTTTCCGCTCGGTAGGCATGATGACCAACATTTTAACTCCCTTTGAGTGCGGATCTTTTACCAAGCTGTTCTCCAAAGACAGAGCCAATAAGTATTTTGCAAAAGGCATGGTAGTATTTTTCGCAGGCGGTACGGGACATCCCTATTTCTCCACGGATACCGGTGTAGTCCTTCGTGCCATTGAAGTAGAAGCAGATGTTATTCTGCTGGCTAAGGCTATCGACGGTGTCTACAATGCAGATCCTGCCAAGGATCCCACAGCGAAGAAATACGATGAAGTATCTATTGATGAAGTCATCGCGAAGAACCTTCAGGTAGTGGATATGACCGCATCCATCCTGGCAAGAGATAACAAAATGCCTATGTGGGTATTCGGATTGAACGAAGAGAACAGCATCGTGAATACCATGAAGGGCAAATTTAGCGGAACCAAAGTAACCGTGTAACAGATATCATTAACCTATAAAATGAAAAAGCGCGCAGCGCAGAAGAGAGGACAATATGGACGCAAGAGTACAGGTATATAGTGAGAAAATGCAGAAAGCTTATGAATTTCTGGCAGCAGATTTTGCTGCTATCCGTGCAGGACGAGCAAACCCTCATGTATTGGACAAATTAAGAGTAGATTATTACGGAACCCCTACCCCCATCCAGCAGGTAGGTAACGTAACCGTTCCCGAGGCACGTATCATCCAGATCGCTCCCTGGGAGAAGTCTCTGATCAAGGAGATTGAGAAAGCGATCATGACTTCCGATATCGGTATCAATCCTTCCAACGATGGCAGTGTGATCCGTCTGGTATTCCCTGAGCTTACCGAGGACCGCAGAAAAGATCTGGTAAAAGAAGTAAAGAAGAAGGGTGAGGAAGGCAAAGTAGCTATCCGCAATATCAGAAGAGACGGCAACGATGCATTCAAGAAGCTGGCTAAGACTGAGGTATCTGAGGATGAGATCAAGGGTCTGGAGGACGAACTGCAGAAGCTGACCGACAAGTATGTGAAGGATATTGATGCCCTGATCGATGTCAAGTCCAAGGAAATTATGACAGTTTAATAAGCTTGGAAGGGCTTAAAAAAGGCATAGAGGCATAGAAGGCATAGAATATGGAACAAAATCTGAAAATTCCAAATCATGTAGCGATCATTTTAGACGGGAATGGCCGCTGGGCAAAAGCAAAGGGAATGCCCCGCAATTATGGTCATGTTCAGGGAGCCAAGACGGTGGAAGTGATCTGCGAAGAGGCATACCGTATGGGGATTCAGTACCTGACGGTATATGCTTTCTCCACAGAGAACTGGAACCGTCCGCAGGACGAAGTGGATGCGCTGATGAAGCTGCTTCGGAATTATATGAAGACTTGTCTGAAGACAGCGGAGAAGAACCGTATGTGTGTCAGAGTTCTGGGAGACAAGACGAGACTGGATGAAGATATCCGGAATAGAATCGCCGAACTGGAAGAGGCAACGAAGAATAATGACGGTCTGCATTTCCAGATCGCCATCAATTACGGAGGCAGGGATGAGATCGTCCGTGCAGTTAAAAAAATGTCTGCGAAGCTCCAGAGCGGCGAGGTGGATCCAGCGGATATTACGGCGGATACCCTGGAGAGCTATCTGGATACCGCAGGTATACCGGATCCGGATCTGCTGATCCGGACCTGCAATGAGCAGAGGATTTCCAATTTCCTGCTGTGGCAGCTGGCGTATACGGAGTTTTATTTTACCCCGGTTCCCTGGCCGGATTTCACAAAAGAAGAATTGATGAGGGCTGTGGAAGCATATAATCATAGAGACAGAAGATATGGCGGCCTGAAGGAGGAATAGCTTATGTTTTGGACCCGTTTGCTCAGTGGCATCGTGTTGCTTGTCATTGCACTGGCTACGTTTTGCTTCGGCAATGTATTTCTGGCAGTGCCGTTGTGGCTGATTTCTCTGATCGCATACAGAGAGCTTACCAAGGCATTAAAATGTGCAACGGATGAGAAAAAGTTTAACGCACTGGAGTGGATCGGTTTCGTGGGTGTGACGGCATATTATGCAACGCTGTTTTTCACCAGGGATCATACATTATTGCTCATGTGCATTGTCGCTTTGTTCATGGCGGAAATGTTCTGCTATGTGGCAGTTTTCCCGAAATATCAGGCAAGTCAGGTGATGGCAGCGGTATTTTCTTTCCTGTATGCACCGGTACTTTTGTCCTTTGTCTATCTGACCCGTGAGTGTGAGAACGGAATCTACCTGGTATGGCTGATCCTGATCAGTTCCTGGGGATGTGATACTTGTGCTTATGTGGTAGGCAAGCTGATCGGTAAGAAACATATTTTCCCGGAGTTGAGTCCTCATAAGTCCCTGGAGGGCTGCATCGGCGGTGTCGTGGGAGCGGCTCTGATCGGTGGCCTGTATGCACATTTCTTCGTGGAAGTGGCATTTCCGGATCGGACGATTACATGGAGCATTGCCTTTATCTGCGCAGCAGGTGCGGTAATGAGCATGGTGGGAGATCTGGCGGCTTCCGCAATCAAGAGGAACCACAATATCAAGGATTATGGCAAACTGATCCCCGGACATGGCGGGATCATGGATCGTTTTGACAGTATGACGGTGACTGCACCGATGACGTATTTTCTTGCCATTCTGATGATTGGACTGCGTTAGTCCGAAAGGAAGATACAAGGAGCGTAGCATTATGAAAAAAATAGCAATCCTGGGATCTACCGGTTCCATCGGAACCCAGACCCTGGAGGTCGTTCGCAATAATCCCGAACTGCAGGTGGTAGCGCTGGCAGCCGGAAAAAGTGTAGAACAGATGGAACAGCAGATCAGAGAATTCCATCCTCTGATCGCAGGTATGTGGAGCGAGGAAGCGGCAGCGGACTTACGCAGCCGTGTGGCAGATCTTCCTGTGAAGATTGTCACGGGCATGGATGGGCTGTTAGAGATCGCAGTGATGCCCAAGGCGCAGGTATTAGTGACGGCGATTGTGGGCATGATTGGTATCAGACCGACGATTGCGGCCATTGAGGCAGGGAAGGATATTGCCCTGGCAAATAAGGAGACACTGGTAACTGCCGGACACATCATTATGCCGTTAGCTGCGAAGATGGGAGTGAAGATCCTGCCGGTAGACAGTGAACACAGCGCGATCTTCCAGTCATTGAACGGAGAACCAAAAGGCAGGATCGAGAAGATCCTTCTCACCGCATCTGGCGGACCCTTCCGTGGCAGGACCAGAGAGCAGCTTCAAAATATCCAGGTGGAGGATGCCTTAAAACATCCCAACTGGTCCATGGGACGGAAGATTACGATAGATTCTTCCACACTGGTGAACAAAGGGCTGGAAGTCATGGAAGCAAAATGGCTGTTCGGTGTGGATCTGGATCAGATCCAGGTCATCGTGCATCCCCAGAGTATCATTCATTCCGCCGTACAGTATGTGGACGGAGCAGTGATCGCACAGCTGGGAACACCGGACATGAAGCTCCCGATCCAGTATGCTCTGTTCTATCCGGATCGCAGACCGATGCCCGGAAAACGTCTGGACTTCTATGAACTGGCACAGGTGACTTTCGAGAAGCCGGATATGGAGACCTTCTACGGACTGAAGCTTGCCTATGATGCACAGCGCATCGGCGGCAGTATGCCTACGGTATACAATGCAGCCAACGAGAAGGCGGTAGGACTGTTCTTAGACCGCAAGATCGCTTATCTTCAGATCCCGGAGCTGATTCAGGAAGCCATGGAGCAGCATAAGGTGATCGAGAATCCGAACGTGGAGGAGATCCTGGAGACAGAAGCATCTGTTTACAGTTATATTGACGGAAAAGGATTCTGATCCTAAAAAATAAAAGCTTGATATGAGAGGCAATAAATGGTTACATTGATCTTGTTTGTACTGATCTTTGGGGTGGTGGTAGTCTCACATGAATTCGGACATTTTCTGCTGGCGAAAGCCAACGGGATTCATGTGATAGAATTTTCTGTGGGCATGGGTCCAAATCTGTTCTCCTTTCAAAAAGGAGACACCAAATATTCCCTGAAGCTTCTTCCCATCGGTGGAGCCTGTATGTTTGAGGGGGAAGACGGTCTGAATGAAAAAGAAGACGGGGAAGATCACAGCGGATCGTTTTTAAATGCCAATGTGTGGGCGAGAATATCCACGGTGCTGGCAGGACCGGTATTTAATTTCATTCTGGGATTTATCATTGCATTTATTATGGTAAATCTGATCGCGATCCGTGATCCCGTGGCGACGGAGATTGTGGACGGCGGTGCGGCGCAGGAAGCCGGACTGCAGGCAGGAGACAGGATTCTCTCGCTGAATGGCAGTAAAATTCATCTGTATGAAGAGATACAATTGTTTACGCTGACCTACCGGGGCGGGGATGTCACGGTACAGTATGAGCGTGACGGAGTAAAAGGAACTACAACCCTGACTCCGAAGTATGATGAGAGTGCAGGGCGTTATATGATCGGTATCAGTAATGCGGATTTTGTACAGTTATCCGGACTGGACTGTTTCCGTTATTCCTGGTATGAGATGCGTTATTGTGTGACGATGACCTGGAAGAGCCTGGCAATGTTGGTACAGGGGCAGGTATCCAGACAGGATGTGGCAGGCCCGGTGGGGATTGCGGTCAATGTAGTAGGTAAGACTTACGAGACTACCAAGGATTACGGTTGGCAGAATGTTCTCGTGAATATGCTGAACATTACCCTGATGCTTACAGTGAACCTGGGAATCCTGAACCTTCTGCCGGTTCCGGCGTTAGATGGCGGACGACTGGTATTCTTACTCTGGGAAGCCATTACTCACAGACCGGTACCGCCGGAAAAGGAAGGCATCGTACACTTTATCGGACTGATGTTTTTCATGGTACTGATGGTATTTTTGTTATTCAATGATCTGGTAAATATTTTTGGATAGGATTTTCAGATAGGAAATCATATTCGTTGACAAAGAGCATGCTGCATGGTATGCTCTTTTTACATTCGCGCGTAGCGCGATTCTTGACTTCTTGCCTATCGGCAAAAGATCCCTGAATTAAGAACAGAATTAAAACTAAAATTAAAAATAATATTAAAAATCAAAAGGAGGATCGTGTATGGAGTATGTGACCGCCGGTTATTGGCAAAAAGAGGAGCATGCAGGACTGTTTTTATCTCTGCAACAGCGTAGATATCGTAAGAGTGGGCGGAACGCGGTAAGTGCCTGCATATCCGACGATGGCAAAATAGTGAGATATCTGCAGGACAGAATAGATGACGAGCTGTCTGGGAAGATTCTTTGGCAGACCGGCAGGGAAGACCTTCTGCGGGAGCGTTTTACGAAGGAACTGTCAGCGCTTGGAGAAGACTGTAATTATGCGGGAATATTGTGCGCGGAAGAACGGGTACTTTTGTTCAGCCACGGAAGAATGCGGAATTTTGCGTTTTTCCGGAGGTTCGGAAAAGTAGGCTGGAAGATACTTGACGGACAATGCATGGTGGGAGAAGTGGAACCGGGGACAGCGATACTGACAGCGGACAATGCTTTCATCAATTATTGTGAAGAGGAGCTGGCGGAGTGTCTGAAGCCACAGATCACAGAGAATATTTCACCTAAGATCTGCGCCGACCGGGCGGGACGGCGGCTGAGAGAACTGGGGGAGAAGGCAGCAGCACAGGGCGGAAAACATATGGGAGCAGTATGGATCCTGCCGATTCTGGGAGGTGGCAAATGGTAAGAGGGATATTGGAAGCACACGGATATGAAGAACCGGTATTTATAGGAGAAGGCAGCTTCGCAAAGGTCTATCGTGTCAGGGATAAGGCAGGATGTTTTTGGGCATGCAGAGTATCGGAGTATTCAGGACAATGGGAGCAGGAATGCAGAAACTGGCAGGAGATCAGGCATCCGCTTTTTCCGGTGTACAGAGAGCACTGGACACAAGACGGGATGGGATATCTGATCATTGAATTCTGGGATGGAATGGATCTGCGGAAGATGTTGGACAGGCGGGGCAGACTGTCACCGGGCACAGCACTTAAAGTGACACTTCAGATCACGGAGGGCCTGCAGTATCTGCATGAACGGGAGCATCCGTTTCTTTATCGGGATCTGAAGCCGGAGAATATCCGTATCCGGGAAAACGGCAGAGCGGGAATCCTGGATCTTGGGTGTCTGTGGAACCGGGAGGATGCATGGTCCGGAGCCGGGAATTATTCTTACAGTGCGCCGGAGCAGTTCACTCAGGGGGAACTGCCGGGAGAGGAAAGTGATGTCTATGCGGTGGGTAAGCTTCTGGCGGCGATGCTGGGAGAAGAAAAGACGTATCTGAAAATCTCCGGCAAAGACAGAAGGAGAGAAAAGTGGCTGCGCAGAATCGTGGAGATGACTACCTGCGAAGAGCGGAAAAGGCGCGTCCCTGATATGAAAAATTTAAGGAGACTGCTCCTCGTGACGGATGCAGGCGCAAGGGAGAGGAGATGGGCTGCTAAGGCGGCAGATTTTTACTATGTCCGGAAGCTGTATTGTCCGTAGCTTTACCTTCCGTGCTCGAACACAATCAAGAAAAACTGCAAAAAGTGCTTGCTGTGGAACCGGGAAAGGATTATACTGTAAATAAAGGTTCACGGGGAGATTTTCGGGGACCTGCGGCAAGCAATTTACATAGCAGGAGGAGAAAAGTTATGCGTTTTTTTATTGATACTGCAAAAGTAGAGGATATTAAGAAAGCAAATGACATGGGGGTTATTTGCGGAGTAACGACGAATCCCTCCCTGATCGCAAAAGAGGGCAGGGATTTCGTAGAGGTGATCAAAGAGATCGCATCCATCGTAGACGGACCGATCAGCGGTGAGGTTAAGGCTACCACTGTAGATGCAGAAGGAATGATCAGGGAAGGAAGAGAGATCGCTGCCATCCATCCCAATATGGTCGTTAAGATCCCTATGACTGTAGAAGGTCTGAAAGCTTGTAAGGTATTAAGCTCCGAAGGTATCAAGACCAATGTGACCCTGATATTTTCCGCGAACCAGGCACTGTTGGCAGCACGTGCAGGTGCAACCTACGTATCTCCTTTTCTGGGCAGACTGGATGACATCAGCACGAGAGGGGTAGACCTGATCCGTGATATTGCAGATATTTTCGCTCTAACTGATCTGGATACCCAGATCATCGCAGCAAGCGTACGCAATCCCATCCATGTGACCGATTGTGCACTGGCAGGTGCGGATATCGCCACCGTTCCTTACTCCGTAATCGAGCAGATGGTGAAGCATCCCCTGACCGATGCCGGTATCGCCAAGTTCCAGGCGGACTATAAGGCAGTCTTTGGTGAATAGACACAGTAAGAAGCTGCACAGAGGTATTCCCCTGTACAGCTTCTTTTTTGATCCTGTCGATTGCGAAGCTTCAGACAGAGCTTATTTCATCTGCTCTTCCTGCTTTTTGATCATACGACGAACCATCTCACCACCGATGCTTCCTGCTTCCTTAGAAGTAAGGTCACCGTTGTAACCCTCTTTCAGGTTAACGCCCAGCTCAGATGCTACCTCAGTCTTGAAACGATCCATTGCAGCCTTTGCTTCGGGAACTTCTACTCTATTGGTTTTACTTGCCATTTCGTTCACCTCCGTTTGGAATGGGTTTTCGTGTTTCAGATAAGCGTTTTTTGTGATCACTTATCTTGGTATTAGTATGAGCACGGGCTTTTTTTTCATGCTGGTAAGTTTTTCATTTTTATGGTACACTCAAACAGCAACGAAAGAAACGGAGACCGGAAAGCGCGGCATCGGATCCACTGACCGGAATCCCACAAAAAGTGACTGACCTTTGAAGCTATCACGTAACTGCGGAAGCTGAGAAGAGAAGGTGTTTTTTTGTTGTCAAAATGTAACTATTCTATGATAGAAAGGCGACAAAACAATGAAAAAGAAAACAAGATTCACAAAAACACTGGCGTTGGTGCTGACCCTGGGGCTGTTATGCAGCGGTCTTGCCGGGTGCGGACATGCACTAGATCGCGGGAGCGCAGCGGAAAGTCTTGCAACAGAGAGCACCCAGCCTAATGAGAGTATGGAAGCCGTAACGGAAAGTACAGAAGCAGCAGAAAATGCGGATGCGGATGGCACGCTTATTCGCGTGGCATCCTTAAAGGGACCAACCTCTTTAGGCCTTTTATTCTTAATGGACAAAGCGGATAAGGGCGAGACCGCCAATACCTATGAATTCCGGATGGCTACCGGCGCAGACGAGATCCTGCCCCTGATGGTCAAGGGCAATCTGGATATCGCACTGATACCTGCAAATGTGGCAAGTATCCTCTATCATAAGACCCAGGGCGGCGTGGAAGTGATCGACATCAATACCCTGGGCGTATTGTATATGGTATCCGGAGAGGATGGCCTTACGGATTTTACGGATCTGAAGGGGAAGACAATCTATTTAACCGGAAAAGGAACCACGCCGGACTATGTATTGCAGTATCTGCTGAATGCAAACGGCATGTCTGTGGACGATGTGACACTGGAGTATAAATCCGAAGCCACAGAAGTAGCATCTGTACTGGCTGAGGATCCCACAGCCATCGGTTTACTGCCCCAACCCTTCGTCACCGCAGCCTGCATGCAGAACGATACCCTGAAGGTGATCTTTGACCTAAACGAAGAGTGGAATAAGGTACAGGGCGCAAGCGGCAGCAGCATGGTCACCGGTGTCACGGTGGTTCGCAAGGAATTTCTGGAAGAGAATGAAGAAGCTGTGAAAGCTTTTATGGAAGAGCATAAGGCAAGTGCCGAAGCCATCAATGCAGATCCCGCCACCGGTGCTGCACTGGCAGTGGAAGCGCAGATCGTGGCAAAGGAGCCCATTGCGCAGAAAGCAATCCCCGACTGCAACATTACTTATATGGATAAGGCAGAGATGAAGCAGGCACTTTCCGGATACCTTGACGTACTGTTTCACCAGGATTCCCAGTCCATAGGCGGCGGACTTCCGGAATCTGATTTCTATTATGATGCAGAATAAGTATAAAAAATACATCAAAAAATTTATCATTCTGTTCTTCTGGCTGGGCGTATGGCAGGTCACGGCAATGTGCGTGGATAATTCCCTGCTGGTGGTGACACCCATGCAGGCATTGCGATCGCTGGCAACCCTCGTGGGGCAGGCGGAATTCTGGCGTAGCGCCCTTGGCTCGCTGTGGCGCATTGCTGCAGGCTTTTTACTGGGAGCGGTTATGGGACTGCTGTTAGCGGCGGTAAGTTACAGATACCGTCCGGCAGAGGAGATTCTGCGTCCGTTCATGGTATTCTGCAAGGCAGTACCGGTGGCAGTATTTGCGGTGCTTTTACTGATCTGGTGGGGAGCTTCCCCACTGGCTGTGGCAGTCTGCTTTTTAGTGGTGTTTCCGAATATTTATATGAACACATTGGAAGGCTTAAAAAGTGCGGACGCAGAACTGATAGAGATGGCAGAAGTATTTCGACTGCCGTTTGTCACCCGTTTTTTCTATATTTATCGCCCGGCGCTAAAGCCGTTCCTGCTCAGCGCGTTTCAATTATCCCTGGGAATGAGCTGGAAATCCGGTGTGGCAGCGGAAGTGATCGGCACACCGATACATTCCATCGGCGGGGCACTGTATCTGGCGAAGATTTACCTCGATACGGCGGATCTGTTTGCCTGGACGGCAGTGATCATTGTGCTCAGTGTATTGTTTGAGAAAATAGTATTCGGCTGCGTGGAATATTTTTTCCGGTGGGAGCCTGCCTGTAAGAGACCGGCAATGCCGCAGACAAATGTCACCGGAGAACGTCGCACCTTACATGTGGCAGAGCTTGGAAAATGCTATCATGACCGTTGGATCTTCCGACATGTGGAACAAGAATTCCACGGGGGAGAACCGTATCTTCTGGATACACCTTCGGGCAGCGGTAAGACGACCTTTTTTAAGTGCTTGTGCGGGCTGGAACGGCCGGAAGAGGGAGAAGTGTCTGGAATCGATGCTTTTGCCGTGCAGTTTCAGGAAGACAGACTCTGCGAAGAATACAGTGCGGTGAAGAACCTGGAAATGGTCATGGGAGATGCGAAGGAAGCACGGGAGGTGCTTGCGAGATTACTGCCGGAGGAAGTGCTGGAACGTCCCTGCCATGAATTGTCCGGCGGCATGAAGCGGAGAGTGTCACTGGTGCGGGCAATGGAAGCAGGAGCACAGTGTGTTCTGCTGGATGAGCCTTTCACCGGACTGGATGAAGAGAACCGGGAGAAAGCATATGAATACATCCGCACACATGCAAGGGGGCGCATCATCATGATCGCCACGCATATCAGACCGCTGGAGAATACGGCAGAGGACGGTCAGAAGGGAGACTGATTATGGGAAAAGAGACGGGAAACACGAGAGTGACTCTGGTAGGCATTATCGTGGAGGATAAGGAGGCAGCAGGCCGGATCAACGGACTGTTGCATGAATACGGAGAATATATTATCGGAAGAATGGGGATACCTTATCATGAGAAGCAGATGAATATCATCAGTGTGGTCATGGACGCCCCGCAGGAAATGGTCAGTGCTCTGTCCGGAAAACTGGGAATGATTCCGGGAGTCAGTTCCAAGTGCCTCTATGCCCCAGATACGCAGAAAGCCCCCAAATAAAAGGGTTGTCAATTTCGCCAACTTATGCTATAATTGCAAAATGACTGCGACTGGATACAGACCCGCAAGGGTATAAAGGAGGAAATGTTATAATGAGTTTACAGGTTGAAAAGTTAGAGAAAAACATGGCCAAGCTGACCATCGAAGTATCTGCTGAAGAACTGGAGAAGGCAATCGAAGGTGCTTACCAGAAGAATAAGAACAAGATCAGCATTCCCGGTTTCCGTAAGGGCAAAGCTCCCCGTAAGATGATCGAGCAGATGTACGGCAAGTCCGTATTCTATGAGGATGCAGCAAACGCACTGATTCCCGATGCTTACGATAAGGCTCTGGAAGAGTGTGAGGAGCAGATCGTATCTTCTCCGAAGATCGATGTGACCCAGTTAGAGGCCGGCAAGCCTTTCATCTTCACCGCAGAGGTCGCTCTGAAGCCTGAAGTGACTCTTGGCAAGTACAAGGGTGTGAAGGTTGACAAGATCGAAGTTAAGGTAACCGATGAAGAGGTTGACGCTGAGATCAACAGAGAGCGCGAGAGCAATGCAAGAACCATCAACGTAGAAGACCGCGCTGTTAAGGACGGCGATATGACCGTTATCGATTTCGAAGGTTTTGTAGACGGTGTTGCTTTTGAGGGCGGCAAGGGTGAGAATCATTCCCTGACCATTGGCTCCGGCTCTTTCATCCCCGGATTTGAAGAGGGACTGATCGGTGCTGAATTAAATAAAGAGATCGAAGTAAATGTAACCTTCCCTGAGGATTATCATGCAGCTGAGCTGGCTGGCAAGCCCGCAGTATTCAAGTGCACCGTTAAGGAGATCAAGGAGAAGCAGCTTCCTGATCTGGATGACGAGTTCGCAAGTGAAGTATCTGATTTCGATACTATGGCTGAGTATAGAGAGGATGTACAGAAGAAGCTGACTTCCAAGAAGGAAGAAGAAGCTAAGATTGCCAAGGAAGAGGCAGTTCTGGATGCAGTGATCGCAGATGCCAAGATGGAGATTCCCGATGCAATGATCGAGACCCAGCAGAGACAGCTGTTAGAGAACTTTGCACAGAGAATTCAGGCACAGGGTCTTACTTTAGAGCAGTATATGCAGTTCACCGGTCTGACCGCTCAGACCATGATGGAGCAGCTGAAGCCCGAAGCACTGAAGAGAATCCAGTCCCGTCTGGTTCTGGAAGCAGTAGCAGCAGCTGAGAAGATGGAAGCTACTGAGGAAGATTTCGAAGCTGAGATCAAGAGCATGGCAGAGGCTTATCAGATGGAAGCTGACAAGGTAAAAGAACTCCTGGGTGAGCAGGGTGCTAAGCAGGTGAAGGAAGATCTCTGCGTAAGAAAGGCAGCTGACTTCATCGTAGACAACGCTAAGGAAGCAAAGGCTGCAGCCAAGAAGACCACCAAGAAGGAAAAGGCAGCAGAAGAGAA